>Ga0180438_10001329_pt1 | contig 44039 bp, 25 predicted proteins | sample SS_ome_12_FD_132455 | JGI IMG/M metagenome (GOLD analysis project Ga0180438, IMG submission 132455) | Hypersaline lake sediment archaeal communities from the Salton Sea, California, USA - SS_3_D_2 metaG | ecosystem: Environmental > Aquatic > Non-marine Saline and Alkaline > Hypersaline >...
AGAGATTCGAGTAGCTGGGACTACTGATAAATATGTTCACCCATATGTCAATACTCAGGAGAATCACTGTGCTTTTGATCAATCGCTTGATAACGATCAATATGCTGAAGTTGAGATTAAAAGTATGGACTTTAGTGAACTTATTGGTCCTGCTGTTAGGGTGTCAGGAACAGGGGCAGGTGATTTAAATAGTTATGGTATTTATTGGGATGATGGACATGCTTATTCTTGGAAAAATGTTGATGGTGAGTGGACAGAATTTGAATTTATTGAACATAGTCTTGAAGTAGGGGATGTAGTTAAAATTCAAGTAGATGGTACAACTCTTTCAGCTTATATAAACGATGAACTTTGGACTGATATTTTAAATCCTCCTTCTGGTTATCTTACTGATTCAGACTTATCAAGTGGAAAAGCTGGTATAGCTGGTTGGGATAATGGTCCTCTTTCACAAGTTGATAATTTTGAATGCGGTGATCTTGGTGGAACTCAATATGTTTCAGGATCCAGTGATTTTGAATTGGCTACTTCTTCTGTACTTAAAGGTAGAGGTACACTACATTCATCTTCAGATTTAACTTTAGAAACGGTTTCTATTCTAAAAGGAATTGGTACTCTTCATAGTTCTTCTGATCTGTCTTTAAGTACTTCTTCTATATTGAAGGGCATTGGAACTCTTCATAGTTTAACAGAAATATCTTTAGATACAGTCGGAGACATTTTAGCCTATGGTGTTTTATCTGGCTTATCGGATTTAGATCTTGCTACTTCTTCTATACTTAAGGGTCGAGGTAACATACATACTAGTTCGGATTTAGATTTTTCTTTAAGTGGAAATCTAATAAATGCCATTAATGATTATATTTCTGGAATAACTAGTTTAGATCTTTCAACATCTGGTGTACTTAAAGGTCGAGGACGAATTCAGAGCGCAATTGATCTAATTTTAGACAATGTTGCGGTATTAAAGGGTCGTGGTAGAATCCAAGGCAGTTCTGATCTTGATTTTGAAACAGTTTCTATTCTAAAAGGAATTGGCAGTATTTTAGGTAGTTCTGATTTAAGTTTATCTACTATTTCCTCAATAACAGGTATAGGTTGTTGTGTTGGATTATTAGATCTGGAACTTTCTACTCGTGGTAAATTGATTGATCCTATTTCGGGGTCAATTTGGAATTTATTGTTTTCGAAACGTCCTCACATAGGTATTTATGTTTATAATTAAAAACCAATGGTTGAATTTATTTCACTTAATGCAATTGTTACGGATTTACTCAATATTGTTCGTGGTGCACAGATATCTCAATCTGAGCCTATATCGAAGCGTCAATTAGAGGGATGGGTTCACCAATATCGTGCATTTTTACTTAAGCGTGATTTGGATAAGGGTAAAATGCCCAATCCAGATTATATACAGGAAATATCAGGGTTAAAATTGAGTCCTGTTGATGAAGCTGTTGATCTTTTAAGTCTTTCTTTTGGTGAGTCAATAATGAAATCTGATTTACAGATACCCAAGACTATAGATCTTAATCATAAACCGGGGCTTACTTACATTGGCACTACTGATGGTAAAGAAATTTTATTTACATCTGAAACTCGTAGAACCTGGCAAAAGTATAAAAAATACACTGCAAATGATGCTCTTGTATTTCTACGTGGTGGATATTTGTATTTAGTTGGTAATAGTAATTTACCCAAATATTTAACAATTAGAGGAGTATTTGAAATTCCAACAGAAGTAAGTAACTTTATAAATTCCAGTACTTCAGCAGTTTCTGCGGGATTAGATGATCCATACCCTGTACCTGCTAATTTAGTTCCTGTATTAAAAGAATTAATTTTGAAACAAGAATTAGGCATTGAGTCGCGAGCCTGGTCTGATGATAAAATGGATGCTGATTTTAAAGTAGAGCCAAATGTCGAAAGAACAACCCAAACCAAGGAGCAAAAACAGAGTTCGTAATCCATATACTTTCGTTGATATGTATGAGGATTATATAGCAGATATAAATGAAGATTCTCCTTATCATGTAACATATAATGAATATGTATCAATATGTGAAGATTACTATAAAATTGCTATGGACAACGTGCTTAAGAAAGGGTGGAGATTTAGGTTGCCTTTCCGCATGGGGGATGTTATGGTAATCAAAAAGAAATTAAAAAAATTTGATAAAGACCATTTGCCTATCGATTGGGAACTAACTAAAAAACACGGTCATTATATTTATCATACAAATGATCATTCCAATAATTATAAGTATAGGTTTAGGTGGTCAAAGAAATTGATAAGGAGTACACCAAACATAGGTCAATACCGTTTGGTGCTTACTCGTGCAAATAAGCGGGCGCTGGCTGCTTGTATAAAGTCTGGCGATTATGATTATATTGAACAAAGGTAACCATGATATATAATTTAACGAGCATAAAACGTGTCATTGCTAAAGTACTTACTGATCGTGATGCGAAAGAAGGTGACCATCGGATTAGTGATATGGTGGAGTGGGCTGGCGAGGCACTTGAGAAAATTGGGGCTTACCCATATTTTGTTACAAAAGTTGCTGGTAAAGAGGGCGAACCCTTGTTAGAGTTAGTCAACTACCAAGCTAAATTACCTTCAGGTTTTCATCGGCTTGTGCAAGTTGGTTACTCTTCAACAGAGGACGGTTCTTTTTATCCCATGCGATATGCGACTGGTAGTTTTGAAGCAGCTCATGGTCTTACTAGTGACGAGGAGTCAACCTCATTAGATGATGTCGTTTCTACCGCTGATATCGTTACTTTAACTATGACTTTGTATAGTATTGATTATGATGCTGCATTATTGAAAATTAACAATGATCCTGCATTGCGAAGTGTAATTGCTGGATTGGTATTGGATAAGCGTGCTGCAAGTGAGGGTAGTACCTCGCGAACAGTGGATTATGTATATGTAATTACACCTGGTGGTTGGATAAAAACTAATCAAGAAACAGGATATTTAATGATGGCTTATCAAGCTATTCCTTTGGATATTGATGGTTATCCGTTGGTTCCTGATGATCCATCTTTTTTAGATGCTTTGTATTGGTATATTAATATGAAATTAATGTATCCGGAGTGGGTTGCCGGCAGGGTGCGTGATGCAGTTTATTATGATGCCAGACGTTCATGGAATTATTATTGTAAACAAGCTTATGGCAACGCTATGATGCCCGCAGCTGATCAGCTTGAATCGTTTAAAAATTCGTGGTTACGACTTGTTCCTGAAATACGTGAACATTCTGATTTCTTTTCAACGCTTGGACAAGAGCAAGTTATTTATAATAAAGACAATATTGTTAATCCCAATACTTAATGGCTAGTAAATCTATTTTAAATACTTTCACAAAGGGGATGAACAAGGACATAGATAAGTCTATGCTTCCTCAAGGCGCATATAGGGAGGCCCTTAATATGCGTGTGTCCTCTGATGATGGAGGTACTAGTGGAGCTATTGAGAATATCAAGGGTAATGAAGCACTTTGGTATGATGAAATAATGGCTGGTCAGTGGATTGTTGGTACTGCAAAAGTTAGGGATTGGCTTGTTGTATTCACCACCAATAATGCTGAACAGAGTGTTTTAGATACACCAATAAACGGTACTTTTACAGGTGCGGCTAATCCTGGGGGCGGCGAAGTTCAGTTAACTGGTGCCACAGGCTGTGGTGTATTAGATGATTTTGGTACTCCCACTTGTGTTACGATCACTGATTCTTTAAATTATGATGGGACTTATGAGGTTAGCACTGTAACGAGTAGTACTTTTAATATTGAAGCTACTTATGGTGGTACAGATAGTGGTAAATGGTATTGGTCAAGAAATCAAATCTATGCTTTTAAAATATCAAAAGAAGGTGAGTTAGTTGATAATAACAATGTGTATATCAATCCAACTTTAAATTCTGATTATCCCGCTCTTATATATGATGATATTGCTACAGATTCTACTGATAATTTAGATTTTCTTTTTCATCATAGGTTTAAAACGGTTGGTCGTTATGAAACTGAAGATATTGCAAAAGTTTATTGGACTGATGGTTATAATCCAGTTCGTTGGGTGAATATATTTGATACTGATGTGGCGAATCAAAATGCTGATAGATTTGATATGATTCCCAACGCTACATTAGATAAAGCTAATATTAGTTCTTTGATTACTGGTTACATACCTGTTGGATCCGTCCAGTATACTTATCAACTTTATAAATCTAGTGGTTCTGAAACTTTGTTTGCCCCTTTGAGCCATTTAATTAGTTTGACAGCAGATAATGAGAATTTAGCAGATTCACAACATTATGAGGGATTTGAGCAAGGCGTAAGTAGTGGTAAGGGTGTTAAGCTTACTGTTGATAATACAAATACGGGTTATAATTTTATTAGGGGTATTGCAATTCATTATGATTCTTTGAATGGTACTCCAACTATTAGGGTATTTGAAGAAAAATCAATTGATTCAGATGTTTCTTCTACAATAACATTAACAGATATTGGGGAGACACTAGGAACTTATACTGCAGTTGAACTTAGTGTTGCTGATCGTTCATTATTTAAAGCTGAGGATTTAGAAACAAAAGATAATTATTTATTTGCAGCTAATATACAAGAAGATTATTTTGATATAGGGGATTGGGATGCTAGATCTTACAGATTTGAGGCATCAGATGATACAAAACTTTATCATGATTATGTAGACTCAGATAATTATACTTATTTAGATATTACAAGTGGTACCACATTAGAGACATATACGTGGACTGAATATACTGTTACTGGTGGGGGTGCCCCGGTTGCGACAGGAAATACCTATTTAACTGAAGATATACCTGAAACTTATGATTGTATAAATAGGTTTAATGATTATGACAATGATGGGAGTGGTAGTCATCAACATAAATACCAATCTGATGGAAGTACTCTAGGTGCAGAAGGATTGAATATAAGTGTTGATTTTCAAACAAAAGCTATTCTTATTGATGACGATGTTACACGATTTGATCACACTAGTACAGATCCAGCAAGTCCACATTATCAGGTAACCGAATCTGAATCTGATAACACATCGTACACTGGTTTTGCGAGTCCTTATATTTCCTCTCAATATGTTGGCTACATGCGTGACGAGATATATAGATTTGGTATAGTGTTTTATGATAGTAAAGGTCGTCGTTCATACGTACGCTGGATATGTGATCTACGTATGCCAAATGCAAACGATTTGAAGATTACTGAAATTAGCTCTGGAGATGTTCAAGCGAATACTGTTATTCCTCGTTTTAATGTTCACGGTGATTTGCCTAGTAATGCGGCTGCTTATCAAATTGTACGAGTCAAACGTGAGGGTTTTAAAGATAGAAATATATTAGCACAAGGTTTATTGACATCAACTAGACTTGTCACTACCCACGAATTTCCAGAATTTTTAGCAAACAGTGATGCAAATGCAAATGCGAATCACGAATATGTTTATTTAAATTCTCCAGAAATTTCTATAAATAAGAATTTAACTTATAGTAGTGGTGATGAGCTTGTTGCTGTTGCACAGAATGTTATTGGTGGTAGTGTTATTGGTACAGCAACAGATGGGGGAACTGGAACGATATTTGAAGTTACGGATTCAAGTGGTTTTGTTGATGATGAAAGTAGTATAGTTGTTTGGGGAACAACAGATTATAATGGAACTTGGGCAATTACTGATATACCGGATGCAACTCATGTTACTTCTACAGATGTTGCGTTTACAACTAATCAATCGGGTAGTTATGTAAAATACGGTGGTTTCTATAAAAATACTGGTCAGGGTAGTTATATAACTATAAGTAAAGTTTCTGAATGGGAAGGCCATTCTTTAGCAACAACTTCAATAGATTCGATAGACACGTGTAGAATTATTTCTCCGAGTTCAGCAACGTATAATTTAGGGGGTACAAATTCTGCTCATATTTTAGATCATACGGCTGCAGATACGTTTTTTAAAGGTACTTCTTTATTGGTTAAACATAGCGGAAGTGGTACTTGGTATCCGGCTAATGATTCAAATAGTGACAAGTATAGGTTTTTGTGTAATTATCGTCGTAATAATTGGTTGAGTCAATATGGTGGTAACACATATGAAGATAGATCTAGAAATACTTATCAAGCTGCTGGTAATATTGAAATATCAAAAGGTCAAGATAATGTGTACGGAGGAGATACTTACATCTGTTATTTTGATTATTTTAATTTAATTGGTGATTTATCACAACTTACTGATGATTATCAGATGGAAGGAATTATGTTTCCTGTTGAAACTACCATTAATTTAAATTTTAAGCATAGTAAGAGTGATTTAAATAAGTTACTTCCGGCGTCTACGTCTTCGCAGGAACTTAAATTAGAAATGACTCAAGAAACAGGGGGTACTCAAGTTGATAATAGTGATCGTGAATATGAGCAAGAAACTGATTTGTATTTATATAACACTGTTTATTCTCAAGAAAATATTCTTATTCCCTTTTTAGCAAAACCCGTTGATGATTTATATTCTATTGAAAGTAAGTATGATACTAGAATACGCTATTCAGATTTGAAGATTGATGGTGAAGTATCGGATAGTTGGTTTAAATTTAGGACTAATAATTTCATAGACTTAGATAAAGCCCCAGGACCGATTAACAATATTGAAGCTTATAAGAATCATCTCATGTTTTGGCAGGACCATGCATTTGGCATAGTTTCAGTAAATGCAAGAACAGTTTTGTCTACGGAGGAAGGTACTGGTTTGGTATTGGGTACTGGTGGATTACTTGATCATGTTGATTATATTTCAGATGATATTGGTAATGCTAATAAATTTGGTGTTGTTGTAAGTGACGAAGCTTGTTATTGGCTTGACAACTACAATAGGGAAATTTATAGATTTACTACTGGTGTACGTGGTGTTTATAGTCGCGGAGGCGGTAGCAATTCATTAGCTACGGCAAAGGGTATGTCATCGTATTTAAAAAATTTTGATAATATTGCAAATGTTCATGCAGTTATTGACCGTAAAAATAGGGGTGTAACATTTACGATATGGCCTGGCAGAAGTGGAACTCTTGGTGGTGCGCCAGGTTATAATATGGGAGGCAATGTAACTGGTATGAGTGCACCCTGTGTGATATCTATTAATGGTCGATATTATGTTATGAAGTCTATTTTTCAACCATTGGGAATAGAAAATTATGAAACACCCGGTGATGCTTTATATTTTGCTCCTGAAGTTGATAAAGTTACATTTAATTTTAATGAGACTATAGATGCCTTTGATTCATTTTATTCGTTTACACCTGGTCACTATATAGATTTTGATCATCATTTTTTTACTACAGAAAATTCTTTATCTAATAGATTGTTTAGACATAATACCGGAGTGTACGGGGCTTTTTATGAAACAGATGATGATTTTGCATTTTATGATTCTTATTTAATAACTGTTTTTAATCCTGATTATCAGTTAACCAAAGTATTTGATAATTTTGAATGGGTTACAGAAGTTTATTATGCTCAAGGTCAGGAAGATCATTGGGAGGATTTTGGAAATTATTTTTATAACAGATTTGAGGAAACTTGGAATAAGATACATTGTTATAACGACTATCAGAATACAAGTGAATTAGATTTAGCGTTTCGTACTACTACTTTAAATACTGAAGTTCCGTACGATAGACGAGAACGAGGATTTACTATGGCTGTTCCTAGGAATGCTTTTGATAGGGATGTTTCAGATAATTATCCTTTATTTAGTGATAGTTATTTAGATTTGGCACGCGCATTTCGCGAACGCATGCGCGATAAATATTTGACGGTTAAATTTACTTATGAAAATAATTCTGCAACAAACTCATATAAAAAATATTATAGGTTTTCATGTCCATTTATTGGGCTGACCTATAGACACTCAATAAGATAAGTGATGGCTAAAAAGAAGAAATGGATAAGGAAAGCCGCAGCATCTGTTAAACGTAGAGGTACTAAAGGCAAATGCGGTCCCAATTGTGATAGACCTGGCTGTACTGGTCGGGCTTTAGCGTTGTGCCGTGCATTTCATACTATAGCAAGGCGGCGTAAAGCCAGAAAGAAAAAGAGATAACTATGGCAAGGAAATTAACATCAAGCAAAGCTAAGGAAATATTACGCCACGGTTCTGTACATAGTAAACCTTTGACTGATAAGCAAAAACGATTTTTTGGTGCAGTTGCTGGTGGTGCTAAACCACAAATGAAAGGGGGTGGTAGTTTGCCTAAAAATATTGAGAAAGCTCGTAAAAGACCTGGCGGTAGTAATGTTGGTAAAAAACGTAAAACTTCAGGTGCTAAGGAAGGTCCATTTGTTGGTCCAGCTGGTGGTGCACCTAAAGGCTCATACCCTGTTACTAATAAAAAACAATGGCGTGCTGCTAAAGCTTATGCTCGTCATGCCCCTAACCCAGCGGGCATAAGGGCAGCTGCCGATCGTATAGCTAAACGTAAAGGTTGGAAGAAACAGTATGGTGGCTATTTAATGAGTCCCGAAGAGTATGGCCTTGGTGGTTGGTTAAAAGATAATTTGCAGGGTGTATGGGGTGGTCTTAAGACAGCTGGTGGTATTGCTGCTACAATAATATCAGGTGGTGCTGCTTTGCCTGCAACTTTACCCCTTATAACAAGTGGTATTGGTGATATAACTGGGGAAGTTACTGGTGACATAGCAGCTAATAAACAAGAAGATTTATATGAACAGCAAATGGGGGCATTAAGAGCACAAAAATCTGCAGCTAGGCAGGAATCTTATCTTAATTCGTTAGAGGGGCAATCGAATAATCCATATACTCCAACATTTCCTATGGGTGGATCAATACCTTATGCTCAAGCTGAGATAGAAGGTGGTGAGGTCGTGCAATTTCCTAATGGTACGATGGATAGACCAAAAGGGCCTAGTCATAGGGAAGGCGGAATTAATGTTACTGCCCAAGAGAATACTAGGGTATTTAGTGATGAATTAAAATATGATAAAAAAATGACGTATGCTGACAAGGCTGATGAAATAAAAAAACAAATAGAGAAGTATAAGAAATTATTATCGTAATGGCTACAAGAATTCAAAAACAAACAGCGCAACGTATGATTGATAAGCTTAACAAGCAACTTGATGATTTGTTTGAAGAGCAAGAAATGTCAAAAGGTGGTCGCGTTGGTCGCAAATGCGCAAGGGGTTGTAATTTACGCAGGCCTAAAGCTCAATTTGGTGCGGCCCTTACTGGGGGGCTATCGCAAGCATTGTCAACTCATCCTACTTTGGGGGTAACACCTGGTACAGAGGGGGTTTTATCTAATTTGATTAGTGGACTTACTGGGGGTATTGGTAATTTAGGTAGTAACATACTTGGGACAGAAGATATCAGTGGTCAAGGTCATGGTCAAGGCCATTATAAATCCCGTATAGGCAGGTTTTTAGGCAGCCCATTAGCTGGTAAGATTGGTAAAGGCCTCGGAGAGATTGGGTACATGGGTGCAGCTTATGCTCCAGCTATGTATAATTTGATTCAAGGATTGCGTCCGGCTGATCAATTATCTTATGCTGATTACAGGAATCCGGAGTATAACCGTGCAGTCAGTTTAATGGCTGGTAGACGTTATGATCCTCGTGAGGAGCTTGCTGCTGCTGAAGAAGCAGATGCTGTTTATAGGCAAGCATTACGTAATATTGGTGCCCAATCAGCTGGTACATTAGCAAATAGGTTAGCTGGTGCATCAACAAGGAGATTGCGTAATAGGGCTTCTGCACTATCGAGGGCCCAAAGAGAAAATCTCGGTTTACGAGGTGAAGAAGCGAAATTTAGGGCTGGACTTGGTGCCGAAGATGTTGGTACTAGGTTTGCTATTGAAGATATCAATGCTAGGACTAGAGCAGCTCGTAGACGGTATATGTCTGAGGCAATGTCTAATTTATCGAATATTGCACAAACAAATAGACTGACAAATAGACTGATGCGCAACCAGCGTTTGCGTGATGAAAGGCTTTATGAGTTGGCAAAATCAATGGCATCTCCATATGCATTTGATGAGGATTATAGATTACGATTTGAAGTTGATTAATTATGGCTAATGGTATTACACGATATGATACACCGGCTCAATTGGAGTTGGAGTTGTTAAATACTTATGTACCAATTCCTTTTGAACAAATGGTTGCTGCTAGTCAGCTTAAACGGCAGCAGTATGAACAGACAGCAGCTTCTTTGGACCAAAAGATTGCAGAAGCAGCTGAATTAAAAGCTATACCAAATTCTATTGATGAGGATTACTTATCTAATGTCCGTAGAAATTTATCTGATATTGTAGATAGGTTTTCAGATCAAGATTTAGGGAGTCCAGTTATAAGGCGACAGCTTAATGCGGAAATACGTAGGACTATAGATCCAGAGAGAATAAATAGGATACAGTCAAGTTACACAAATTATTTGGCTAGCCAAAAAGCTAAAGCTCAATTGAAATCGCGTGGATTGTATAATGAAATGCTGGAAGGTGTTACGGATCCTGCTTTAATGGGGAGATATGATACTAGTACTATGGGTACTTATGAGTATTTGCCTAGTGCATATGAAGATCCAACTCAAGCCATGCGTACTTATTTTACGGATATCCAAGAGAGAATATTGCCAACCAGTGAAATGTCTCCAGAAGCTAAAGCTAAAAGTGCCGAAGGCTTTACTATAATGGGTATAACAGATAAAGATATAGATCGTGTGATTGAAGAAGAATGGCGTGATTTTGCTGATACTGTTATTGGTCAACGTGAATGGAAATTATATAAGTTACGTAACCCTGATTGGCAAGAAAAAGGAATAACGAAAGAACAGGCAATAAAGGGTATGCTTCGCGATATAGGGGAACGTTTTAAAGCAGAGGATGTTACAGGTCAAAGATATCCTGCGGGTCGCAAATCTGAAGATGATGATTATGTGAGACCAGAAATTTCAGAAACACCATTGTGGAGTTTGTCGGGTCAAGGTCCAACTAGCAGACAAATACGTAGAAACATTCCTACTATTGCAGAGCTGACGGGGGCTAAGACTACTGGTGGAGTTAGTAGGTTTTTGAGAAAAGTAGGAAAATTTGGAGATCCAGATTTTGACAAAGCTCAATTTGAAGCTGAGGAGTTAGCTCGATCGATTCGTGGAGACGATGAAGCCATGCAAAGATATGGTAAAATAAAAGATCAAGCAGTTGAGTATTTTGGGGCCAACGAATTTAAAGGTTTGAATGAAATTGAAGAGTATGAAAAGGTCCAACAATATGTCGAGGAGTTTTACACCAGTGGATTCTCTGTACCTGTTCGTACACTTCCTGTTACAAAACAGCAGCGTGAAACCCAGAATACTTTTTTTGCAGAAGATCAGGAAGGTAATGTTGCTGCGGTAAACAGAGAATTTTATGATCCTATTGATCCATTTACTCAGACTATGGGTTTTGAAGAATTATTGGGAGAATATCCAATGGATCAATATCAATGGAATATTATTGGTAGTTTGGGGAATAATAATCCTGTATTTCCAGGTGGCAGGCAAGTTGGTATATTTAAGGTTGATAACAAGGGAAATTTAGTTGGTGAAGCTAAAACAGTATATATGTCTCCAGATAAAATAGAGGCGAGTGAAAATCGTTTTCCGTGGAAAGTTCATCAAGCTAATTATCAGCTATCGGATACATATGAAGTAGAAGATGAATTTGTTATGCCAAGCGGTGAGCGAGTTCCAATAAAAGGAGTTATTGAAAGGTCGGATAAGAAGATTAATGGAGCTAGACATTCGGCGTTCATTGCTAGATTTAAGTTTCAAGGTGAGAATGGTCCTGTTACAATAAATGTTGGTAGTAAAGAAAATCCTGTGAGGACTACTGAAGATATACTTAAGGGTTTATTATTAGAATTACGTAGTCATCTTGGTATAGAATAATAAATATTTTATTATGGCTCAATTTGATCCCCTTACGGGGTTAACAATAGAGGATGAGCCGCAACAGTCCTATGAAGAAAGATTAAATCAATCATTATTAGGTACGAATTATTTCGGAGTTCCGTCAACTGTAAGTGGCGGTGATTTTATCACTTCTAAGTACGATCAAGATTTATATCGATTTGAAGATCAGTACGCTCAAAGGGCTAGAGAACAATCGAAATGGGCACAGCTTGGTAACATGCTTAATCAAGCTATTGTCGGTGAGATTATAGGCGGTACAATAGAAGGTGTAGGTTACCTTTTAGATTTTGAACAGTACGGCAATTTAATTGAAGGTACTGAACAAGAATTTGGCAACTGGTTTAGTGATTTAGGTCGAGGACTTAAAACGTGGACTCAGGAAGTAACCCCCATCTATACAGATTACAAGCCTGGGTCGTTTGCTCCAGGCAATTTTAGTTGGTGGATGTCTAATGCTCCATCGGTAGCATCAACATTAAGTTTGATGATACCTTCGGTTGGAGCAGTTAGTGGGTTAAGTGCTTTGGCTAAAGGTGCTGGTATAGCTGCTAAAATGGGTAAAGCTGCTAGATGGGCTGGTAGAGGTCTTACTCAAGCTTTCATGTCTCGTCACATGGAAAATATAATGGAAGCTGCCCAGACCTATGAAGAAACTGAAAAATTATCTATTGCTGCAGGTAAAAGCGCAGAGGAGGCTCGGCAGTTAGCTGCTATTGCTGCATCTGATTCCTATAATAGGAATTGGGTTATGATAGCTCAGGATATTCCTCAATATCTATTATTGGGTCGAGCATTTGGTAAAGCTAGTAGTCCAGCTACTGTTGAAGTAGGTAAACGTTTGGGTTACGATTTACTTCCTATTGTTGGCAAAAAAGCTGCTGCTATAGGTTGGGACATGCTTGGTGAATTTGGTGAAGAAGCATACCAATATGTAACAGCTGAAGAGTCAAAATATTTAGTACAGAGAATGTTAAATCCAGAGTTGGATTCATCGTTTGGGGATCGTATGCGTGAATACATACGTGACGGTGAATTGTGGACTGCTGGATTTTTTGGTGCTTTAGGTGCTGGTGCCATGCAAACTGCTGGTCGTGCAATTAATGATGCTATAGCTGGCACCGGACATTCAGCTAGTGCTAGACGTGTTGCCGCTATAAACACTTTTGCCCCACTTGTCAAGTACTGGAATAATCAAGTTAGGGAAGCTGAAGATAGGGGAGATGTTGAAGCATCAGCTGATGCAAAATTAGGTTTAGTTTCGTCTTTGGCTGGTCAAGCAGTTATGATTGGTGGTCTTGGTGATGCTATTAATTTTGTTGAAACTATCACCAAAGAGGGTGGTCCTACTCAAGAAGATTTGGATAGGTTTGGTTTAACTGAGGAAGACGCCAAAACTATGCGTGATAATTTTCCAGATGTAGCTAGACATTTGCAAGAGATAGGGTCACTATATGATACAAATATTAAGAAATTTGATTCTGATATTGCAGCTGTTTTATCCAGTGGAGAATTTATAAGGAAACAACTTGATAACCGTCGATCTGACCTTGAAAGTCAAATTGAACAGCAAAAAGGTGAAATTGTAAATTATAATCGGGTATCAAATATTAAACGTCAGTTACTGGAAAATGAGGCTAGAATTCGGTCACGGAAGAAATTTATAAAATCATCTGAAGAACGTTTAAAAAAAGACCCAAATCTAAAGGATAATGAAAAGGGCCAAGCGGATATTGAAAATCAAATACGTGTTGCTCAATTAGAGTTAGACGATTTTGATAAACTTAAAAAAGAGCTTGATGAACATTATACCGCTGAAGAAAAAGCAAAAGATGCAAAATATCCTATTAAAGGTGCTGAATTAGATAAGTTAATTGATTTAGAAGGACGTTTAGGTAATACTGAATTTGCTATTCGTTCTTATGAGCGCCAGATGGATATGCTGGAACGGGGTCAAAAAGCCCGTCGAGCTAGAATAAAGGAGGAGCCTGAACCTCCTGTAGTTCCAAAACCTCCTACTACTGAAGAAGAAATACCTACGGCTGAAGTAGAAACGACTGAAGACAAAGCTCAGGAAACTAAAAAGCGGCAGAAAGATCGTAAAACCGAAATAAAGGAAACAACTGCTGCTGAAGATAAAGTACCTGATAAAAGGTTCGTTAACATAAACAGTAGAGATTTACAGGTTAGCGATTTAACCACAGCTGGTCCTACACAGTTTATAGGTTTTCTTAGGGGGGAACCTGGTATATTTTATAGTGAAGAAGGCCAACTTAAATTCAAGGATAATAAAACTAATACTGAAACTATTGTTGATGAGGAAACGTCGACTAAAACTCTACGTGCTCATGGGGCTGAATTAGCTAAATATTCCCTGTTTAACGTTGGTATAAATGCTAAAGGCGAAAATATTGTTATTACTATTGGTTCGCAAGATTTTACGATACCTATTGTTGAACCGTATAGTGCCATAAAAGAACGTAATAATTTAGCTGAATCAGTTACATTGAAACGAGCAGATGGAAAGTCTGTTACGTTTACAGCAGTTCCATTAGTTGAAGAGTTATCTTCTACCTTAGTATTGTTTGATGTCGCTAAAAATGCAGTTATACGCAAATATTTTCAAATTGATGAGAATAAGGGGGCAAGGGCTAAGGACCCCAAAACTCAGAAAGAGTATCAAGTTTATAGGCGGGAAGATCGTTGGGTTGTAGTTGACATTGAAACAAATAAAACGTTACCTGCCGATGATGATATAACTAAACGAGTTATGTCAGCAGTTAATGCAGATTTACTTAGTTTGATTGAATTTGGTCTGCAACATGTTGCTGATATATCCAATAAGGAGGAATTAAGAAATGAAATTAGAAAACTTGTTGATAACATTACCCCAGCAACTCCAGAGCAAACTAACAGGAGTACCGATGTCTCAAAGGTATCAGATTCTAAGGGAGTACCAGAGGAAACAACTGAACAGACAGCTGAATCCGTTGAACGCGGCAAGCAAGTTGAAGACAAAGCAATAGATGAGTTTGCTGAAGAGCGGTCTAAAGAGGAAGTAGCCGCTGAAATGGCTGAAGAGGAAACAGCTGAAGAACCACAAACTATACAAGGTCGATCAACTGTTGTGGAGCCATTAGGGCCCTCAGAATCAATTCAAAGGGATGGGCAGTACTATGACACCACTGAAGACCAAAGACACGTCAGTGACTCTAAAAACATCGTTTTTGGGCTTCCTGATTCGTTTGTAGCTAGGTGGAGTCCAAAATTTCAAGAGGATCTCAATAAAGTATTGTCAAATCCTGAAACAGACATAGATAACTTTTCTGCTGAAGTTGAAATTGGGGTGTTTAATGAAACTAATAAGACATTTACAGTTGAAGCAGTTAAAGATAATTTATCTGATGAAGAGATTGCCAAATTGGATATGCGTATTACACTTCGTGATGCGGAAAATAAAGTTGTATCAAATGATATTTATGTTCCTATAGCTGGTGATCGTATTGCTGATGACCAAGAACGGGCACATTTGCTTGAACATCGTAAACAAATTGTATCAAATGCTTTAAAAAATCAACCAAATATATTTAAGGTAAGACGAACGGCTGGTGAACCACATAACACTGGTACTAATCAAAATATACTTAAATTTCTTACTAGTGTTGGCAAAGAGCTAACTGATGTTGATTTTGCATATGGTGATAGTAACCGTATACCAAGAAGTTTACATGGTCTAGAAGATAACCTATCCCATAGGAGCCCATTACAACTTGGACCGGGTGATATAGCTATGTTGCATAATGCGACACCTAGTGGTGATTATGTTGCCAGCAAATTAAATCCTGCTAAACTTGGTCGCGAGTATGCTCAGGTGTTGTGGAAAGCTTTTCAAACTGCTGCAAAGAAAAAAAGTGTTAAAGCTAGATATGAAGGTAAGGAGGTTACTGGTGGCTTAACGTGTCATCAAGTTATTAATACTTTAACTTTTGTGGGTCCAGCAACCAAAAAGAGTGTTGAAAATGGGGCCACTTACTTAGCTAATAAAGTTGTTGCGTATGATTACAATAAAGGCAACCCATTTGTAGAATACAGTTTTGATACCAGAGATGGTTCAACCAAAAAAGTTTATATTAATAAAGCTACTGATTCTGAAATTAACGATTTTATTAATTATATTGCTAATAATAAGAATTTCTCGGTTGATTTCAGTTCATTAGAAAATATAGTTGAAATACCATTTACTATATTAGGTAAAAAGTTTGAAAAAGGACAAACTGTATTACATGAATATTTAAAGAATGATTGGCTACAAACAGATCTTGGGACATTTTCTGGTAATTCTGCTTATAAATCTCCATTGTTGATTGTTGACATAGGACAGCGAGTTGAAAAACCAATTGTTGAACCTGAAAGAGCTGAAAAAGAACCTGTATTTTATCAAGACGATATTGTTGGCAAAACTGTTGAATACAAGGGAAACGAATGGAAAGTTATTTCCGCTAATCCCATATTTGAAGAGTATGATGCAGAAAAAGAATATTTAAGTGCTGCGGAAAGTGGAGAACAGGATATGGCTGGAGCTGAAGCGGCTTTTATGGATCCGGAAGAACTTGAACGTCTTGAAGAAGAAAGAGCTAAACGTGAGGAAGAAAAAAAGGCAGAAAAAGCTGATTTTCAAGTTGTATTAGAAAGGTATATAGAAGTTAAGGGCACTAAAAAACGAGAAGAAATTGCAATTGATAATTCTGCTGGGAATAAAGCTGCTTTTAATGCTGCAAAAATTATTGGTGAAGAGCCGGGAGAAGAACCAGGAGAGAGTTTTGAAGATATATTTGATGATGGTATACCGCTTAGACACAGATCAATTGTAAAAAATGTTCAAGAAAAAATTGATCTCACCGAAGAACTTGGTTGGTTACGCGAAAAATTAGGTAATGTCAGTGTTTTACAATTCAATGAAGTTGTTCGTATGGCCATTGAAAAGGGGAAGGACATATTTGGTGCTTTTTACAATGGTTCTATCGTACTTTTGTCGGACAGCGCTAAAGGTACTGTATATCATGAGGCTTTTCATAAAGTTTTTGGTGATTTTTTAACTGCGAAACAACAGCAAAGGGTACTAAAAGAAGTACGAACCCGTTATTCTGATGAACTAGCAGCACAATATGGAGACAAAGAATTAACGGATAGAAGAGTTGAAGATTTTCTTGCTGAGCGATTTAGTGAATTCGTAGCAAGTGATGGTGAAATCAAACCTGCAGGTCCACAAGCTAGGAATTGGTTCCAGAAATTACTCGATTTTATAAAGGCTATAGTTCAGTTTAATAGATCCGAAATTGATAAGTTGTTCGATGCAATACAACGAGGTGATTTTAGGAATAGGGCTGAAACATTTACTAGTGAAGAGCAAAAAACAATTGTACAAAATCTGGCATATTTACTTTTGACTACCAATAATGTTGATAAATTTGATAATATAAAAGAATTAGATTATGGTTTGGTTCGTGAGCATCTTAAAAATCGATTAGAAAAATTTCATAAATATGCGGCTAAAGAGGAAAATGTAAAAGAAAATCCAGATAAGGTTATTAAAGCTACAAAATTGATTGACGTTTATGAGCGTATACTTATGGAATTCGATCAATTTATAGGTATGACTGATGATTATTTGGGTACGTTTAATATAACTAGAAAAGATGGTGATTTAGTTTATAAAAAACGTGAACAAGATTTTGTTGGAGATAACGAGGACGAGTCAATAGATAATGAATTTGAAAGATTTGAAAAAGCTCCATATGAAGTTTCGGCTAAAGACAATGCTTTAACTGAAATAAAATTATTGTTAGCAACACTCCCACATGGTGAAATAACTAAAACTGGTGCACATAAGGGATTACTTGATCCCCTTACGGGCATGCGTAAATTTGTTGATTTCAATACTATGTGGGCTGATATCATACGATTAGTACATGATGCACCCACCATTGAGGAGATGATTAGTCGACTTGAAGAGAAAGCTGTAACTTCTCTGCCCTATCATGTCTTGCTAAATGGTTTAGAGAAAACAAACAGACTAGGTTTAAAAACTGGTCCCGATTCGTTGCGTATTAAGTTTTTTGTAACTATGCGCAAACATTACAATGATTTTATTGATTTTAGATATACAACAAATCAACGTGGTGACGTTGTTAATGCCGCTGCAAGAAGTTCATTTGTTAGGACTGAAGCTAGTAAGTACTTGAATATATGGTCACAGGAAATGTTGACCAACAGTCAGTTGTTTAATAAAACAACAACTGCACCTAATAAAGATTTTGCCTTTAGGTTGCTGGATAAGTACAAACAATTATTAAGAGATGTAAGAAAAGAATATCACGGTAAATTACCAAATAAGGACACATATGAAGATTTAAAATGGCGTATAATTGGGTTATATAATAATATAGGTATACCGCTTGATTCTGAAACGTTAGATGGATATTTTGAAAATATGAGGGGATCCTCGCAGCAAAAATTACATGATTTTGTTGTTAAAAAGGGACATATGATTGGTATATTTGGTGTTGATAGTTTAATCTCCAAATTAGCCAAAGGTCAACAGGTTGCCAGAGGACAAGATATACTTCCCCCAGAAAAATATTTATCTAACGAAAGTAATGTACGCGGACTTGCAAGAGCATATGCCAATGCGCGACCTAGTGTATCGGAGAGTGCTGTTTTAGGCCCCGGAGGTAATATACATTTTACTTATTCTATGCCTTCACCTATTACAGATTTTATTAGTAAGCTTAAAAGTAGCCCCAAATTTGTTGACCAATTATCCTCTGTTTTGTTTAATCAAAATTCACAGTATTTAAAACAAGTACGAGAAGGAGCTGAATTAGGTGTACACACATTTAGTGTATTTACTGAAGAAAATGTTGGAGACACTGGTCGTGGATATCTTGAAATTACAGACTTGGAAGATTTTATATTTAAACTTTCATTTGTAATGGATGATGTTATTCCACTTCCAACACTAGCTGACAGAAAAAGTTTTTATGCTTGGACTGGATTAAAGAAAATTAATTTTATAGGTAAAACTACAATTGAAAAAAATAAATTACGCATACCACAAGAAATAATTGATATATTTGAGGGATATAAACGTGATGAGATAAATACCTCTAGAGAGGCTAGACGTGCAGTTGATGAGGCTATAGAAACAGAGGATTACAGTAAATTAGTTGAGGGATACCATTATAAGGTTGGAAAAAATGGTTTGCCCATCTATAAACAAAATGGACAATATACTGGTACTGCAACAAATAAATTTAGACATTTTGACAGGGGTACATCTATTACTCAATTAATACAAAATGCCATAGATGACACTTTTGAATATGCTAAAGAATTAGGTGTCATAAGTGAAACTAATGGTATTGTTTTAAATAGACATTTGCCCAAAAGACTGATTGATTCTGTCAAAGAAGAATTTAAAACTGATGATGACCAAATTGCCATACGTGCATTGATTGCCGAATTTACAGTTAATACAATGATGTCAACTATAGAAGCTGAAAAATTGCTTGTTGGTGACGCGGCTTTTTATAAAATTGATGAGAAAAAGGGAACTGTACACGATGATCGTGTTAAAAGGATTGGTGTAGTTGCAGCTGCTGGTGATAAAGTTGCCTCAAATATTTCAAATCCGCAAGATCCATCTCTACGCAGAAATAAATATACAACTGTAACTTTTAATACGCAAAACTATGTAAGTAAATTTTATGATGAGCTAGTTGAAAAACATACTGCTAGATATAAAGAATTGGGTTTTGAAGATAGCGTAGCGTCAGCTATGGCTAAGACAAAACTTGCTGGTTATAAAGAAGTTGATCAAACTGATGCCCAAGTTTATATATCGCCCGAAATGTATAGGCAAATCAGTATGCGGTTAGGGGAATGGTCTGATGAAAAACAAGAAGCATTTGAACTTCTTGAAAGTGACAAAGAATTAACAACTGAAGAAGAGATTAGAACTTTAAATGTTGTTATGCAGCCATTAAAGCTAGTTTATTTCAATTTACATTTTGAAAATGGCTTAGCTATACCTGTTTATGATAAAATGTCATTAGCCACTGTGTTTAAAAAAGTGGCAAAAGGCACACAGTTAGAACCAATGTATAACCGTATGACCGACAAAAAACGGCCGTTAGATATGGTTAAATTTGATTCTGCTGTAAAAGCTGGCAATAGACAACAAATTAATTATTTTAAACGAACACAAGAAGGAGAAGATGTAGTAGATGAGTCGGCTTTACACAATTCTATAGTATACGAGCAATTTTTTGATGGGCTGTATAGACAAGTTGTCACTGATCCACATGAAATTAAACGACAATTGCTTGGTACTCAAATGAAGAAAGTTTCTATCTCAAATATAGTACTTGGCGGAGAATATGTATTAGGTGGCAAAAAAGTTAAAGGTTCAGATGTTGTTGATGCTGCAAATAAGGCATTAAGAAACTTGTCCAATCGTGGAAAACGTAAATTGTTAGAGCGGCTAGGTGTTAATGAAGACGACCCACAAATACGTGATCCGGAGAATTTGGTTACGATGTTACGTAGAGAAGCCAAATTGGCTGGAATGCCTGATAATATAGTAGATGCTTTATATGTAGATGAAAATGGCGAATTATATGTAGAATTTGATGCTCTACCAGATCGCATGTGGATAGAAAATAGACTGATGTCAATAATTTCCAAGAATACGGTAGACGTGAAAACTGCTGGTGGTGGGTTTATACAAATGTCTAATTTCGGTTTAAAAAAGGTTAATGCTTTGAAAACCAGTGAACTGAAATTCTACAATGATGAGGGCAAAATGGAAATTATGGTTTCCGTTGGATTATTCAGAGATGTTATACCCGGTTATAAAGAGGGTAAAGTTACATTTGAACAAGCTCGAAAATGGTTAAAAGAAAATCTTGACGGTATTGGTTATAGGATACCCACACAAGGATTAAATTCTGTTATACCTTTCACAGTAAAAGAATTTTTACCTGAAAATGTAGGAGACACTGTAGTACTTCCAGCTGAATTTACTAGACTTACTGGTTCTGATTTTGATATTGACAAATTGTTTATAGCGCGATATAATTATAGAATTACTTTAAATAACGAAATCCAACGAATTAAATTTATTGATGTTGACACATCTTCTAAAGAAGGTTTAACTGAACTTTATCATGAGCGTTATGATAGAACAAAAAATCTACTTGAAAAAATGGATCGGGTTATCATAGAAGCCGAACGTGATTTTGAAGAAGATTTAGAACGAAAAGGAGGTGATCCTGAAGTTGTTAGTTTGATTACCGCTATGATGGGGGAAATGCCAGAATATTTTAGTGATGCTGAACTTGATGAAATTCTACAAGAATATAATGGCAGATTTACTTTAAAACTTTATAATGAAATAAAAGAACGAGTTGAGAAAATTCCTACTTTAGAAGAATTTATCAAAGAAAATCATGGGAAGGATATATATGATTTAAATAACAGACTAGCAGTTGAGAACAGATTGTTAGATGCTTTTACAGCTGTTACTACTAGTCCATTACATCTAATTGATAATACAACACCACTTGGTGTTCACACGGGGACACTTAAAGATATATCTGAAGTTGTTAAAAAAGCTGAAGGTAAAGATATTAAGTTGCGTGCTTTAATGGGTACAACGCCTAGATTCCAGTCAGAAACAAAATCTAGATTTACCGATAGTATGGGTGGTATTGGTCCATTTGCATTAAATAATGTACACCATTCTCTTGGTCAAATTGTTAAATTAGGTTTGAAAAGTGCAAATGTATTACCGGGTTTAATTCACTATGATGAAGAAAATTCTGTTATAGATTTGTCACAAGTGCGTGATGTTGATAAAAGAGTTGCAATACTTAGTTGGTTATCCGCATTTATTGATGCTCATGTGGATGCAGCTAAGGATCCTTATATTACTGATCTTAATATTGGTCCGGCTACTTATAATGTCGCCAACTTGTTATTAAGAGCTGGTGCTGGTGCGGAATTTGTTGGGTATTTATTATCACAACCGATTATAAAAGAATACGCTAAATTACGAAGTAGGTATGACGGGAATATTGGTGGAAATCCGAATGCTAATATAAATAAAATAGTTAGGAAAAAATATTGGGCAAATACCAGTAAATCTGCAGTGGAGAATGTAGACGTTAAGTCGTTGTTAACGCCTTCTGGTCTCATGAAATTGTTGAGTGCACCTAAAAATAGTGATTGGTATGCTAAACAAATTGCATTGTCACGATTTTTTACGGAATTAAATAGTTTATCGTTCTCATTGAATGAAGCAGTTCAGGCAAGTCAAATTGATACCAAGCGTTATGGTTCTAACATTGTACAAGTTAGAGCGTTTATGAATCGATTTAATAGGGTCATAGAATCTGATCTTGTATATAATTTTGACAAACTTATTAATGAATCGTTTTTAGGTACATTATTAGAGAATAGTGTAGATTTGGCTCAGGATATGCTTCGCAATCTCACTATATCATCTACAGATAAGTTTGATGATATGATGAATTCGTTGCTGTTACAAACTGGTAAGAAATATAGTAGTGACGATAAGTTAATCAATAGATATGCAAATATACTGCATGCAACTATTATAAGTGAATATTTCACTAGTCCAAAAGGCATGGGATTGACAGCTGATATTGTTAAACGTATGTTTTTTGGCAAGAAAAGTTTAGCTAGATGGATACACGCAATTCAACGCGGTAAAACGTTTCCACATTTACAAAATAATCTGTTTATACAATCACTTACGCCTGTTTTATCCGATAAAAAAGAGATTCCTGATACTTTGCAAATGTTAAGTTTTGGTAAATTGGATAGATGGAGCAAAAATAGTCTTTCAAATGCTTGGTTAGATTTGTTTAATGATAATTCTAAAGATAGCGAGAAGATTCGTAGGTTAGCTATGAACCTTATGGCATATAGTTTTATTATATCTGGACGTAGATTTGGACTTAATGCTTTTCACCAATTTTTACCTATCGATGCTGCTAAACAAATTCCACAACATATCGACGAAGCTATTTCATTTAGTGATGGTGTCAAGCAAATTAAAGAGGAATTACAGGAAGGCGAACGTGATATTGATATATTACGTGAATTGTATCTTAATAATTGGCCCGATGATTCTCTAGTTCCATCTGTATCTCCAGTTGCAACAAAAATTGCTGTAGAACCAAAAACAAATAAATCCTTAAATTACCCCTATTTATTTACTGTTGCTGGTAATTCGTCTTGGTATGGTACTAACCATAAAGGACAACCTTTGTATCAACCATTTGTTAAAATACGTAATAATAAATATGGGTGGTTAATAGGTGAATATATTGGTTATCGTGTTGATAACGAAGATAATGTCTTACCAGTTTATAAAGTTGTTAATAAGAAGGGATATTTTACTAGAAATATAAAAGTTTATGAATATAATCTAGATACATCATTTGAAACAGAGAACAATTTACCACGATTGTTGTCAGAAGCAAAAGAACCGGAAGTTATTAAACTTAAGGGATATGAAAATTTTCAACATGTTCCTAAAGAGGATCGGATAGCAAATTACTATAATCCTGTACAAGTATCAGAAAAACGTCTTGAACAACCTGTCAGTATTTCTGTAAAGAAAAAGATGACCATGACTTTTGCTGGTCAATTTGATAATGTAATATCCGGTAAAAAAACCCAAACTACCAGGCAAAATAGAAATAATTACAAAGTGGGAGACGTGGTGACTATTGTAAGTGATGATAATCGATCTGTCAGAGCTAGAGTAACATACGTTGAACCAGTAAATATTGAACAAATACATGCTTTACCGGCAACTGATTCCTATTTTACTCTTGAAGGTAGGGACAAAGAATATTTTGTAAAAAACACTCAGTATCTTAAAGGAAAATCTAATGTTGTTAAAATAGGGTTTGAATTGCTTGATGAAAGTGTTGTATCACAAGAACCGGAACAGGGTAAATTATTTGAAATTCCGGTGGATACTTCGAAATTTGTAAATGTGTATGCTGGTGCAGGAGAAAATTTTGAATTATCTAATTTAGCTTGGAGACCGTTTAATTTAAGGGGGGGACAAACAATTGCTATGACCCATCTTGATGAATTACTAGACAAAATAAAAAAAATGTTTCCACATTTACAAAATAATCTGTTTATACAATCAATTGACGATGTACCTGAAGTATTAAACGAAATATTTAACATTCAATTTCCCGGTGAGAAAGCTAGAGGACACGATATATATGATATAAGGTTTACGTCGGTTGAACAATTTTTTCAGGCTATGAAATTTCAGTGGTCCACTATGTCAGATCCTAAAAATAAGGAACTGTTAAGACAAATTATGACTACTAAGAAAACTGGTGAAATTAAGAAATTAGGTAGACAATTTACTTTAGAAGAGCAGGCTGATTGGAATGAGGTTGCTTTTGATCTCATGAAATTTGCTGTGTATGAATCATTTAATCAAAATATAGAAGCGAAAGATAAATTATTAGCTACGGGTAGTAAAAAAATAACACATGTACAGGATAAAACTAGATGGAAAGAGGATTTTCCCGAAATTTTAGAGGAGGTACGATTTAGGTTAGCCAGAGATTTGGGTCCATACAGTAAATTACCAATACCAATAGATTATGAACAACGTATAGGTGCTCCACAAAAGGAAACTAGCCGATTAAAAGAAATACTAGCATTACTTAATAAACAAGATCTTTCGCCAGAAGAGCGTCAAGGACTTGAAGAAGAATTGCATGATCTTTACTATAAAGATCCGACTGAACGTGTAACTATCGCTGAAAAAAGAGCAGCTAGAGAAACTAAAGAAAAACCTAGTAGAGGTGTAACCAAAGAATCCATTATTAAGTATCTTAGAGATACTGAAGCTATGAACACAAAAGAATTTAAGGGTTTCGATAATTGGATTAAAATTGGTCGGGATAGATCCGCATTACCAGCTAGTCGCAGGGTTATATTTAAACTTAATAAAAAATATGAAAAATATGGTAAATTAATTACATTGATACCACGCAATGATTCATGGCTAATACAAATTAATCAAGATGTTATTGACAAGCTCAATGCACGTGAACAACGTGTCACAAAGGGTGAGCCTTTAACTAGAGCTGAATTTGAAGAGCAACGACAAATATTGCAAAAAACTTTTCCAGGTGTCAGAATTGTTGAGGATTTTACATTAGATATCCCCGGAAAATTAATGTCAGGTGGAGAAGAAATTCATGTAAATCCAGTTTATTGGTTACGTGATACATTAGGTCACGAATTTGGTCATTTGCTTATTGACCTTATTGGTGGTGTTAACAATAGATTGGTAAGACAGGGATTGCGTTTCCTGGATGGGACTGATTTACAAAAAGATGTTTATAATAAGTATTCAGATCTTATAGAACGTGGAGAATTTGATAGAGTTCAAAAAGAAGTTCTTGCCCAAGCTGTTGGTTTAGAAGCAGCTAAAATTTTTAAAGAAGAATTTGAAATGGGTCGTTGGGAACGGTGGCTTGTACGGTTCTTCAGACGTATAAGACAATTGTTGGGTATTGAGTCTTCAGCTGTACGTAAATTAGCTAAAACTCTTGTTCGTGGTACACCAGTAAAAGCTGAGGATTTACATGGACAACCCTCTACTTATGAGCAAGAGCAACGTATTGATCCAAAGGAAGCGGAAGATGTCCTTAAGTTGGAAGAGGAGCCAGAAACTGATCTCAATAAAATACGTAAGAAAGCTATCGAAGCCTTAGAGAAAAAAATTGGTATTTACCAACAGAGAGGTAAGAAGGCTGCAGTTGAAGCCATTGAAAAAGGTCTCAATGAAGTACAAGAAGGGGATAATCCATATCGATCTATACGAAGGTTTATTGAAGTTGCTAGACGGCAAACGAATAGTGTTATACAAGACATACATAGATTTGAATCAGAAGCTGGTCTAGGCATTGAAGAAGATCCGTTTAATGCTGATCGTTTGTCTAAGTGGAAAGATTATGTTGCTGCCTATGCCAATGTATTATATGATATTAGAAATGCATTAATTGAACTTAAAAATGCACCAATTGAAGTTGGGGATAAATTTAGGAAAGGCAGAGATATTCGCATGCAAGCTAGAATTGAAGAAATTGATGAGATTTTAGCAAATAAAACATTTATTGAGAGACTGTATGTGCGAAAAGGTGTTAACATAGTTTCTAAATTTTTAGCACCATATTCTACTAGAATTGCTGGGGAATACAAAGAAGCGCTTGAAAGGCGGTGGAATAGACTTAGTAAAAAAGAGAAAGAAGAAACACCATTAGAAGAATACCAAGCTAAATATCTTGCTGCAAATGATGAACAAATAAAACTTAAAACTGAAGAATCGATACGCAAAGAGTTGTTAAAAGCTGAATGGGATATTAATTTTTTGGGCCGGTGGTTAGACAACTTGCTTGATTCACCTGATCTTGTTGTTCAAGCAATGGTTAAAAAATTTAGTTTAACTGATGAACAATCTAGATATGAATCAATAGGTGCACGTAACCGTATAGTTGCAGCTAAGAAAAAGCTTGAAAAATTTCTGGGTAGTATGGCGGATCAAACTAAGTTCTATGGTTTTATGCTAGAACGCGATAAAAAAACTGGTTTGTTGACGCAACATTATGTAACACCTTATCTTAGTTCAATGTGGGACGAATATAACGATAAAGTTACTGAATGGACCAATGACCCGGATATTAGTGATCTAGCTTTACGTGCTAAAAAAGAGAGCTGGATTAATGAAAATTATGGTCGTTCAAAAAAAGATAAAATTGCTTATAACAAAGCTCGTGCTGAATATTTACGGAAAATGAAAGAAGAAGGGCAGTTAACTGATGCTGAGTGGGCTGTAATTGATTCCTGGGAAGCCAATCGGAATTCTCGTTATAGTTTTGTATTGCGTGAACATGTACGAGAAGAAACTGCCGAAAAATATTTTGAATTCTTAGATACTTCTAGATGGGAATACAGAACACCGGCAGAACGATGGAGAAATCCACAATGGAAAAAATTGTTAGAAATAGCTGATATTGATCCACAATTAACAGAAACTGAACAACGTGAATTATTAAAACTTAATGAAAATAAAGATCCAAGAATTGAATTTTATAACTTAATTGTTGAATTATCTGAAGAAGCAGATAAGATGTTGCCATATAGATTTAGGCTCCGTGGAAAATTACCAGCTATTGCGGCGAAATTGGGTGAACGTGTGCTCCGCAAACAAAAACCCAGCACTATTGCTAGGGAAGAGACTAGGCTAGGATTAGTAAAAAGACCTGAAGATATTGAAAAGGGTCAACTTGATATTACTAATGAAGCTGGAGATCCTATAAACTTTGTACCTATTTTTTATACTTATGATATCGAACCACAAAATCAATCATATGATATAGCTACAATCTATCAGAGATATTGGTCTATGGCTCGGGATTACTCACTAAAGAGTGAAATTTTACCGGAAATGGAAATGGCTAAGTATTTCGTAGAAAATAGAGAAGTACTACGTCGAGATGAAAGAGGCAATATTATAAAAGATGGTCTTAGTAGAATTGGGGATCGAATGTTAACTAAAAAAGGAGTGCAATCATTTGTATCACAACAATTAGGAGATTGGTTCAAGTCAATTATCTATGGTCAAAGAGTAAGAGATGAAGGAGTTTTACCATTGTTTGGTGCAAATGTTGATATTGCTAAAGGCGCTGACCTACTTAACCGGTATACATCATTCAACTTGCTAGGTCTTAATATGGTACAGGGAGTAGCTAACGTATTGCTCGGTGAAACAATGCAGTGGGCTGAAGCTTTTGGTGGCGAATACTATGGTGTAAAAGATTTTGTTAAAGCAGGAGTATATTATACAAAAAATCTCCCGGGTATATTAGGAGATATTGGCGAAAGAGTGCCAACTAATATTATTTCTCTAATAAACGAAGAATTCAATACATTAAATGAATATGAAAATGGCGAATATAGAAAAAATTCTAAGTTCCAACAATTGATGTCATCTAATACCCTCTTTTTTACTACTCACGCTGGTGAACATTTAATGCAAACTAGAGTTGTACTAGCTATGCTTAATCGCATGCGAGCTAAAGATAAGAATGGTAAAGATATGGGTACTATGTTAGACAATTTAACTATTGGTAAAGACGGCAGACTCGATGTTAAAGAAGGTGTGGCTAATTTTGGACGAGAAAAAAGAGCAAAATTTGGACTGCAAGCACGTAGAATCTTATCAGCAATGCATGGGGAATATTCGAGGAATGGTATGGCAGCTGTCCAAAGATATGCCTTGGGACGACTTGGTATAATGTTTAGGAAATTTGTTGTACCAGGGTTTAAACGCAGATATGCCAAGAAAAAGTATAATGAATTGCTTGAAGGTTGGACTGAAGGTAATTATAGAACTACGGGTAGATTTTTCAGGAATCTTATGAAAGATTTGCGCATATTTAGATTGGCCGCTTGGTCAGAAGAATGGACAGACCTTACTCGCATGGAAAAAGGTAACATAAGAAAAACCATGGCAGAAGTGGTATTCCTTGCAACTGTTATAATAATGTCAACTATATTTATTGGGAAAATGGAAGGAGAGGACGATGATGAGGAATGGTTGTGGTCATTTATGGCTTATCAAGCTCTTAGATTACGTACCGAGTTGTTATTCTTTTCACCTAAATTAAATGAAGCTCTTAGGATATTACGGTCACCAGCTGCTAGCATGTCCGTTGTAGAGAACATAATTAATTTAACTAGTCAAATGTTTGATCCATTTGAAAGGTACGAAAGGGGAAATTGGAAAGGTAAACCTAAAATTACAAAAACTATGATAAATTTTGTACCTGGTGTTAGACAAGTGTATAGAATGAAATATGTAAATGACCAAATAAGCTGGTTCCGCAATTAAATAACTTATTAAATAGATGAGTCATGAAAATCTTTAATCTTTTAAAACCAATATTAATAGTATCTATTTCAGCTTTTATTTCATTTGCTATTATATGTGGTCATTGGTTACAGCAACATTTAAGCGAGCCAAGACAAAAATATGCCGTTTTAATTTCTTGCGGCAATACAATGAAAGACGACAGAATTGTACATTCTGAATATTGGTATGATCTTATAATGTCATATAAAAGTCTGATTGACCAAGGTTATACCCATAAAAACATATTTGTATTTTATGGTGATGGTCCTAATTCTGACTTTAACTCTAAATATAAACATTATAATATCAAGCATCTGTTTCCCAATATGAACACTATAATTGATTACGATAATCAATGGGAAACAATACAAGATGGCTTAAAAGATATAGATTTTTACACAACAAGAAAAGATAAAATACTACTGTATTGGATTGTAGGTCATGGAGGTATTCCTTATTGGGACGGTTCTCCCAGTCAATATAGGGTATCTTTTGAAGATTGGTCGATAACACAAGATTCATCTTATCAAAGGAAATGGCGTAGTTATCCAAAAGATACAATTAACATGGTTATCAATTTGATTGATGATTATAAACAAAGGGAAATATATTGGATGACCTGTCACTCTGGTTGTATGGTTGAAGGTAATCATATCCCATCAAATTTACGTACTACTATTATTACATCATCTCATTGGAAGCAATCGTCATTTTCTTCTTGCCCTACCGGATATGATTATTGGTCTAATAGTTGTTTAGATTATATATCTGGTGAATTTAATTGGACTATATATGGTGTGTTCAATAGAACATATTTTGATGGAACTGCATATAGACCCTACAATTTGAAGTTAGAGTACCCGATTAATCCATCAAAACTTTATTATGAGTTAAAGAATTCTGATTATATGTCTTCTCGTGTACAAATTGGGGGCAAATCACCGTTTGCAGTTTATTGTTCTGTTAAAGACTGGAAGATAGAAAAAATAGATAACGTAAAATCAAAAGTTCAAAAAACTAAACTAAAGATTAAACGGTTTTTCCAAAACATTAAAAACTTTTTTACCCGTGTGACAGACGAGATGTTTTATAAATTAGGCTACGAGCGTATTTCAGACTAGTATAAGGGTAACAAACAAGGGTTCCTATAAAGCAAAAAGGGGGTGGAAGCAATTTCACCCCTTATTTTTTTGTATTTTTACCAATTTTTGATTTAAGGTACTTTTTAAGCTTGCTGTTGAGTTGACCCCCCAAAGTGGAGGTACCATATTACCCATATAGAGATCGTGCATTAGAATGCATCCTATAAAGCCGTTTTTTGGAAAAGTCCTTAAAAAAAGTTAGGGAGCCGTTTTGACCCCCTAACTTATTATATATGATTGAATATCGCTATTTCATACCTTCTATAAGGTATTCTGTTAGTTCACTACTCCAAAATTTTAGTACACACCATTTGTAGCTAGCACTAAATTTGTTGTAGCGACCCTGTTTATATTTAACATAATCAGTATATAAATGTTCAGGGATTTTAAAATAGTACATTACTGTTGGCATGCTGCTATCATATCTCATGTCATCTAGACATTCGTTTTGTTTTAGCAGGCGCTCAAATCTTATGAACCTGGGTGTTCGTGAGTAGTGATATTTTAAGACAATCCTATCGTGATAATCTGGTTCACCACTATCTCCAATGTAAGCATTTATAAAACTGTTGTTAACATAAAACCAATCTCGGTGGTACCGATCACCTAACATAGGCAATAGTAGCATCGTTCGCAAGGATAAGTTGGTTTCCATATTACTCAAGTTTTTCTGCTCCGTCACCTTCGTAGTATGCTCTTGTATAGTCCCATAGATCATTCTCTACGTGCCAATAGAGCTCGCGTGTGATTTGCAGTATCTCCTCGAGTCCTTCGTTTAACGATTTGTCAGTTATAGTATATACTTTACATTCGTTGATCCCCCTGGTTTGAAGAGCAATAATGTACGTATACTTTTGATATTCCCAGAAATCAGCCTCGGGGAAATCATTTTGAAACATCCACGCGACAGCCAGCCAATAGAAGGCCAGCTGCCGGTGGTAACCAAATTCAAGAAAATGAACATCAAAATCTTTAAGACTATAAGCTGTCTTTAAATCAATCAATTTGATGGTTTTATTCTTGTGGTCTATGATTAGCCTGTCCAATAAGGATTTGCAAGGAATTGTTGTTTCCTCATCTAAATTAAAATCCCAATAGATAGGAAGCTCGTTGTTTACCAACAGATTGCCACCGTCAAATACGCCATAGTCATTTTCAAAGAGTAAATTATTTGCAAGCTTGTGCTGTTTTACAGTTTCAACAATATTTTGTATCAATTCCCATGTTGATGTTGGTAATACGACCTTATACTTTTTGCTTTGTTTAAGGTATTTAACGTATTTTCTAAATTTCCTATACAAAGCATTTGCATCTTTCTTCACACGTTCTGCAGTTTTTCGCTTAGTTTCATATACTTGTTTATACGCTTGTTCAGCTTTTTCACCGACTGACAAGCGTTTTTTATTTTGAGCTACCAATTTGCAGAATTCTTTTTGTTTTGGGTTAACAGGTGTTTCGTATTCTAAATGGATTATCTCCTTTTTAAACCGTATTGGTTCTAATATAGCCATATGAATCTGTTTACCAAGATCGAAATAGGCCTTGCTTTCCTCTTCTATCTCTTGGTCAAATCTCATACGGTAATATTTTGGAGATACTTTAAACCAGCCTAGAGATGATGCACTCACCCGTTGAACCGCATAATAATCTTCCACTTTATTTCTCACGTTTTTTGAGGATTTTCTCAACGACCTCATCTACCTCGCGTGGATTATGTGGCAAGTATAAGTCATATTTGATATTATTGGTGTGCAGATAGTATTTAAATATCTTCCACCGTAGAGGGAAGGATTCATTTGCATAACCCTTACACTCTACAACATAATCTTCACCAACAAAATCTGGTGTAAAAGTAATTTTACGAACCTTTGCATCATTGTATGTGAAGTTTGGCAAAATTGTAAAAGTCTTTTTTTCATACTTTGGCATTAATTTATACTTCAAGAGCTGTTTGTAGCAATAAACTTCTAACTTGCTCTTGAACGCAATGCCATTGTATTCGTTTGGTGTGGCATTTCGTACTTTTCGATTATGGCTTCTTCCGTGAGGTACTGTTTTCTTTTTTCTTTTCCTCTCTGTTTTAGCCTTGGCCATGTACTACTGTATAATTTTAGCCACCAGCTTTTACTGTCTTTAAACCATACGGCATATTTTTTGTCAATCCATTCATACAAAAGCCAGCTGAAAACGAATTCTTTACCATTGTCTTGAACAACCATATCTTTGTAAACACTTTTTGCTACACTAGGATCGTCAACATATTGTTTGGTTTCCTTATCATAAAGAAGACGTTTTTCTGGTATAAATAAATATCTGTCTTTGTGTGCGAAAGGTACTTTAGATTTGCAATAATACAAATGTGGATAATACGAGCCGGGAAATTTGCGGAATAAGTTATATTCTATTTCTCGATCTTGCTCATTCTCTTCTGTTCCAAAAGCAGGATTATTCCACTTTGCATTTCCAAATAATGGCATTATATGTGAATATTTGCTTCTGAGATTTTCCCTTCGCGTTATAATGGGTGGGTCATATTTATGTTCAAATCTGGTTTCGCCATGTTTTGATATAATGTCATGAGCTAATGAATAAGCTCTATTGACATCTTCAATTAATACAACCTCCGACCTAGAATGTGGGTAGTAGTAGCCACAACTGATATTAGTTGTACATACTTCTAATCCACGTTGCTTCAGGGTCATGACGTCAGTGACCGATGTAAATATCTCATTGTACCCCCATTTTCTTAATAATGGTTTTAAAGTTTTACGAAATTCTTTTGAATTCAATTCTACGCCTGCCGCGTTAATTGAAAAGTCCTGGTATTCTTTTCTATCAAGTTGTAATACAAAGTTACAATTTTTAAAAAATTTCATATCAGCGGCATTAGAACCTAAGCACCCTACTTCTTCCTTTCTGAAAAATACGACTTTTATTCGGGGAAAGTCTATGAGCGCTTGTAAGCATGCATAAACACCAACTTTATCATCTCCGCCTATGCCAACTTGTTGACATCCATCGGCTGAGTATGCAAATAATGATCCCTGATGTTCAAAAACTTTAAAGTCTTTATAAGTTTTATGTACCGTATCTACATGAGACACCATACAGGGATAGCCATGTTTTGATTTGCCTTTAGTAATATAAAGATTACCAAAAGTGTCTCTGTCAACCTTTAACTTGTACCTACTTGCAAAATTGCGAATGTATGATAATATTTGAACATCATTTTCTGACGATGATTGAACGGATAGCACACTTTTTAATAAATCTTTATTTACTTTCATTTTCCGGTGTTACTTTTTCAAGGGCTGTAAATGGTATAAAATAATCTTCAAGATAGATACCAATTGGAGATTCTAAATCTTCTGCTTTTAACTTTACCTTTGAGCCAATCAGAAGTTTCATAGTTGGTTCATAATAGATTCCAGCTTGTTTACACTTTTTCTCTAATTTATCGGATACTACAAATTCACCATTTACATAAACATATCTTATATCAGTAGCATAATCGTCAAATTCTGGTATATATACTGCGTGTTCTCGGGGTATATACTCTTTCATGCACTTGCTGTATACCGCCTTATCTTTCAGAATTGCAGTTTTTCTGTTTAGAAAATCAACACCAATCACGATATTATTTATATCATCTACTGTAACAAACTCGCGATTGTAGAGTAAGTGTAGGGCTTTGGTAAAATGGCATCGTTTACCTGCATGTTTGCCGGAATCAACGTTTATAAGCTCTGTCGAGGTAAATTCCTTTTTAGTTACGCAGCACTCACCTCTTTTAATACCTCTAGATATAGCAGAATCGTAGTAGGTTGCACCCGAGCTGAGACGAAGAAAGGTGTCATAAGTATTGTACCTGATATTTGACATAATACTCTCTCTTACGTTAATATAACGCATCGAATCCATGAACGGCACTTCCATATCTGCCCATCTTTGCAATTTCACTTTCACTACGGCAGTTTCATCAAGCGGCAAAATTTTATTATTACTGCAGCTAATACTGATAAAATTGTTTTTCTTCGCGTATGCTGCGATTTGGACAACTGCTTCATTATTAGCTGCATATATACGATCGATGTAAGTTTTACCATTTGTACTTTTCCATAGCAAGGCTCTGCCTGCAATTTTTCTTTTGTCTTCTGAATCTTTATAAATAAGTAAAGATATAGTTTCGGGGTTATTCCCATAAAATGCCGTGGATCTGCTACAGCTACTGCCTCTCATACAACTGTGACCTAGACTACCGCACCCTTCTATATCTTCTTCTTCGTTATTGGCATTTAAAAGTCCCATGCCTCCTGCACCCATACCTCCTGCAGCTACAAGCATGTTTATCCAACGAAGTGGTCTTCTAGTCCTCTTCGACGTAATATATTGAGAAACATTATAATAATAGGGAATTTCTTGACCGCATACAATTTCTATGTTATTTTCTCTTTCAGATCTTTCCTGAGTTAAAGCTACTCGCACTATATCAACAAATTGTTCAACGGCTTGAACATCTTTTTTGTTGAACAACTTATTTATACCCTTGCCCAATTTAGCTGTATTTTTAAATTCTTCGGCAGCATTCTTTTCCAACTTTTCACTGTGGAATAAATTGTACATCAAATGGAATATCCTAGGAAACGGTGTTCTAATGAATCTCATACCGCTCCTTATGCCTTCTGTATTTCTGCCTATACTTTTATTACGCAGCTTTTTTATCTGATCGGATAAATAAGCATTTGCGCCTTTTTCAGTTAATAAATCATTTCTAGCGAGAAAAGACCTTATACTTTTTTTCAACGATTCAAGGGTTACATAGTTCAAAACAATGTTTTTCCCATCGGTATCGTAATTTGCACTAATAAAATTTATGTGATCATCATTTAAATATGAAGCTTTGATTTTCTCGGTACCCAACAATTTATTGATTATATGATTAGTGTTTATACCAGAATCTTCCAATATTTTTCTTAGTGTTGGATGGATAGATACCTTTATCGATTTCCGTTCGGGGGAAAGTTGCTTAAAATAGACGCCTCCCCCTAATAGACATATTATGGTTTCAATTTTGCTATCGTCTATTTTCATCTAATAATTTTGTTATTAATTTGTTACCTTTAGATAATGAATATTTTTTAACGTAGTCTGAGATATCCTTAACGTTGCTTTCTCTTGGTATAAAAATTTGGCCAAATCCATATTTGTTCTTTAATTTGTCTGATCCCTTCTTACCTGCTTTATCCCAATCATAAAGAACAACAATGCGATCAAATCTGGATTTCAAGTTTTCTAAGATATTCTTTGGTATTGCATGATTTTCTCCATGTGGAGCTATGGCCAGATACCTCATTTCATGTAGTACCATTATATCTTTTAAGCTCTTTGTAATAATTAGTAACTTTCCTGTATCAGGCAGTTGTTTTAAACCTTGTACATCGTGCCGTCTGCAACTCGACATCCATTTTTCTGAGCGTTTAGCAAAGGGTCTATAGATTTTCAGTCCATTGTATATTTTGTATACATATATAGGATTGTCCATTCTATAAACCCATGTAATTATATCATTGAGAAATACATATTGTACTGGACTTACGTTAAACTTTGAGAGCGTTTGAACTGGAATATTATAAGAGTTCCAGTAGTCCAAATCTTCTTTAAGCCAACTTCTTCTTTTGACGCCCAACGGTGTTTTATCTGATCGGCAGACATTGCGGATCTTTTGTGATAAAACATGTCTTGTCATAGCGGTAAAACCGTTCCCATTTTGGATTAAATCAGTATAGATTCGCTCTAATGCTAATTTGTACCCGTATTTGGTATCAGGTAGTCCTACCATGCGCTGAACAAAACTGACACAGTTCCCGGAGTCGCCAGTGCCAAAGTCTTTGAAGAATAATGAACCACTGTCACCCTTAAATATTCCAAATGAAGGGTTGACATCTCGCCTAAAGGGGCTACTAAATGGTATGCCGATCTGGAAGTTAGCCCCCAAATAGTAGGCGTAGATATCATACTCTGTTAACCTACCCAATATGTCTTCGAGCGCTAAACTACGTGGTTTTATACGTGAAGAACTGTAGATCATAGGTTAATATATTAGAATGGCAAGTCTTCCTTATTGGTAGAGGTAGACTCGCTCTTTGTTGAGCTATTATCGAAAGGGTTGGAATCAACCGGCTCTCGATCAGGTCGCGTCCTTTCCATCTTATCGATACTTAGGATGCGCATTTTGGATTCTTCCGAAGATATACTCATCGGTTCGATCCAAACATACCTGGTATAGCTCGGGAGAGAAGTAAAATTGTTTCTATCATATACTACTTTAATTCTTACTTTTTTACCTTTGTAACTATCATTTAATATATCAATGATAGACTTGGCAAATTTTTCAAAAGTATCAGCCTCAAACACGAATTTGTCGTTTTCTACGTAACCCGAATCAACACAAATATGTTTTATCCGTGCCATCTGATTAGTCACCATAGATTCGTACATATTCTTGAGTTTTTCACGGTCTTCTTCGTTATCGACCTTGTCATAGTCTGGTTCACGAACAGGCCATTCAGTCTTTGAGACTTGTGCCCCACTAGCGTCTTTGAAATAGAAAGCAATAAATTCATTACCTTTATCACTCTTACCATATTCAACTCTGTCCATTTCTACATTTTCATGTATGCCAGAATCCATATATGGAGTTCCATCAAAGCTACCCTTGAGGTCTTTATCCATTTTATATAATGCCATAGTTATCCGTATTATTCGTTAGTACTTTAAGAACTGGTTCCGTTCTCATACTCCTGGATTTTTCCTATGACATATTTGTAATCGTTTGGTATTTTTTCTTCATTAAACATTCCTTGGGGAGATTTACACGTATTTTTACCATTATTCTGCGTTAAAAGAGAATATTTGGGTGTACCATCTTCAATTATTACTTCTGTATACAGTACAGTAGTAAACAACTCTTCGACAGTCAATTTTTCTTTCAGGATTTTACCTGAAGGAACCCTAAATGAACTCTTTAGCACCCCGTCTGAATCATAGTTATCTTCAATATGACCTATTACAATTACAGTGAGATCGTCACGTAATGCATCAATCATGTCGAGAATCTTATACGCGTCAAGAGCCATGTCAGTAAATTTCTCATAACCCTTGTCTTTAGCTGTTTTCATAAATTGATCAACTAACATTAGCGTGATCGTATCTATAACAACAGTTTTAGTCTCGGGTTTGTTATCAGAAATTGCATTTAGCAACTGAGCAACAACTCTAGGATCATTAGTACGATAAAAATTTGTTTTTGAAAGGTCGACTTTACCATCTGATTTGTAAGTTGTTATGTAATCTTTTCGCCAACCTTTGAATGGCAAAGCTTTCTTGTCTGGTGATATAATGAAAGTATTTTTCGGATCCAGCGTACGAGCTGCATACGATTTACCAGTACCACTAGTACCTAAAACAAGAAGCTTATTTGCCATAATTTAAGTTTAGTTAGAAGAGGGTTGAGATACATTATTATACCTCAACCCAATTATTGTCTATAACAGGAACAAATAGTCCCGGCGTTCTTCACAGATGGGCTTTTCAACTTTATAAAAATTGTAGCCTACCTTGATAAAATCATCGTGAAGACGAGCCCGGATCCCCCTACAGTCTTCGACTTCATAAATGCGCTTGGGCTTGCAAGTGCATTCATCCACTCTGGCATACATCCTTTTACGGGATGCTTCTTTCAGAGCTTTGAAGGCCAGACCATCTGTATTGTAGTAATACAGTTCGTCCTGCAGTTTGTTTTTTTCCTTCGCAAAAGCCTTTAAAGCTTTTGTAACTGTATCCCAATCGGAAATTTTGTGAATAGGGATGATAGACCGTTCGCAGGCATATTGACTTCGCTTGATCCAGTTAACATCAAACCGAGTGGAGGTACCGAAGGTGACGATGTCGCCATAACCAGCGTTGATAATACTGCCGCCGGTTGTCCGTGCTGTTTCGTCCCCGGAAACGGTAAGACCCCGCTTCTGGGCTTCCTTAACAAGCTCTTCCAGATAAACGGTGGGCTCATCTAGAAGGACAGCGAAACTGCCATCAACCTTGTTACGGGGCTGCTTTTTTGAAGAACGAATCTTCTCAGCAACATCTTCGGGAATTGCGTAAGGACGGAAAAACCTACTTACGGTCCTCCCCGTACATGGACTAGCAACTGATCTCCGTACAACAACATCAGCGTTGTTATCAGAGATATCAAAACAGATCCTTCTTGTACTCATATATTGTTAATTAATTGATTTGTAATTTATGTGGAGTTATTTTCATCATGCTGGTCAATTCTATTGTGCTTTAGATTATTCTTAAATTTTATAATTGCAGGTTTTCCCTCTCTGTTCTTAAGGATATGCATGTATATTAAGTTGGGCACATCCCAACCGCTTGGTCCATACTCCTTAATACCTAATAGTTCAGGTCTATGCAATACAAATAAATAATCTGAGGCTTGAAAAATAGATTCACTTCCGAAAATATCTCTTCGGATTGGGAAATGTAAATTGGGTTTTACTATCCTTTCTGTTGTTTCTATTTCACGATTCAATTGACTTAGTTGAATCACTGTATTAGAACCATATTTCTTTATTTCCATAAACATATGTTGCAGATCAGACAGTGTCTCACGCTCAGAATTCCCCAATCGTCCCTTAGTTAAAAGGGTGTGATCAAGAAAAATTACTATCCATTTTCCTTTTATTTCTGGTAACTCCATAAAATGAAGTATCGTTGTTTTAATTTCATCGACATTGCCTGGTACATCTACATAGTAGATAGGATATCGTTCAATCTTTCTGGCTTCCTCAAGTACGGCATGATACTCGGCTTCGTTGAGTTTTTCTTTACCAGAACCATACAGTTGCTGAGTGGTTTTAGCCAATTTATATGAAATCTTTCGACCTACCTGACGCGATGAAAGCATCTCAAAATTGAATGATAGCACCACAAATTCGGTCTCTGGGTTTAAATCAAATAAATCAGTTTCTAAGGAATTTGCGAATGCGGATTTACCACTGCCACTTATACCCGCTACAGTATAAATCGTATTTGGTTCAATGCCACCCATGCACTGTTCGTTAAATTTGGGCCAACGAGTTTTCAAAGATCTTACGATTCCAGCTCGTCTATCTGCAATATATTTGACAATCTCGTTAGTTGGATCCTTGATATTTCGTAATGGCAGTATTTTGTTAGATAAGTTCATTGCCATATCCCATATCCTCTTCTGTCTCACCGTGGCTCTGTTCATCTAACATCCTTTCATGGAATACTCTCCATTCTTCGGAGGCAAGCCATTTAGGCAAGCGTTTCATATATGCCATACTTCCATCCCGTTTCCTAGCTTCAGTTTCGAAACGAAGAGCATTCATTATACGCTCATGTTTGCTTATGTTTCCACCAGTTAAACGTTTATAGATTTTCCGACATCTTTCCAAATCGGTACGCAGGTAATCCTTCACTCCATCAGACCGAATGACTTTAACAGGATAAATGTCAATTAATTCCTGAAACCAATCACGGTCCATGCCCAAAAGTTTGTAACCTTTGGTTAAAACAACAAATTTTGAGAAATCTATAGTTTCTCCTTCATTAAGACTAGCCAGAAATTCTAGTTCAATGAGTTGACGTAATTCTTGACCAATGTTAAGATTGTCAATTGATTCATACCATTCTTTTAGGATGATATAATTTTCTTCAATTAATAATCTTAGTATGAAAAATTGTGTTGGCGTTAACTTTTCATTTGCTAACACCTGTGTGTCAATCTCTATAATCATTATTTAAAAGGTATTGGACCATAGAGACATTATTTGACAAATACTACATCTTAAGTTCGGTGAATTTAATCCACTGTCTCTTTGGATGTATGTAATCCTCTTTATCCCGGTAGTAGTTGACCATATCTAGAAAATCCTCCGGGTCAGGATTTCCGGCCTTTAATATTTTTATTCTTTCCTTGTGCTTACCTCTGGCCATATGCACATCCAGTTCAGTGCAGTTACAATCAAAGGCTAATGATATTAAAGAAGCTAATTCTCTATCAGTAGGCTTGCGCTTCTTTAAGTCGTAAACACCGTTACTATCAGCCTGCATCCAGTGATATGGATATTTATCCTCAACCATATCAATTAACAAACGCAACATTTTAGGCTGCGATTCCAGGTGCCCGACGTGCAGCGCGTGCAGCAACGACTTGCATTGGATTGAAATTAGGTCTCGCTTCCATACGAGCTCTGAACCGCTCTTCTTGCTTTCTCTTAAGTTTTTCCTTAAGTTCGGCGAGTTTTTGCTTGTGCTCCTCTGGTGTAAGAGTTGGTTTCTCATGTTTTCTGGCATATTTTACAGGTAAACATCTGGAATGGCTATAATAAACATAGAAATTATCGTCGTTCATTATTTCGTGAACTGATACGGTATCTTTACTGTTCCATTTTTTCCTTATCTGAGATGCAGCTTCATGCGAGATTTTGCTAAACTTCGTTTTTTCTTGTTCAGAAAATGGACGGTCACGCAGAAAGTTAAATATTACATCATCAAAAGTCCATAGAATTGTTCAACATCACGTTGATATCCCCTATTAATAGCTGATTTATGAATATAATAAATGTTTTTTGGTCTCTTTGCGCCCTTTATAGAAAAGAAAATCATTGAACCGGCACCTCTATCATTTTGATAGATTTGTTTTTGCAGATAATCGGAAAATCGCATACTTCTGTTTACATCACTGAGTACGCTATTGACTCTATTACAGTGTTCTTTTATTTTCGACTCTCTGTTTTTTAATGTATCAAAAGTAAAATGAGATAAGATTGCTTGAAAATCCTCGTTATTCTCTTTAATATTCTTAGACTGCTTGGAGAATAATTCTCGAATATATTGTTCATCTCGTCCATACGGTTTTTCATCAAGTTTTCCTGGATATGACGAAATTCCATCAATGGTCATTTGAGTAGCTATTACTCCGGATAATTTTAGATCCTTATTCTTTATTTCGTTTGGCAAATATAACTTTGTGGTTTTTCGACATTTATTTAAAAATGAAGTCACATCACCCTCTTTACCTATCCACCAACCATGACTGCGTTTATAATCTTCATACAAGCTATCCAATCCTTTCTTGTGAGTGGACACCAATTCATTTACATTTAGATACATCATCGAACCATAACCTGTCCACATATGCTTATGTTCTGAAAGAATATTACGAATTTGTTCTCGCTTTATGAGAGCTGCAAGCCAATTTAGCTCTTTTCCATTATTATAGTGTATAATTTTTTCAATATTAAACATAGTTTTACATTAATGACACCAATATTTTTCTACTGTAGGTTCAGCTGGCACTTCCATGCTATGAACGAATGTTCGGCCTGCTTGCTCCATACTTTCTTGCTGAATTTTTGTGTATTTTTCAGCTAAATCCTTGTCCATTTCTAAAGAACATTCATCATGAACAACATTAACGATTTTTACAGGGGCATCTTCAAAAGGCAAAACATTTTCTTTCAGTAACCTGTCGCGTAATATGACTAAAGCCGCTTTGGTCATATCACCGGCTGTTCCCTGAATTGGAGTATTCATCGCCCGCCTTTCAATATTACCACGAATAATTACAAATTTACTTCGATCTTCATTGGTCCGCAGTTCATACGGAATTTGCTTTAGACGCTTATATTCAGACCATTCTTTGAACCATCGTATACGGTTGGTTACATTATTAGTCCTTATAAATCCATTGTCCAAGGCAAATCTTTTGCTTTCTTCAAACATATCCCTAAGAGATGGGAAACCCTTGTAAAAAGCATCGATCAACTCTTGAGCTTCTTTCTCAGGTATTTTCAATGTTCGGGATAACGTATACGCAGAACCGCCAAAACTTATAAAGAAATTTATAATTTTACCCTTGTACCGATATGCTTTATTTTTGTTGTCTTTTGTTACCACAAACTTCTTGCCAAAAGATGCAGAAAACATCACTGTTGCTACAAAAGAATGTATATCCCCGTCACCGGTCTTGAAGAAATTAATGTAATTCTCATCTCCAGACTTATCAGCCATTATTCGAGCTTCTTGTTGAGCATAATCAGCTGTTGAGATGACTTTTCCATCTGGCGCCTCAAATGCCTCCCTAAACAATCGAGTATCCAAATCATCTTCATCATAATTTGGTATTTGTTGAAGATTAGGTTTTCTCGAACTCATTCGACCGGTTTCGATTACTTGATTGTATGTAGTACGTATCCGACTGTCATCACTTACATACTTGCCCAAGTAATCTATACCGAACGATGTTATTACTTTTTCTTCTTCCCTGTATCTTAATATTAGATCTGTGATGGGATAATTTTTTTTCAGTGCTCGGATTGCTTCAGCACCAGATGATGGTTTACCATGTTTGTCAACGGGTCTTATGCCGTATATGTTTTTGAGTATGTCATATACTTGTTTATCGCTGCTCCAATTGACTTTACATTCTCTCGTGTCCATATATGCTGCATTAAACAGATCTTGCTGAAAAGCATCTATTTTATACTGCGGGGCACACTGCAACAATAAATCATCTAATTCTTTCGTAGTTTTTTTCAACCGCTCAGAATACTTAATAGTAATATTTCGCCATTTATTTTTGTTGATATGCAAACCATTATGTTCCATATCACCGACTACCAGCACTAGCTTATTTTCTAGGCGAATACAATTCTGTAATTCGTATTGAGAAATCAGTCGTTCTTGTTCTTCTTTTATTTGAAATGGGTATAAAACATCATTGGCACCATACATTACTTGTGAATGTGTGTACGGTTTGCTGCCAACTGTGTGGAATTCATCACGTACAGATTTAATTACATCTTCACCAAAATAATGTTTGTAAACACCAGCTAGTGAATAACGTTTTGCTTTCATAGCCTCTACCGCGTTATACATACCGTTATACAAAACATTCTCTGCAATCATCGTGTCATACACGTTACGCAGTAATATTTTGTATGGTTTCAGCATATTATAATCAAATCTAATGTTGTGACCGATGAAAGTTTTGTTAGGGTCGTTTAAAATATCTTTAAATAATTCAACTGGATAATCGCGAACATCGATTACTATTTGGTCGAATTCCGGTGTACCAAATTGTAACATTATTATGTTCTTAGTTTTGTAGAACATACTGTTGGTTTCGCAATCTAAAGCAAGCACAGGTTTATCTTTAAGCATCTCTAAGACATCCTTGATGCTTATGTCAGTACGTACATCTACATCGAAAAATACACTACTCTGTTTGCTCAGATAAAAAACCATACTCTAATTGTTCTTCAAATTCCAGTTCTTCGAGAGTTTTAGGCTCTATAACTTTTTCTTCAATTTGACTGGGAAAAACTATAGCGGATTCACCTGGGTAATAATTGCTATCGCATACATAATATGACGTTCCTAACAATAATACTTTCATGAATTCCCCTGCTCTCGCATGAACCCGCTGTTTTTTACCAGATTGACCATTAACTCCCGTTATATTTCTACTGAGTTTTAGTCTCATCATTTTCAGTTTGTTTGGGAAAATAACCGTAGGTCTTTCGCAATCTTCTTTCCTTGGTTCCCTTCAAAACGTTAATTACTCTCATGTACGACCATCCGTTTTTTATTCCGTGTAACAATGTTACTGCAAGAATGTATTCTCCCTTGTTTATGTGATCTGCAAGTGCAAGCAATATATGTTCATCCAAAGCTTTGATTCCTTCATCAACCTTATTGTTGTCAATGTCGCTGTAATTATACCATTTTGGGTCTATTTGTTTCATTATTCTCTCGTCAAA
>Ga0180438_10001331_pt1 | contig 44028 bp, 56 predicted proteins | sample SS_ome_12_FD_132455 | JGI IMG/M metagenome (GOLD analysis project Ga0180438, IMG submission 132455) | Hypersaline lake sediment archaeal communities from the Salton Sea, California, USA - SS_3_D_2 metaG | ecosystem: Environmental > Aquatic > Non-marine Saline and Alkaline > Hypersaline >...
ACATGTTGGCATGGATCTGAACTGGTTGAAGAGCCCTACACTGGAAGAGTAACCTTAACATTTGAAGCTCAGGACATATGGAGGTGGAAAAATCAGATAGAGAGATCTTACGAATCATTATCTAATGAAGAGCAGAATAGTGATCTTCAATGGGCATGGGAAGTGATGAGAACATTAGAAGCCATAAACCTAGCCTCTCTCTTTCAATATGAGGTAAGAACTAGTTTTTATTCTGAGAGATACCCTATCTTTTTCAGCTTAATTAGAGAGAGTGATGAGACTGGTGTTTCTGGCACTGGTGAGGTATTGAAGGGAGTAATCCTACCAGATGGTAGAACAATTATTGAATGGATCTCTGATATTAAGTCTACTACCATATACAAATCATTCTCAGATTTCCTTCAAATCCATGTTATTAGACATCCTAACAACAATCATAGACTACATATTTTGAAGGGAACTCAATGGGAGAAAGTAATAATCAGTCAGAAAGAAATAGAAAAAGGAGTATGGAAGTTACACATCTAATAGGTGATTAATATGGACAATGAAACGATGTTATGTTTGAGTTGTAAAAAGGTAGAGGTTCATGACAATATAGCCAAAGGAGTAAATATTTGTAGGAACTGTGGCTTCATCAACCTAGAAGATCCTAATGATAGGGATGTAAAATATTATGTTGCTTATATTCAGGATGAGGACAAACTTAGCAAATACTATCCTAGAACCCAACAGAAAATCATCAATCGGTATAATGCTTCTCTAACTGAGTGGTGGATTTGTAAGAATGATGAATGTCAAGCATGGAGCTTATGGGAAAATCTAGACAAGGGTTGTGGTAGTGTTAGATGCCCAAAGTGTGGTGAAATGAATCTACAAGGCAGTGTTAGGTTATTCAAGGGATGTCCTATATGTGCTAAGTCCCTTGATAAACACTACATCCATAGAGATACAAAACAGAACTATGTCCTCTCTAATTCTTCTAAAGGAGATGACCCTGCCTGTTTTATCATCTATCCAACCAAAGCTGAACTAGAGGATTCTGAATATTTTGATAAAAAGAGGGATACAAACTTCATCATTATCGATCCATCAGCTAAAATGGACATGCCTACCATCATGATTAGAGGACATAAGTTCATGGACAATTACATCATAGATTTCTTTAATGAATGGGCTATATCAACTAAAGAACTTATAGAATATATTTCTAAAATAGCTGATGTATCTAATGATTACAATAGAAAATTAGAAATACATATAGAAAGTGGTGGGGTTGGCAGTATTTTCAAAGCAGAATTAACCAAGAAACTATTTGGTTCAGAAATAATCAAGATAAAAAACAAACATGTTAAAATATTAGATAGTAAATTCTATTTCAAACATAAAATGAATCATTTAGATGATTATATATTAGATCATAGTTGGAGAGATGATAATAGAAGATGTATCTACTGTGGCAGATCAGCTCATAAGAGTTGGAGATGTTGTGATAACAATGAATGTATAGCCAAAGAGTTACAATATGCCAAACAAGTTCATGAGGTTAGGAAGTAGATTAAATGACAGAACAATTGACAAATGAAGCCGACTGTGTTGCATTTCAAAGTAAACTTGGATTAATAGGAAATGTAATTATGGAATTACCACTAGAAGAATATCTTGAGAAGGCTGAAAGGGCTACCACACTCGGACCAATTTTAGATCCTACCCTCTATATGAAAGGGGCTCCAAGTATGGATGAGTGGGTAGATGTAGCTAGAGCAATGAAGGAATGTAAAGACAAATTATTAAAAATTAGAGAAAAAGCTAAGAAAGAGAGAGGATTATAATGAAGAAAGATAAGAGAGAAATAAACTATCCAGTAATTAGAAGATGTCTCAACTATGTTACTGATCTAGGACATGTTCAGAGATCTCCAACATCGTCTTATAGCACCTTTAAACCAGATGATCCTTATGTAAAGAATCTTGATGAGAAAAAGGGAATGGACTTCAGGCTTTCTTTTTTAGGTGGATTAATAGCTGAAGATAGCCTAATCATGCCTAGAAAACTAATCTTCTTTGAAATGTTTGATATAACTCTACCTGTTGATGAGTATAGGGATTATGTCACTCCTATCTGTTCTATGCCCGACTGTGACAAACAAGAATCATATCTAAGCACATGTATTTCTTGTGGTAAGAAAATCTGCTTCAGGTGTGAACATGAACATGTTGAAAACAACAGGTGTCCTTTCTGTTTTGAAAAATTTGAAGAAATAAAGGATGAGTAACTACCAGTAACTACTCACTCAGGATGATGAAGTAAATGACTAGCCATGAGTTAGAATGTAAGAATAAAGATATAATTCCAGAACTTGTAAGGATATATATTGATGGAGGTGGGGATGTATTTCTGAGTGATATGAGTGATATGCACTCCAGAGATATGATGATATATTATTGTCCTTATTGTGGAGAACTATTGAACAAATGTAAAGAATGTTTAGAAAAATTAATCATAAAGGAAAACGAAAAGGATTAAATACTAGTAACTACCAGTAACTACCATACAGGTGAATGATATGCCAAAGGCAGCAACAATTGGATTAACAACAGAAACGAAAAAACTATTGAGAGAATTGAAAGTAGGAGATCCGGGCTATGAGGATAGTTTTGAGGACACTGTATTACACCTCATTACCATAATCAAAGGTATGGATGAAGCATTCAAAGTAGCAAGGGTAGAAGTGGATAAGTCTACTTTCAAGAAGATTGGGAAGAGGTTTAAAGAGAAGGTGAAAGGTAGAGCATTTGAGGTCTATCTAAAAATAGTGAGAGGTAAGTGAGAATGAGGAATATATTTGAAATAGTGGAAGCATTAAATAGTAACTATGGAATGAATATCAATACTCCAAATGGTTCAATCTGGGATAAGGACTTACGAATTGATGTTAGAAGAGGCATCACAATTGAAGAGATACTCCTAATAGTAGAGGGATTGGTCAAGAACGGTTACAAACCAAAACCACTAGAACTAGAAATAATCAATGGAAAAACAATCATTAATGATAGGAAGAAAGAAATAAAGACTACCATTGATATACTAATAGTAATACCATTAAAGGATGAAATAGAGAATAGAGGAATACAGAAATGAAAGATATAACACAAATAATCAATGATTTCTTTGTTACTAAGAATGGATATGTATATGTTTCCAAAGTAACATTACACCTAAAGCCTCTAGCTGTAGAGTTTCCAGATGGAATAGACATTGAAGAACTAATGAAATTTGTTGAAGAATTGAGAAATAATGGCTATAATGTTAGACATATTACTTCTACAATTATAGGAAAACCAGAGACTATAAGGGAACCATTAGCTCATAGGTTTTCAATGAGTGTAAAATCAGCAGTAATGGTTCCAATAATCAAAATGGATAATGAGAAAAGATAAAAATAAATAGAGAGTGATTTATTATGGCGTTTGAGGATTTTGAAGAAGATGATGAACTACAAGAGAGAGAACAGAAAGAGTTAGCCAAACTAGAGGAAGAAGAGAAGAAGGCTAAAACTAAAAAGAAAAAACCTAAGAAGAAAAAGGCAACGGGTCCAAAACCCGCACCTAAACCAACTGAGGTTAAAGATTCAACAGGTAGAGCAGATACCGTCAATGTAACTGAGGTTGAATGGGCATGGGAAGAACCAATCAAGAACCTTCAAGAATCTGTAGCTGAACTCAAAGATCACGAAAAACAACTACAACAAATGATGAGGTCAGTTATGCAAAGAGCTGAAAAACTAGAAAATAGGGCTGAGACTTCTACAGTAGCTACCAGAACATTGAGACAATTTGTAGAATCCAATAAAGTAGATATTAATGAATATGCTGAATGTATCCACACACTTGAGCAGAGGATAACCAGCATTGAAGGGTTGGCATTACTAGAAGTTACTGAGGATACAACGATCATACCTAATCATGGTATAGTAATGACCAATCAAAATGACATCAATGAGATATTAAAACTTGAAGAAGAATTCATAGACCTCATTGAACTGGTAAGGATTAGAAGGATGGATAGGATCAAAGAGTATGATGAAAAACATGGCACTAGCATTAAAACTACTGCTGGAGCTACAGCAGAACTTACCAAACTCTCCAGAAAGATCTTCAATATGATTAGGGAGTTGAAATAATGGGAGAAAGAAAAACAGAGACTAGAACCATAGTCATAGAACTCGAATATACAGAGGGTCAGAGAGGGGAAACATTTGACTATGTATATGTTGGACTGGAAAAGTTGCTATGGGGATTTAGAGGAGATCCAGATATTGATGTTACTGACATCTATCATGAAATTGGATCATTAACAGATCCAAAAGAATCAATAAAGAAGAAGGTAGAGAAGAAATCTGGTTATATGGAATCTCATCATTGTAAGTATTCTGAATTTAACTGTAACAGATGTAGGAGTAGAATCAAAACCAACTATGGTAGTGAAACTCATAAGACTGGTAGATGTCCTCCATGTAGAGGAGTGAAGGGTTCTGATAGGCTCTATTGTGATATATTTAAATTATTCCCTGACATTGAATATTGTCAAACTAACTGTCCTGTAGGAGATATATGCAAGTATATAAAGAGGTAATAGTAATGGCTAATTGTATTCAATGTTGTTATCGTAGAGGGAATGATTGTATCCTAGATCATAAGCTAGAGGGTCATTGTCAGGATATGGGCAACGGTCTCTGGCTTACATGTCCTCATTGTGAGAAATGGGTAGACAATATCCCTCATAATCCTGAACATGTGTTTGATGATGCTAAAATGGAAATCATGTGTGCTGAATCTAATCTCTGTGGCTGTCACACCATGAAACCAGTGATAGACCATTACACCAGAGCAGAGCTTGTTAAGATGAGAGATGAAGAACCTCTCTTCTTTGCAGTGCATTATGAACATAATTTTAATGTATGGTATCTCATGGCGATCTATGAATATCCTCTAGATACTGGTAATCCAATCAGAGATAGAGGAAGGTGGATAAATCATCATCCTTTCATTAGACTTGATAGGAATGAACATGGTAGACCTTACTTTGAATTGGCTAGAGAGGTCATCAAAGCTAGGACTGAAAACATGTGTCCTCACAGAGTTAGACCTCATATCACCTTAGATGAAGATGGTTTCCAATGGACTAGAAAGAAGGTTGGTTGGATTTGTGTCTTAGAATCATCATGCAACTTTGGCGATGAATGTACTGAAGCTGACTATAAGTATTGTTATTTAGAAGGTAAAGAATAATGACTAAGGAATCTAAAGAACTGATAGATGTATTAGAAGAGCATACAGGTAACACGCCTGAAGCTGATACTATTCCCATTCCACCAAAGATGAGAGCATGGTTAATGAATCAACCAGAATATAAGGAAGGATGTAGAAATGATGTCGAAGAGAGAGAATAGAATTCTATGGCTATTGGACAAGGAGTTTGATAGGATAGTAAAAGAGAGATCATTCCTAGCTCATTTTGGTCATGAAAAGTATGATGCTGATAGGATGCTTATTACAATACAAGTAGGCACTGCCTTTGAAAATGATCTATTAGATCAATTCTATGCTAAGGAAATGGTTATGGAGTTAAATGATATGCTTCCAGATACTAAGGATGATCTAGGGATTAAAATGATTACTCAGATTGCTCATTCATTGGTCAATAATGTAGAAAAGGAATTCATCATCAAGTTCATTGAGAAGTATCCTAAATCTTTTACTGGTAGATATAACTCATTACCAATATGTTTTACAGATATGTCTAATAATGTGAATGGATTAAAAGACCTAATCATTATAGAACATCCTAAAATGAAAATGGAGTATATAAAGGATGCTTCATTTACAGGGACATATCAAGCACTATCTGAATGTGAGAAAGGAGCAAAATATCCTAGACTATATGGTGTTCCAGTAATTACTACTTGTAACTGTCCTGAAGATAAATTTGTGGTAATTCCTACAAAAGAATTGGATATATGGTATCGTTATTCTCAACCAGTTAGTTTCGATAGTCCTTATAATTCAAAGAGAAAGACTAGAATACAAAGTGATGGAATATTCAAGTATTATTTTATTCAATGGTGTTGGAGTTGTTTACATGACAGATAAAATGAAATTGCGTAATATAGAATTGAGTATAGAACAGATCAAAGACTCTATAGCTGATATTAATACAAAATTATTGTCTCTACAGAACCAACCAATAATCATACAGGCTAAAGATCATTTTGAAGTCTATGAGAAGATGCAAAAGATGTTTACTGAACATGGAGCTAGTCCATTGAGACCATTAATCATATTCCCTTATGATGATGCTAGAGTAACAGACACACTCATGGTTGGTATTAATAATATAAATAAAGAGTTAGATGAACCTAAACCTTGTCGTGATTGTGGTAAACTGACCGATCCAGTTACTAGATATGTAGAGGTTCAGTATGAGAACGGACAGCCAATAGCAATACACTATTACTGTGGAGAGGCATGTAAGGATACCTTCTATATGTGTCAGTGGACAGATGAGTGATTGTAATGAAAGATGGAGAAAGGTTCAGATATACAGGAAAACAGTCAACTTTTGACTTAGACCAGTTTGAACTCACTGCTGGTCAAAAGTTAATGGTCAAATCATATTTGGTGATATTTGGTCAGGTATTCCTATTTAAGAATGATAGAGATGAATGGGAAGTAATTAGTCCATTAGAATTTCAGATGGAGATGTTTACTGACAGGGATCAAAATATAACAAGGAAGGAATTGATATATAGGGCTAATATTGATTCTAATAAGGATCTTCCTAAAGGATATACCTGTTCTGAGTTTATAGTGGATGAAATGATTAAACTCCCAGATGATGTAATAGAGAAGTCAATAGAGATATATAACAATTTGATGAATAAGAGTTCTGGTTACAGTATTTCAGCCACTACTCCTAGTTCTGGTAAGGGTTATACTCCTATTCCCAATTGTAAGGATTATAATATGTCTAGCTTCCCTCATCCAATATGTGATGGTTGTTTCTATCATATAGACAATTTATGCTTGTATGTCCCTGACAATGGAGCTGCTACTAGTGAGTGATAGATTGCCTGAAGACTGGAGACCACCATACCCTCTCCATTCAAGTCCATATTCAAGAAGGATTAAAGAAATAATCGAAAACCTACCAGAATTTAGAATGCTTTGTATCTATATTAGGATAGATCATAAAAAGGTAAATAAATTAGATATGTATGTTGATCTATCTACTAAAGGTAGTTCTGGTAAAGTAATATTGGTATCTAAGAATTGTCATGGTAAAGTAAATGCAATTACTAGATACCCCTTTAGAATAAAGAAACGCCTGTTCAGATCACCCAAAATAATATGGTCTAACATGATTGATAATAATTATGGTGAAGAATAATGACAATTATGACAATGAAAGAGTTTGTAAGAATATTACAGAGAAATAAACATACCTATAGTCCTAATGATTTAGGAATAATTCAAGATATGATTGATAATGAGTTCGATATTGAAGATGCCCAAAGCCTTATAGAAGTCAATGTTCATATTGGTGATGTCCAGAATAGGACTCACTATGTTAAGAAGGCTAATCATATTGTTATGGATGATATTAGATGTATATTAAGTATCAAATATCGGAAGACTGTAGAAGATATGAAGAAGTTACAAGAGAAGAAAATGAAGATAGCTCGACAAATGAAAGTTATGAGAGGTAAATAAACGATGCCATATAAAATAGGAGATAAAGAATATCATAGGGTTACTGAGGTAACTGGTGCAGGAGAATGTCTTGCTACTGCCAAAGGCGTAAAAGAGGGTGATGTCAAGGTAGCCACAACTACACCATTGGCTGGAACCCTAGTGCATTTACGAATAGAAAACTATCTTAGAAAGATGTGTGACCTACACCCAAAACCATTATCATTTGGAGAACCAACCAATCTGATATGGAGAAAGGTTAGAGAGAACCACATTAGACAAAAGAAGAAAAATAAAGACGCTATCACATCATACGAAGCTATAATGAAGAAGGCTGGTAAATGTTGGGAGAATTTTCTGGACTTTATGAATGATTACTCATCATTTAGACCAGTTTGTGAACATATTGAGAGTAAAGTATACAGTGATAAACTAGAATATGCTGGAACTGCTGACATCATCTTCGTTATGCCATTGAAGGGTAAGAGAAGGTCATTCAGTCATGATAAAACGGGTCCGACCAAAGAATTCAAGTCTTATGAGTATTTCTTAGAGTGTGACAGAGATCAGAAATATAAAAAAGAGAAGGACAAGAGATGTCCTAAGTATGAAGGTTCTGGAAAGAATAAAATACTATTACCTGAATGTGATTGTCAATGGGAAATGGTTATAACTTTAGGAGACTGGAAGACAAGTTCTAGAAAACAGGCAGGTCATGAAAGACAGCTTAGTGCCTATCATCAGGCTTGTGAAGAGATGGGTATTTGGGATAAGTTTAGAAACATGGGCAAAGATAGTGGCGGTGAAGGTTATACCATTAATTGGGAGTGTTGGTCACTCTTATTAGGAGACCATAATGTTAAGTCGGTAGATGAGAACTACAGATTATTTAGGTATGAGCCATACATCAACGGTTTTTTAGTGTCCTCAAGGAGTTTTCAAGATCCAAGAGATATATCAATAAACGAAAGGGGAGATATAGGACTAAAAGGAAGATGTATGTTCTGCAACCACGTTCTAACATGTCCAGATCGGGTCATATGGTCAAACATGGAGAAACGTCAGCTATCTTTGAACCCTCTGACACCAGAAGAGATCAAGAAAGGATTAGCAATCTTAGAAGGACTAGAAAGAAAAGGCGTTCTGGTAGAAGACCTAGTAAGTAAATTTAAAAGGATGAAAAGAGTAAACGATGTGATAGCTTCTTTAGAAGACCTTGATGATGAGATAATTAGAGATCTTACCAATTTCTGTGAGATACCTAATGACCATTGGACCGATTCAGAGGAAATGGAAATAGAAGAAGTGGAAGAATAATAAAAAAGAAAAGGGAGAGAGGAGTTTTCTTAAGCTGCTTTTAGATTTATAGTTCCAGCTTTAGGGAGCATAGAATCTGGCACATCAATTGTTTGACGTTGATTGAGCTGTGGAGTGGTCGTTACATTGAAAAGATCTAAAACACCACTTATGGCTCCTTTACTTATTTCAGCCTGTAGGAGAGGTAATTTAAACGAACTACCAAGACCAAGACCATTTATGTAGTTTTTTATATATAAGATTGCTCTTGGTTCTACTTCTTTAAAATCCATTCCCTGAGCTAGACATAACTGACCAGCAAGGTTGATACTCATTGGTGTAGGCTCTATCAGGTTCATATTTATTCCCATAGGCTTAATAGCATCAATGGTCTCCTGAAGTATAGGAAGATGAATCATTGAGTTGTATAAACTACTAGGCTCTATCTTAATATCTATTTCACCTACTCTTTCTACAACCTTAGCCACATCTATGAAAGCAAAAGATTGGAACAGTCTCTCTAAAGCTTCTTTAGATTTTAGTCCCTTATTCCTTTCAAGTAACCACATCCAATGTTGTTTTGGATTGAGATACATTGCTAGTCTTTTATATCCCTCAACACCAAGTAAGCCAGTAAATAAGCCCATAACAAATCCCCATAATGGATTACTAGCTCCAAACAGGAGACCAGTTGCCATTGCTGAGATTGTCCAGCCTAACATATTAGCTATATCTTCTTTGAGAGATAGAGGGTTTGTATATAACTTTTTCCTTGTTTTATGTTGCCCCAATAGATGTAACAGTGAACCCAAGAGCCCACCTAAGCCACCAATCAAGGCTTGTATAAGGATTACTTCTTGTATCAAATTTTTAATCACCTAGCTAGATAGTTGAGTACTCTAGCCAATAATACACCTAATCATTAAAAAAAGTTAGGAAAGGTTTTGTTCCTAGTATTTATGTAGTTATAACCTTATCATGGGTATATGATACTGTAATATGGTAAGCCATACAATCTTGCGAACTGATTGATCCTGTAACACGAATCATTCTTATTTTGACATAATACATGTCTTCAACTGAATCATAACCATAGCTACCAAGTTTAGAGATAGTATGATTTATATTTTCGTTATACTTTACTGACCAATCCTCATCATTCCATTCCAATTCAGATATTAGAGTTTCTGTTCCCCCCCCATCATCAGTTCTAATTATTTGTAATTCAACAACCATTCCAGAAAGAGAAGCATTATAAGCACTAGCCCTAGCACTAAAGGTCTTAATAATTGCCCCTTCAGGTATATTTAGAGGAACGTAAGCATAATTATTAACATTTAAAGTTGAAGGTGTAAAATCCCATTTATGGAAATCATTTTTAGCTATGACAAAATTAGGGCTCTGATTGTCCATATGAATTAGTGGTCCGTTCATTACGTTTATGAAGCATTTTATAGGAGTTCCTATGTCTATACTATTAACATAGAGCTTATCCCATCTATTACCACTCTTTCCTAAATCAGAAGTAGCTCCTGAAGGATATAGTTCTTTATTTTGTCCTAAAACCATATCTGTTCCATTATAATATAATATACCAGTAGATCCATCTGATTCATATAATCCAAGAAGAGATCCCGTTTTGAGTATTGGAGAGGCATCATTAATCCTCATAGCACCACAATAGACATTATTAAACTGTAAATTGTTAGTTCCAATATCAGATGTTCCAGTTATTTGAGGTAATAATGTTCCAGAAATTAAAAATGTAAACAAAGCACTAGTTGAGAATAAATTTCCACTAACATCACTTATTTCTCTAGTTCCAACCCATAGGCTACTTAATGTCTTTAAATCACTATTAACAATAAGTTTACCATCTATTGATTGATCTGCTGGATTGGTCTTTGAAATCTTATCATCTAAGGTGGCATTGACATCCTGACCCCAAGCTGGTTCCATTTGTAAACCATAGATTGTGCTAGTATCCCATATGCTAGATATATTGTGATAGACTATTCCAGCCAATCAAACCACCCAAGAAAAAGAAAGAATTATTATTCTTAGGTTAATGCACCTAGAGTAATAGTCCATCTCAATGTTAGTGCAAAGGAGCTTGATTTAGTGATTGTTCCAAAGGTTGTTCTGTTGAACATCCTAGCAGATGAATCCTTTTCTCCAGTCGGAAAAGCAGTGCCGGGTGATACTCCAACTACAGCTACAGGTGCAGTTCCAATAAACACACCAGCCTCTTGAAGTGCTGCTGGATTGCTACCAGTCAATAAAGCCTCACTGGTGGCGAAGGTTGTTTCAAGAGTTATTTGATTGTCATTGCCAGAAACCCCAACATCAATATCGGAGATTGTCTTATAATAACTAATCATATCGGTAGTGTCTAAAAGAGTATAATCATTCTGACCAACTGCTGTTCCACTCAACCCTACAGCAATTGTTGTTAATCCATTCTTTAGACTAGCAGAGGGTGTAGAAGCTCCCGGTGCATGAGCAGCGGCATCTACAGCACTATTGGCTAATAGTTCTGCTAATATAATCTCTCCACCGTCTACTACCGTATTGGGAGTGTGTCTTTCATCTACTATCTCATGAGTGATTGGATTCTTCAGATAGAGGTCTAACTTACCTTTTAGTTGAAGCCTCTCATCAAGGCTGGAGCCATATTGAGCTAATCCTAGAGCGAGTGCTAACCTTTCTTTCCAACTCATCTTTTGCTTTTGCTTCATCATGAATCACATTTATAACTTCTTTGGTTTCAGGATTTCTTAAAATGATTGAGAAGGAGTTATCTGAGACATTAACCTTCTCATTCCTTCCTTCTTCATTTGATTGTGACATATAAAAAAAATAAGGATGTGATTGTTTTTTAAGGTTGCTTAAGAAAATAAAGGAAGGGTTTAGGGCTTTATTGGTGCTGGTTCACTACTTGATTGAGCAGCTTTTTGTGCTTCAGCTTGAGCCCTAGCTAGTTGATCCTGTTGTTTAATATGTTCTGGGATTCTAGCCCAAAGGACATCTCCATTCGATCTATGCTCATGCCAACGGATCACTTCTTGAATAGTTTGGATGAATGTTCTTCTCATCTCTTTGGTAAGTTTTTTCTCCTCATTGAGATCGGCTTGGAGTCCCATAAATAAATCCTTGAGCTGATCTATATGTTCTTGTAATTTCTTATTCTGATTTCTCAAATCATCAATTTCTGCTAGTATAGGATCGTTTTTATTCATATTTATTCCTCTAAAATATATTAGGTTCACTAAAGAATGTAAGAAAAATTAGGGTTATAAGGGTTACTGAAAACCCATTACTATTCCAAGAGTGTCCAGTTAGGTTGAGATTCTAACGTAGACTCATTAGAACTATCATAACTAAGTTCTACTTGAAAATAATCTACTGATTCTATTGTTTCTTCTATTTTTACTTCATAATGTAAAATCAAATCTCTAATATCACCCAAATTAGGTCTTCTTATTAGGTCGTCATCACCTATTACTTCATCTATCACAGGAACCCTCCAAAGTTTTCTAACCACTGTCATTTGTCTTAAACTCCTTCATTAATTTGCTATAACCTCATACTCTATATATCCACCTAGTATTCTATGATCGTTAGCAGATCCAAAATCTAGATTGTCGAATTTTATTAGATATGAATAATTATCAACCATATCATGTGATATGCTTAAGGTATATGAAAACACTGTTCCATTTTGAGCTACCCTACCAGTTTCAGTGACAGATGCTACCGATGACTCAGATCTGTTTATCGAAGTTGCTAGTGTTTCTCTTCTAGTCAATTCAAGTGTTCCTGTAAGCACTGATGCGTTACCATCATAAACCCAAAATTCTATTTTCTTTAAACGAACCGTCTTACCAGCAATCTTAGTATCAATGAGTTTGTTCAAATCCCAATACATACCACCATGATCTGCTGTAACAATGATATACCTATCATCACCACCACCCCATGAATTTCCAGCACCACTCATGTTACTAGCCTTATCAGGAAATAATGGAATCCATTTTTTATATGTCCCAATAGGACTGTTTGCATGTAAATAATTAACAGTAGCAGCCAAATCATTCCACCCACTACCCCATGCACCACTACCAGAATGTAATGTATTAGTATCATCTAAAAATGTATCCGTATGATCTCCCCTAACCGTTCCAGCCATTATTAATCATTTCCTAATAATCTGTATGTGATCCACCAAATTTCATCTTGCCAAAGGTCGCTTCAGGATTACCGAACAACCAACTGACGAATGTAAGACTACTATCATCTAATGAATCATAAATGTTACTATCACTTATACTTTCTGAAAATGGATAAACCAAATCATAATAGATATTGTCGGTTATCTGACCGACATATGATTCAGAAAGAGGTCTAATAACCTCAAGAAGTTCATCAATAGAACTAAAGAACAAATTGAATTGATAATTGAATTGTCCAAAAATATCATCTTGAATAGTAATACTTACTGACTCTTCTCTGGCTGTCTCCAGATCAAACGAATCACTTATAAGTTCAGAATAATTTTCTAGAAACGAATCATTCATGGACCCGTCTAAAGAATCGGATATAGTAATGGTATATTCATCCGACATTAGACTTGAAATATCATCTAACTCATCTAATATTGTAATACTCACTAATTCTTCAGTAATTAAATTAAAATCTATGTTATCTATTAATGATGTTATTATATCTGGTGCGAATGATACTCCAACTAAGTCTAGAGAATCACTATTTCCACTCCCCTGACCACCAAACAACACCTGACCAAAGATAGCAGATGAACCAAAAGTCCATTGTTCTGATGATTCATATAAATTGATTTGAACATTTAAGAAATCGTCAAGAGTAATATCTATAAGCTCTACTGTAGCCAATCCTATCTTGTCTATTAAATCATCAACCAATGATAATATGTTCTCAATTAGGCTACCACTGACCGATCCATCAAGATCATCTAAAAAGTCAGCTATTATATCTGTATTTGTTATTATTGACGAACCAGTCAACTCATCCGTTATGAATACTCCTATATCTTCTATATGCCAGATACCAAACAAATATTCATCTGTTATTGATATACTAATATAATCTTCGTCAATTGAATAATCCATTTCACCAGATATTACATCATCGTAAGAATCAAATATTTCTATTGGTATATATATTTTGACCAGATCTAATACATCTACATTTAAAATCGGTGTTGTTCCACCACTACCAAATACAAACTGACCAAATACCATGTCATAACCAAAATCATAACGTTCTCCTGTGACGGTTATATCTGGATGTTCTTCTAAATATAACATTCCTGTAAATCTTGAAATCTCACTAACAAAGGCTAACTCGTCAATAGAAAAAGTAAAATCTTCTATTTCAGATAGTATTAATGATACTCCAGCAGCTTTCACATTATCAAGCCTAACCTTTATAGTATTATAAATGCTATCGTATGCTACTGGTATTTTTACATCTACAACACCATAAGGAGTATATATTCCAAGAAGTTCTAAATATTCCATGTCAAAGGGATCTTCGTCAAAATACTCTCTTATTTCTGGAATGTAACCATCGGTAAGTCTCTCCACCTCATCTTTCAATGCCTGTATGGTATTTCTCTCTGGTGGATTTAGTATCTCATATAATAATCTCTCCCTATAATCATTATCTGATTCATCTGTAATTCTAGGAATGGAAACGAGATTACCTATAAGATCTAATTCATATCCAATTGCTTTTGAGATTGATCTAGAGTCTACAATGTCAGTTATCCCATCAAATAGTTGATTAAGTTGTAACCCTATTGCTTGAGCTATATACTTGATATTACTGCCTTCTCTATTTCTAGGAATTTGTGTAAACAAATCTAATAACTCTTCAACCTTATCTGACATGACTATTCCTCATCAAACATCATTGTAGCATTAGGAAATCCAGCACCGCCCCACTTAGTATCTGGAGTTCCCCAAAATCCTATTCCCCAATGTCCAGAACCTCTCTGTGTTGTTGTGGTTGGTAATGTAAATGGTTCAAGCCATATTTGATCTATACCTATTAATACATCAATAATTTCAGGGTTTTCCTCATCACCATAAATCCATGTATCAGTGTCATGATAGATGTCTAGACTTGACTTAACTCCAGCAGTAGTATATTCATCTAGAACCCTCTCATAATATTCAAAGTCTTGTAAATTCCAATTTGTGTTGGCATCAAAATCATATTGTAGTTCAAATTTTGTTCCCTTTGGAAATTTACCGTCAGGTCCACCTCCTAGAGCCTGTAATGTAACCACTCCAGTATTGTTATCATGAGAAGAATATACATTTGCATTATATTTCTCAAGTTGGGTTGTATATCCGATTAATGTTTCCTCTAATGATCTTAGCCAAGCTCCATTTGGAGGATCAAAAGAATCTGATCTTAATGGATATTGTAATGCCTGAACTGTCAATCCATATCCAGAACCATCATCTATAACTCTAACAATTTCCTTAGCATGGGTTATCTTATATGGCAATCTACATTTAAATTGACCTAATAATATATGGGGCTGAACAACATCATCTTTACCATACACTTCAGTAGTCCATGCTTCTTCTATTTCTGGATAATGACCAGATAAAGAATAGAACACATCTTTTATAACCTGAGTAGTATTCCTGTCTAATGATTGAATAAAGCTTATTATTCTAGTTCTGAATATCTCATCTGATTCCTGTGAAAACCTAAAAATATCCACTAATGATGATACTTTATCCAAATCAGAACCAATAGCAGTTCCTAAGTATTTTTCATTCTTAACTAGGTCTAATTGCTTTCTATATATCTCAGTCAAGTAATTATATATGACATCGGCTAAGTATTCTAGACTGCCACCACTCATCTTACAAAAATTGTGAAGATCTTCTACTATTGGATACCAAATGTCATCATTAGACATTACAGATCACTTTTCTTAACCATTTGTATTAATGATTCATCAGATATATTTCCTCTTTGAATAACAACTGTTGCTGAAGAATGATATACAGAAATCCTATAAGGAATTGTTTTAACTACAGCAGAATCATAATGATATTGATTTTCTGGATTAGGACCATCACCAGCAAAATATTCATCAGAATAGAGTGGTGTAGGAGTTGTTGGATCTGTTGGTTGCCATAATACCTCTCCAGCTATAACTCCGTCTACTTCGTTTATTAGTTTTCCAACTAGATCAGAAAAGTGGAGATCCTTATTGATGTCAGTATTTTGGAAATAGTCAGATATTGAAGCCAATACCAATACCTTTATCTCATTCACTTGTCCAACAGTTGTATATATAGAATCATCATATACTAACTGTAGAATGAAATTGGCATATCTTATCAATGGAGTAAATACATCAGCTTTTATTCCAGCAGCTCTAGTATCATCTATAACAGCAACTATTTCATCCTGTAAGGCTGGACTGACAGAGAATCCTTGAGACATCACATATACCTCAATTCTACCGGGATCTATTGAGGCATTATCATCATGATCTGATACTTGACATCTATAGACACCATCAATATCAAGCACTGCTGCTCTTATAGCAACTTTTGTTCCCTTTGCTTGTAATTCACGTTCTAACTTAGCCCTCTCTCTTAGAGCCTCATCATTTTCTCTATCTGTTCCACCTGAGATATTATTATAGAACCTATAATAAATGAATAAATAATTAGCCTCATCATAATCAATAAAGAAATTTTCAGTATCATTATTATATCTCAGGCTGATCTTTTTCTGAGAATAGTTAACCAAATAGTTATCATTAGGCTTGGTTCCATTGTTATTTCCCTGACCATCAGCCTTTAATGTTCCAGAATCGTATACTTCTACTAAATCATGTCCTACTATTATAAAGTCTACAAATATGACAGATCCAGCCTCATATGGAAATATCCTTAAATATTTAGCATTATTAACTGATGATGATATTAAATCATCCATTGTCCAGTTAGAATCGGTAAATGATATTATTTTACTCTCTATAGATGACGTATCATCTTCTACTTCAATTTTGCATGTATTACCAGTAGTTCCTCTAACCCTAATCATTACCTTCTCATGTTTCGATAAATCAATTCCATTGGCTAGAACATTTATTTGGATATATCCACTACCGTCAAATCCACTACTATTTTCAAGTCTAACAACTCCAGATTCAATTCCACCACCAACCTGAACTAGACAATCTGTTGGTGTCCAATCAGATACATCTTCACTATAATATGCTGTTACCATAACCCTACCATTTTGTGATACAGTCCTAACTGGAGAGAATTCTAATGAATAATTATATCTACCTTCTACTAAATCAATGAACTCATATTCATCAAAACTAATTGGATTGTCAACTCTGGAAGCAGAACTAGGAGACAAAATGTTAATGATTGAATTGGGTCTAATGTTTCCAATAGCACCAGCATAAGGATCAGTTGCTTCTATTGGAGCCCTCACTGTCAAGAACCCATCTTGAAAGGTGACTAATTCTGTTGTTTGGAACTCAACATGAGGTAGATTTGACTGTATCATAGTAGCTACTACTGTTCCAGCATCTACAGAGATATTATTTTCTGGATTATCTCTATAAAATACCACAAATCCAGATGCCTTACTAGCAGCATTTCTCTCAACCCCAATCAATTTTACTAATTCATCTAGATCAGAACCTTCAGCAGTGTCAATCCATCCACCATCTCTAATATTCTCTAGACCATTCCATACTTCAGCTATCCTTCTAGACACGGAAGCCATCATTACAGATATAACACTGTCAGGCTTTATATCAGAGATGCCACTAACAACCTTAGAATCATAATAATAAGATACATAGAAGTATGAACCATCATCAGGCTCTAACCCTATGTTAAATGTTATTGAGTTATTGTCATTGTCTATGATAAAATCAACATCTAGTATAAATTCATAGAAACTATTGTCCTTTATTCCATATATCCTTTCTATGTTTAACAAACTACTTGCGACATCACCACACCCTAGAGTATATTCTAATGTTCCTGTAGAGAATAATATCTTCTCATCATGAACATATACATGTCCTCTAACTAGGTGATCCATTATAGCATTATATATATCACCATATTCTTTCTTCTTGAATGGACTTTGTTCTGACATATTAAACAATCACCTTGACTAATACTGAGTCTTCTATACCAACAACTGTAACTGTTAAGCTTACAATCACTGAATTACGTCTATCCCCACTTTCTAATGATATATCCTGTATTCCTATAACATCTGGAACAGTAAGAGCAGTTTGAATGATTATTGTCTTAAGTATGGCATCTGTAATATCCCCTCTACCTGCAAACTCAGTTAATACTGTTCCAAATGTAATATCTGGCTGTGTTGGATCTTCAGGATTGGGAAAGTATGATAAGGGAGTAACAAATGCTAATTGCAATTTCTGAGTGATTATTGCTGCCCTAGCCAGTTGTTTATTGATTAGACCTTGACCTACTGGAACTATATCTCCACTAGGATCTAAAAATAGATCAACTGTTCCATCTGATTTGAAATTGAGCTTAATATCTGAATCGGTCTCATATTCCTCTGACATAAATATTACTATCCTTAACTTCCTTTTAAAACCTCTTGCGTTTCAGTTATGGTCATAGGACCAATATTAGTATTAACCACTGTGGTTTCCAATATGACACCTTCACCATCTTTCTTTAGATTTAAAGCCTCACCAGTTATAGTAGCTATTGATGTGCATTTAGTTTGACTTGTGCATGTTGTTATTACCATACCAAGTATCTCAGATTTTTTAATCACAGCAATACCATTCGCTTTTAATGATTCTGTTATAACTGCTGTTATTGGAACCACAAACTGGTGTGGACACTTAAATGTTGCAACCTTAGTTATAGCCTTGACTGTCATTATGCACCAAAATCTCCTGTAGCACCAGTAACAGCACCAGTAACAGCCAAATCACCATTAATATCAACATTACCAGTTATAGTTATTTTCGTATCATTAACCACTATCTTCTTACCATTGGCATCTATTGTGATTTCTTTTCCTATACCATCAATGATTACATTAGTAGTGCCTACACTAAATATTATTTTTCCTTTAACAGCATAATCAACCCAATCTGGTTTTTCAGGGCTGGTAGTAATAGAATCATCCTCATCATCATCTGGACATTCTATTCTTATCCCATGAAACCCCATAGTTAATAGTCCAGCATTATCAATGACATTACCACCTGTAATCTTCATCATAGAGATAAATGTCGGTAGGTCTTCATTATCAGCACCAGCTAGCCAGAATTTCAACTCTCCCCCAACTTCATCATGAGTGGGCATGACCATTCCATGTCCAAAATCATCAAGTGGGTCATAAGCCAAAACAAAGACTGAACTGCCTATCATTTGTATTGAATTACGCTTAATTTGGCGTTCTTGTCCTACTCTATTGACATATAGTTGATACCCTGAATCTCCCATTAACATATATTCTCCATTCTCAGGGCATGGTGGTTGTAGAAATCTTCCCTTTTCACTCAATCCTTTAGATGATGTTAGACTTGGCTCATAGACTATTAATGAACCATCCCATATACTCAAAATGTCATATGTAAATATCTCACCCCACTTCTTCGATTTTCCCTTCTCTGGATCAGTCTCATAATCCCAAGAGGGAGGAATGGTAACTTTTTCTTCAGGACTAGGGTTGAAGAAGGAATCATATGTATGAGAGTGTAGTCCAAATGGTAAGAATTTACCACCGAACAGTTCTACTCTCCTATTTCCTAGAGTGGTCATATGTCCTGTTGGTGGTGGAATATTATAGGTGGTTTTGACCTGTTCTCCATTTTGGGTTGTTACCATTTCTACTTCTTTTCTGGTCTTGTCTCCCCAAACATGATTGATATGAACCTTTGCACCAGATTCATCCAGCCACATCTTATCATATGGAAATATTCTAGGTCTATGACCTTCTCTATTACTTATTGTTCCTATGATTACTGCATTATCTATTTTGGTCATGCTTGACATGTCTTGTAGGTCTACCCTTCTTCTTATAGCTACTATTACAGCATCACCAACTCTTGGCAAATAAGTCATTCCTGAAGGGATTGATTTCATAGCATCATCAGTAAAAGTAACTCTTGGTTTGGCTTTATAATTTCCTGAATCATATACACTAGACTTTCCAAATGTAATACATAGTCTAGGATTTTCTATGTCAGGATACATGTCATCTACTTCTAATATTATTTTCTGTTCAATATAGTCAATCTTTGACACTATACATTCTATTATATCGGTAAATTTTTCCATATTGTTCACCCTAAAGTATCCATACTAGCACCTATCTTCCTACCTATTGCTTGTTTCATAACACTGGATACTTCCTTGCTAAAGTTGATTGTAGGATCTCTTCTTTGATTAGAAAAATAAACCTTTGTTGTATATCCTGTATTAGATCCAAAATAATGTCTAGTTTTCCATATATAGAAAATATTTGATTCGTCACCTGTTTTACTTGCTATGCCCATGTATGGAACCGTAGAAAGCTTCCAACCATAATTATCAATAATACTACTTCTAGTGCCAAACTTAGAAAATAGAGCAGCTTCAGCAGCTTTTATAGCATTAGCACCAAGTAATATGTTATCACTCCTCTTTCTACCATCCCTCATAAATATGATGTTTCTAGGAATGACATGATTGAAACCAACAATCATTGCCTCACCAGTTAGTCCACCGATAGCAAAATCGGTAATCATATTTATTGCTTCTTCTTGGTTATCAGCTATATTATCTCTGGTAAATACTAATGTAGCAGGATAGGTATTTGGACCGAACAGTAAGAAGTCCTCTTGCATCATTCCTATTTCTTTACTTCTACTTCCACCACGCATGACACCCATGTTCTGCATTGTTGTATTGTATAGAATTCTTCTTAATGATCGTAATAACTCTATATCTGGATTTCCCTCTTCAACAGATTCAATAGCTTCTACAGTATCCTTATCTAAGAATGGAAATCTATGGGTCTTGAGATGTCTTTTATTAATGATGTCTCCAGCAGATAAGGAGAATGGAATCTCATTAAAAATATTATCCCTATCCAATGTCAGCCAGAAATCCAAAACATTCTCACCAATTATACCATCTGGTATTGGTATATTCTGTTCTTCTCTGGATACCCTATTAACCAAGTCCTTCATCTCTAGAAGCGGAAAAAATATAGGTCTAATTCCACCAACAAAAGTACTTGGTCTACCAGTTCTACCAGCATTTACAAGATGGATTGGTTTTTTTGCAGTGCTACCAGCCATTAGAGCTGATTCATTAATGGATGAGCCCCCAAATTTACATCCAACCCCTTCTATTCTTGTTACTTCAAATCTTGTGAAGGCATAGATATAATCCCATAAATTATTAAGTCTAAGATTTGATTTTATTGGTTTGGGTTTATATTTTGAGAAGAATGATACGGACTTATCATCATCAAACGGTAGACCAGTTAGGTTAAAAATTGGTGGTTTTTCAAAATCAAATATTTGATAGTAGAATTGTCCACAAAAAAATGCTGGATATTCACCTACTTTGAAAGGTGCATCCTCTCTAGCAATAAAATGATCTTCAAGACTTTGTGTTCCAGCATCCTTTACAATCTTCGCCCTTAATGGAACAACAGATTTCCATATCTTGGTTAATGTATCAACAATATTGGTCTTCTCTAGATTAGATCTAACCAATCCCCAAACATCTTTTGGTTTATATGCTCTTACCCTTTTCAGTGCAAATGAAGGACCCCATGCAGTAAGTATTATTCTATCTCCACCTATACCAATATTCCTTGTAGCACTTACTATCTCACCAGAGAATAGATGAGGTGGTTCAAAGAAATTAAAATCAAGATCATCACTCATGAATACCGAACCACTACTAAGTCTATTTGTCAGGTTATCAAGTCTTGAAGTAACTCCACCCCTCTTTCCTAGAACAGTCCTCGAAGCATTAGCTAGGTTCTTAGCTGTTTGAGTATATGGACTTTCATAGTCTATCCATATATCAATCCAATGTCTATTAGCCAATATGCCTTCTCTTAGCCATTTTAACACAGTCTCATCCTTTGTTGGTGCATGAATCATCAATTGTATTTTATCTGGATCGTTTGGATTATCTGTTAGATCAATCCATAACCCTACATGTCTATTTTCCTTATTCCATCCACCTTTGAATGTATTTATCAGTTCTGATCTAACTATATCTAATCTACTTTCATACATTCTTGGAAATGTAATCATTACTTTCAAATGAGGTTTTATTGCCTTTAAATTACTAGGTCTAACTGTTCTGATCTTATTATCATGAATTGATCCAAAATTGTCCTTCCAGTTAATATCTCGTTTTGCTGTTTGTAATAATTCACTGACAAATCCTTTAGAATATGCTCCAGCAGTACTGACAAATCCACTAATAGCCAAGATTACCAAACTCCGAACCTAATTTTCCAGTTACACTACTTAATATTCTTGCTTCTAATGATGGTCCAGCTAGACCTCTAGAAGCCCATGATAACGGAGTTTTAGCAGCCCCAAATATGGCTCCTATGCCATGACCTATTAATCTTAGTTCTGTAGAATATTCTACTAGTTCTAATTTGTAATCGTATTTATTAGGTATTCCACCGTTCTCAACAAATTCCATATCAGCAATCATTACTACAGTGAGAGGTGCAAAACTACATCCAAATATTAAGGGCTGACCCTGTTCATAGATTAGTTGCATATCCATCACTCTGAGCCAATTCCAGCCAACACTATGTATTAGTGTATTAAGCATTGATAGTTGGATCTCATTTAGTCCAAACAAGTTCTTAGGCATATTCTCATAAATCCAAGAACCAGTAACGGTATATTTCACAGCCTTAGAACCCAAATCTTGGAGTGGATTTCCACTTCTACCGGGAACTTCTATCTCTGGTAATTTCCTTGTAAATTTTGCCTTTACTATATTTGCCTGTAAGTCTAGAAACACTAGACCAGTAACAGGTCTTACTGTTGGTGTCAAAAATGGCATTAATATTGCTTTCATCTATTAATCTCCTAATGCTCCTACAAATCCAGCCATAGCTACTCTTATGGCATCTCCTAATGCTATTGTATTTTCAGATAGTCTATCAATCATCAATTTAAGATAATTTACATGACCAAGTAATATTTCTTGTTCACTCATATTCTCATCTCCCAATTTACTAATATGATCTTGAATTTCTTTTATTCTTGATTCTAATGATTTTATTTCCATTTTCCTAGTTGGTTCTGCTTCTTCAAAATATGATCTGGTAGAAGGAACCCTAATCATTGTTCTAGGAATTAATGCCTCACCCTCTCCTGACTCACCCAATTCCTCAGCACTCATAAGACCAGCCATTGCTGTGAATTCTTTCCTCTCCTTCAATTTCTTCTTTCCTTCCTCCGTAAATATTTCTGATTCCTTAGCAGATATTGGAGAACCCATTTTTTTAGTCATTCTGGTGTATGCCTCTGATCCTAATACCCTTCTTGCCATACCCTCATCGGTTTCAGCTATCAATTCTTCAAGCTTGGCAGCACTTTTCATGGAATCATAGCCCTGAGCTATATCCCTGTTGCGAACAAGAACCATCTTGGTATAGCCTTCATTATATGCCATCCTGTTTATCTCGGTCATTATATCAGAATCGGATAATCCTTTCTCCTTTAATTTATTGACATATTTGTCAATAAACCCCATAGCCCAACCAGCCTCAAATCCAAATTTGGATATTCTATTAGCAGCAATTAATGAGGAAGTATCTAGTTCCCATTTGTCTATATCGAACTCTTCCCCTTCTTCCTCCTCTGGTGTCTCTGTTGGACTGGGAACATCTTCTTTTACGCTCTCTCTGGCTTTTCTCTCTTTTTCCCTTTTCTTCCTTTCCTTTTCAATCTTAATATCTTCTTGCATTATTTCAGCTATCTTATAGGTCTCTATATCATGTTCTAACGTTGTTTCATGTCTCACTGCCTTTCTCAGTCTCTTCATCCTATCTTTTTTACTTCCCTTACCACGTGCTATATATTGATTGATTAAGAAGTTAAATATTTCTGGCTCTTCACTGACTGCATGAAATACCTCTTCATATAACTCATTCAGTTCAGCACCAGCCTCTAACCTTTCTAATTCTTTCTTCTCTTTTTTAGTTAATTTTTTCTTTTCACCTAGTTTAATAGATCTTCTAATTCTACTCTGCCAAGCAGTAAATTTTGTCAATCTTTTTACTGGTGGTTTTATCTTTGCTATCTCTTCAGTAGTTAAATCATCAATATCCTCTTTTTCTCTCTCTGCTGTAAACTGTTGTGCTTTTCTCATGGCTTTGGAAATATAGGGAAGACCACCATATGCAGCTCCAGCTCTAATCAATACTTCTGGATCTATCCCAATAAATGATCCCCATGCTTCAGCCCTTTCTCTACTATGACTGATATGTTGTAGCGTCCATCCATATAGTTCGCTTTGCGATGGTAATTCACCAGCAGGATAGTTTCTTATCCTTTCTGAAATATCAGCCTGTAATGATTGCATTAAACTCTGATCTACCTTAATCAACTCAGCCTGAAATGATGGCAACTGTTTCTCCATCTGCCCATAGGTCATCGGAACAAATTCTTCGTCTTCAATTTTTCCGAGCAAACCAGCAGCCATTAAATTCATGCCAAGTGTTTGAGCAATATAAGGTAGTTCAGCAGCAGCAGGTCCAGTCATCTTTCTCATTGATAATACTCTTAATGGATGTATTGCTGGAGTGCCAGATTCAGGTCTTAATACGTCCATTAAACTAGCATAGGGAGCATCTGGAAACAATCTCTTACCTTCATACATTCTTTCTCCAGCTCTATAAGCACGTATCCGTTGTAACACATCCGTTTGACCATACCTAGCTACCTGTGCTGCACCAGATATATTAAATTTTCCAGTTTTAAACTCATTAATCATTTGTGTTAATAAGTCTACTGCTCCTCCTCCCATCGGAGCCTCTGCCTTTGCACCAACTTCTCTACCAAGACTTTCAAAAACTGCTCCAAGAATAGGGTGCATATCAGCCATTTTAAAGGTTGCAGATTGTAGTTCCTCTATTATTGATTGCATACCTCTTTCATAAATAGTGCCACCACTAGACACCATTCCACCAAATCTATAGAATACTTTATTCAATGCTGCCTCTGCTCTAGCATGAGCTGTAATTTTTTCTTCATCCTCTAGTGCATATCCTATTTGACCAAATGTTAATGGAACACCCTCTTCCGTTTCATATCCAGCAAATGGACTGAGTAATGTATCTAGCTCTGTCATAAAGTCTCTTATTAATTCTCTCCTAGTTCTCTCATTCACATCTCCAAAAGTTAACTGTCCTAACTGTTCTTGTAAAACATCAATAATCCTCTCCAAGTTCATCATATGATAGGGTGTTCCTAGAGGTTGTGCTACAGTTGATTCTATCCTTTCAAGTCTATTTTCTAAATCCTGAATGATCTCGTTATTGTCAAAGTTTATAACATCATCTAACACCTCTGATGTGTCAATCTTTACCTTTACTTGGAGAGTAGAATCATTGTCACTAGGAGTCATTAGATTTTTCCTCTATGAATTCATCTTGCTTTAGTTCCATTCCCTCAAAGGGATTGAAACCCATATTCTCTAATGTATTCCCAATCAATAAAAATAATACCTTTGTGGTAGAAAACTCCCTAAGCTCCTCAATAGAAGAGAATTTAACAAATTTAGAATGAAAGGTGTAATATGCCCACCCGTCAGGTGTTTGGAGATAGTCTAAGACTTTTTTTTAAAGAGCCTAGTAGATTTAGATAACGCTTCAATTGCCTTACCAACAGAAACACACAACCCATAAGGCATACCTAATGCCTGTTCCATTGAAGGCACTGATGGATCTACCATTCCCTTCCAACATAGACAAGCTCTAAATGATCGTATATCTTCTCTATAGATCTGTCCTATGTCCTGAAGTTCCCCAAATGGTAGGGCTTTAATTTTTATTTTATATATCTTCCCCTCATATTCAAATTCCCTCTCTACTATTTGATGTGACATCCTAAGTAAATCAGGGAAGCTAGGAACAATAGCAGCACTCTCAGGTTCAGATGTTTGAACATCAGATTTGGTTCCAGCCTCAGATTGAACACTAGAAGGTTGAGGGTTTCTAGGATTAGGTATTAAATCCTTTCTATGGGGCTCTCTTGCCATAACAATCACAAAGAAAAATAAGGATGATTAGGCTTATAAGGGTTGGGATGACGATGAGGCTAGGTTGGTTGTGTAGTCTCCCATCGAGCCCGTCTAGCTATGAAGTCCATATTATTGATAACATATGATGTGCCACTTCTAACAGAAATAGTGCCACCATTAAGCAATGCTCCTATAGCTGTGACCTTATGAATCCTATCTCCAGCAACAGCATCACCTACTATTTGTTGGTCAAGTCTATCCTTATTAACAACCAATGACATATTTACTGGATGTGGGAAGAAGTTGGTAGTCCTGTAAGAGTATTCTCCAGCAGCAGAACCATCAGATTTCAATGGAAATCCTCCTTTGTCCTGACTAACAATTGTCTTTACGTCTTCATCAACATAGGTAGCATAGTTAGGTTCTATCTCACCCATACCACCAATAGCATACCCTCTATGTAGTCTATACATAGCTAGATTAACCAATGCTTGAGATATTCTACCATCTACCGATACTGGTCCAGTGAAGGTAGTTGGTGATGTCTTTCCACATTCTGTAAACCTACCTATATTATTGCTAACTCTAATAGAAGCATTTTCGACCTTAGCTAATATAAGTCCACCTACTGTTATCTCACCTTGAGTAACATGATAAACACCACTACCGGGTGCTAGTTCAGGCAGCTTACTAGCCCATACTTCAATTCCTGACCAACCCATTTCTAATCATCTCAATAATCATTTATTTTAATTAGAATTTTTCTATTTTAAAGAAGGCATGTTCTCCTTCAGAAACTATCGGACCACTTGTTATGAGTCCTCTATTGTTAAAGTTCAGTCCAACTGTATCAATTAATATACCAGTCAATACCAGCCAAGACTTAGCACCAACCTGAGAGACTAATCCAGTATTAACATCGGTCATCCAACCCTGATTTTTATTAAGCTCCATTTCTATTCTTGTCTTTATTGGGTAGGAGTTCTCAGTATCAATAGTTGTGATTGCTGGTAGGTTTACTCCAGATTCAGAAAGGTTATATTCCCCATCTACGTTTCCAACCATTACACCGGGAGTTCCGGGTCTAACCTTTGACGGATCTACTCCAAGAGCTAAACGCCATTCTGCACCATTAACATAAGCCCTGTTGATAGTGCAAGAGACCCTATCATGTCCTCTGAATGGTTGCTGTTCCCTACTGCCAACTTCAGGATACCTAGAGATGTTATTTGAGATAACAGCCCTTATACTTTCTACTCGCAATAGAGCAAGTCCAGCTAGATATACAACAGCATTAGAGGAATCATAAACTCCTGCTACTGGAACCTTCTCTACTGTTTGATCTGCAAGGAATGATGACATTTAGTATTAACCTCTTAGATTTATTCTACCTTTATTCTTATCTTAATAAATTTGAGTATATAGACTGGCTGGACAGATACATCGACATATGCTATACCAGCGATCTCATCTGCTCTGGTTGCTGTCACCTGAAGATCGGTATAAGTGGTCAAAAATCCTCTTGTTACAGTTCTATCCAGAAATCTCTCCATAGTGGTTCTTAATGATTCTCTGGTTCTTGCATTGTTCAGTCTACCAATAAATGGTATTGCTGAACCCCTCATACCTTTACGAACATAATCAATGATTTGTCGTATATTTATATCATGGAATGGATGTGTTGCATCGGTAAAAGATACACCATCTACGATAACATATGGAAGGGCAGCAGCAGCTCCCTTATACTCAATCAGGACTGCTCCGTTTTGGGTTAGTTTCCCAACATATCCATATTGGAATCTATATTGGGCATCCTCAAAAGCATAACCCGCCTGAGAAGGAGCCATATTGGTAATTCCCTCATGCCAGTCTCTACTAAGTAAACAACCAGCAATAAGAGCTACAGCATAAGAACCAGAAAGTATATCGAACTCGGTAGGACTATACGATACTGGCTGGTCTCCATCGTAATATCTATTTAAATATTGAATTCCACCAGCCATCACAACAATTCTCCCATTTCCTTTTAACGCTAATAATGTAGTATCGGTTAGAAATCCACTAACACTGTCCATAAAGTCATCTACATCGTCATAATCGTTACTAGACCCAACCAACATAATACGTTCTTTACTCTGGTTTAGTGCTTGATTGATATGGTCAGCCATTACACCAAAATAGGTATTATTCTCATGAGCGTCAGCTACCATCACATAATAGATCTCTTCTAAGAGTGATGTCTCCAAACATTGACCTACCACAATAGAATCTACTTCGCTACTATCATCTGTAGACCAATTGGTTCCTAATTGTGATCCAGTAGTTACAAAATCAAAGAAACTCCATGAAGCAACTTCAGTGATGTATTCAGCAGCAGCAGCTCCATGTTGAATGATTTCAAAAAGTGTATCAAATCGGTATGACCCTTCAAACCATCCACTAGACTCTATGATATATTCAGTATCAGTGCTAAGGAATGAGTTAGTCATGGCTTTGTAGAGTTGTGCTGGAACAATACCTAAAGTAGACGGATCTGATTCAGTATAGTAACTGACATAAATAGCTTGGGTGAACTCGTCCATCATTTTTAGACCGTCAGCAGAGGGTAAATTGATATTAAATTCTGAATCTACAGGGAATAATAATTCTAGTTTAATCTCCCACTGACCAGTAGTGATTAGGCTACTCGTCAGGCGATACTTGACATAATTGAAGAATGCTCCCTTTTCTTTCGCCTTAATAGCCATATATACTGTTGGTGCAGTATTAAAATCAAAATTACCGATCATTTCTTTGGCTGTCGGTTCTACAGCTCTGATACACCAAACGGCACTATTAGTCAAAATAAACTCAGCAAACCTAACAAGAGTTAAAGGAATGCCAGAATTATCATCATAAGGGTCAGGAGCCCCAAAGACCTCATGTAATCGAGATACACTATCAATTAAAACAAGTTCATTGGCAGGACCCTTACAGGCTGTTCCTACAACTAAGGGAGCCCTACCAGCTACCGTTGCTGGTCGTATAATACCACTGGTATCTACATTGACCGATACACCGGGTATAACATCTTCATATATGCCGGGCATGATTATTCAATCCGATAAGTATAACATTCTACTCATATGCTTCAATTATTTATTAAACTTTGTTAGAAACCCCATTCAGCTTCTTTCTTTTCCCAACCTATTAGAGCCATATCCAACTCTCCAGCACTAATACTACCACCAGTGAAGGTAACTGTAACTGTTTTTTCAGAATAAGAGTGTCTTAGAATCACTGGAGCATCAAACTCAATCATATAATAATTAATTACATCATCGGTTCCTTCAAGCTTCTCATATATATTAGTCCTCTTACTTATTAACGATAATTGTCTAATGTCATCAATATTAATTGTCTTAACAGCAGAACCGTCAGCTTTGGGAAATGATATGGTCAAGAACTTAGGTGTTGCTCCACCAGCTACAAATGAAAAGTCATGTGACTGTGACCATAATAGTCCCTTCACTCTTGTAACATAATTCTCCTCTGGAGTAAGAGTGAGAGGTGAATTGTCTAAACTATCCCATTTAGCAAATGTTGGAACAATGGGACTTCCTCTAGGCACGTTATCTCTATATATTTCATTAATCTGGAAATTTTGATTACTCATTGTTTATACACCAATATTAAACCAATCAAGGTAAATATCCTCAGCATATAGATATTCCATACTAATGCCTAAAATATCTTGCCATGTAAACTCATCCTTACCACCTAGAACTATCTGAGTGATTATACCCTCACCAGAGGGAGTTTCTTCTAACACAACATCAAATTTAGATTCTAATACTACTAGATGTCTAAATACAGGTAAATTTAGAAAATTGGGATTATACATATAATTCCTAATAAAATCGAATCCAACATCTGCTCTACTCGAATATGTTACATCAAACCTCTGGAATCCTCTCTGTAGAAGATAACCAGTCCTTCCCTCTATGTTAATATGGTCAGAGACATGTCCAGCAAGGTTATTAGCAGTCATCTTGGTCTTTGCCCAAACATCAATATTAATAGCAATCTTCTGAGTAAATCCCTTCAATACCCTCTTACCATCAGCCCATAACAACATTCCAAAATTGGCATCATATGATTTACCTAACAATACATTTACAATGATTAATGGGACAGGCATATTAGAGAGGTTATCCTGATTAATGTTTTGTGGAAACTCAGCAGTAACAGTGACTACATCATTTCCGTCACTATCCTTATCTGGAAACAATGTTCTAATATATTCTATGATGTGATCTGTTGCTCTAGTGATTGATGATCGCTTGCTAAGAAGGGTTAACTTTTTTAGTGCTGTCTCTGCCTCCGATTCAGCAAGCCCTATCAATAAATGTCTTATTTCTCCATCTACTACTGTCTCAACTAATGGCATAATCATCCTTCCAATTCTATACTATCATTTCGTATTGAATCTCTCACAAATTCTAAATAGGGCATAAACATATTTGGTAATAGATCAACACCCCAACTACTACTCTCCCATGAATCTCTTACATGTCTAAATGCTGGTAAAAAGAATGGTCTAGCTGGTATATTAATACTAGCACTCTCAGATTTACCCCTATCTATTATATGTTTTCCGGGTAGTCTCAGTCCACCAAACTCATGAAGTATAGCCAATCTAGAGCTTAATCCAACAGTGAGGGTATTAGATGTTACATGAAATATATTGCCTTCCCCGCCAATCATCAAAGCCTGTAATATCTTATTATATCCAAGATTAAGACCAGCATGTGGCATTAATCCTCTCTGCTGATAAGCAAGTTCAGTAGATGGTGCTAGAGGTGCAAAAGGTTCTGGTTCATTTCCAAAGAATCTAGTTCCAACATTTTCATAATAGAAACCAGCATTCTTACTAGCATATTCCAATATCTTTGTTCCAACAGTAGACAATGCCTCTCTTTTGATTGACGGATCTCTAAATGCCTTCTTCATATCGTTAATTCGTTTATTTAGCTTATCCTTATCTATAGTCCACCTACTTCTTCCTCTATTATCTACTACCTCTATTAGATCCTCTTTTCGTATCTTTATCTTAGCAGTAATACTATAATTGGTTATTAACCACACTTCCAGTAGTAAGTTGATAGGGATGTCTCTCTAATGATAATAAACAAAAGATAGGCTTTTTAACAATTCTAGGTAGAACTGATACTACTCTATATTCTACCTCTTCAAAAATGATTCCATCATTCTGCTTTACTCCATCTCTCTCTTCTGGATCACCTTCTGATTTCCAATATTTACCTTCTATGTAGCATGTTGCGTCAAAGGTCAAAGTTGGTCCAGCTTTGGTGTATAGGGTTTGATGATAGCCCTGACTCCTCTCTGCCTTTGTAAAAAGCATACCTCTAATGATTTTAGTTCTCCATTGGGTCACACTACCAGTCCCTTTACAAATTTCGCATAAGTCATCATATGTTTGATGATTAGCGTCAAAACAAGTGCATGTATTATCCTTTACCTGTTGTTTTAAGATCATATTACTTCCATAAGTTCTCAGAACAGTATCAAACTCCCTAGAAGTAATCATAGGAAGCATAGCACCTCCCATAGACCCTAAGAATTGCTGTCTACCAACTGGCATATGTCTAACCTCTAGATCCTACTAAACACGTCAGAAAATGAATATCTTGCATCTTGCTTTGTAGGTCTTCCGATCACAAAATCAATTTTAATACCTATGATTGACATGTAACTCAAGAACATGTTATAATATTGTTTGAATAGTTCACCAGCAATCATACCCTCTCCCCAAAGCTTGGTTTGAATTTCAAACTCTTCCAGTCTAAAGTTATATCCCATTTGAGCTGCGTTAGCACCATTAATTACCAGAACACACATACAGATACATCTAGAAATGGCAAACATTTCCAGATTGTATTCTCTAACGGTAAAAACACTACCATAAGTGAATTCAAGATCTGTTCTACCAATGACCCATTTCTGAGAATCAAGCAATAATTGGTCAATAGTTGAGTCAGGAATACCTTCATGAAATGAGTAGGTTATGATTACGTCTTCATTCTCACTTGGTAGAGCAGTTCCAAGATAGATCTTACCTTTCATGGAATCATAACCACCACCAGTATAATAATTGGTTCCAGTATGAGATGTATCTGACGCTAACCATACTCCAGTAACATCAGAAATTCTCCTGAAGTCAGTATAGACAGTAGAGTTATTAGCTGATGTTTGAACTTCATTAACAATTAAAGAAATCTTTTCCTCTCCAGCCTCACCTAATAATGCCCTAACTCTCTCAATAATACGAATACCAAATCCTATCTCTCCAGCCTCAACTATAGTAAACTGGACTGGTGCTTCAATGTAAACACCATTAATAGTTCCTGACCATACTGCTGTCCAAGTCCCTAATTGAGCAGTGCTAGGAACATCATAATCATAATAATATTTCCCAAGTGATTCCCTAGTCGGCACTGCATCTACTACCACATCTGCACCACTAGGATCTCTTATCGTAAGTAGAGGATTCACAGGATCTACTAGACTTCCTCCACCATCTCTATATGTTGCCTCTAACCGTATGGTAGAGCCACGACCACCAGTAACCATTATTTATTCTCCTTTTTCTTTCTTCTCGAATAATCCTTTAGTAAACTCAGTTATATCTCTTAGGGATTGCTCTTTAATAAGTTCTTCAATTAATTCCTTTCTCACTTTTTTATGCTCTGGAGTCTCTATTTCCAATTCATCAATCAGAGAATCGAACACTGTCATTCAGAATCATCTTCTTGGAATTTAATTAGTCCAGCTTCCTTCTCTTGGTCTACTAACCTATCTACATATCCTTCTACATTCATTCTACCAGTTCTGGTTAGTTTATGAAGTTGTTTTACTATATGACCTATTCTATCCTCTTTAACATCTTCAAATAATTGTGTGAGTTTGTCATCTGACATTAGGAAGCACTACCTATGATTATTGCTGTGATAATACCTGTTAGTATATAACAAAGTATGACTATTATTAAAATGATATAGTTTCCTCTATTACTTGGTTTACGAGTTCTGATAGGTATATGAGTGGTCATTCCATTTTCAGGCAACCAATCTTCAGGTAATTTGTCCGACATGATTCAAACCAGATGTGCTTCAGTTGTAATACTTCCCTGACCTGAAATAACTATCACTGCCATTGAATCATCTATTCCTTCAGATGTTCCTAATATGGTATATTGTCCCTCTGCTGTTGGAGCCCAATTATATTCATATACTCCAGAATTGCTCAGTTCTGTCATTGATTGGTCAACTATGATCGGTGTTCCAGATTCAGCCAATACAGAGAATTTTACATCTGTTCTACCAGAGGGAGCTTTGAATTTTATTCTAAGAGTAGATAAAAGAGCAACTTTTGTATATTGAAGTATAAACCCATATCCACTCTCTTCTAGAACTACAGCAGCAGTGTCTACTTGGACTGCAAATGCACCTCTACCCTTGAATAAAATGCTATTAAAATATGCTTTACTAATTACTAAATAATCACAATAAGGGTCAGTATCACCAATACTAAATTCATAAGAATACATCCCATCCTCTATTTTAGTTGTTAAACCATCAGAAATTATTTTAGAATATCCACCACCATTTTTAGCATAAATATCTACTGTTGGTGGTGAATCTGGTTCTATAAATATGCCAGCACTCTTCTTAACATTAACAAAGATAGTATGAATGTCTCCCCGATCATAAGAAGCCATGTTATATCACTATGCCCTCATTACTTATTAATGATTAGGATTTTATAATTAGGTCTCATCACCAATGACTACTAGATCAACCCTATTTTCTCTAAATTCTAAATTTTTTACCTTAAATCGAAATTTATGTTTCCCATTTCCATCAAATTTATAAAGTCCATCATTATACTCAGCAATAGTTAAAATACCATTTGTAGTAAGAACAATGATTGGAGAATCATCAACAGGATCGGTAAATGGGTTTTTCTTTGTTGTTCCATTTTCTAAATAAAAAATTTTAAGCCTAGCTTTTCCACTTGATGAAAAATAGATTTTGGTTAGATCTACTGTATTGTTATCTTTAATAATAAAATCTTTTTTATCATTCTCTTCAGAAAGAATGTTCCAGTTGTTTTTATGTAATATATGGGTCTTGGTCATTATATATCCTCCAAAAATCCTATTATTTCACCATAGATAGTTCCATTAGTAGTATCTTTATATAACACAATTGTTTCTCCTTCACTATATTCAGAAGGGTTATTATCTGGATATGTAAATCCAAATTGAGGTGTTTGTGCTGAATTGACAAGTGAAAAAACTGTAACATCATTCTCTTGAACTAATACAACTCCTGTGTCACCAGTCACAATAACACCTTGAAATTGAAATTTCTTTCCTGAAGGAACAATATAAGAAACAATATTACCTTTTCCAGATCCTTTAGACCCCCTTTCATGAACCCTATTTGATGGATCAATGGGTTTTAATACAAATTCAGAAACAATAACAGTTACTTGTCCATCCCACCAGATAGGATTGTCGTTTTCATCTCTAATAATCATGTAAGCTGATACTTGGTCGCCACCGATACTATGATAACTACTGCACATAATCTAACCCTACCCTATGATATAGAAAAGAAAAAAGAAAAAGGTTTGCCAAAAATTATTTATCTTTTATTCTTATTTCTAGGTGGGTTACAGCCACCACGACCACGATTGGCTCTTTTTCCTCTACCAGAACCATCTCGTCTAGGTCTACCTCTAGCCATGTCAAAAATCACCTCCATTATAATTTATAGATAAAAAGAGAAAAAAAAAGAGAATTATTTGGTTTAACCTTAGTTCTCATACTTTAATTTGATTGTAGCGGTTGCTCCAAAGTTAACGCCATTCTCTATACCAATGACTACAGCACCAATGAGAGGAACATCAATTTTGGTCTCCGAGAAGAAGCCTAAATTCATCCTTCGTTTCCAGATCTTGGTCCCGTCAGGGTCTTGGATATATATGTCACCAACAGCAGTGCTATTACCAGCATCTATAATAAGCATGACACCTAAGTTGTTAGTAGCACCAGCCATAGTAGTAGTTCCTACCTGAGATCCAGCACCACCAGTTATCGCAACAGCAGCGTCTTTATACTCTGTATATTGGTCATCGGTAGTAATTGGATTCATTACCTTGACTTGTAAGGCATTGAGGGTTGAATCTACTAGAGCTTCATCTCCTTCATTGTCCTTGATACCGACATAGCCTATTTGGTTTGTTCCAGCAGGAAGAGCGGCAACAATGTCTACTTGAGCTTCACTGCCAGAGACTATGTTATCCAATATTTGTATAGCAGTCTCAATGTTGGTTAAGGTAGTCTCTAGATCTGCTAGGGTATTTCCACCAGTAATAGCAGTAGCATCTACTATATCTACTTGCATTTCATTACCAGAAATGGCGTTATCAATGATTTCTACAGCAGTCTTAATAGCAGTAATGTCAGATTGGATTGGAGTGGATAATACATCAATCTGTAAATGACCAGCACTGTCAGTTGTGATCCTCTGGAAATTAGAACCATCATGACCATAGATAGTGACTTCATCAGTGGTGTGGTCAAGATCAACAGTAATACTTGCTACTTCTACTATCAATTCACCATCAGTATTACATACAGGAATATAACTTGTCCCTGAACCGTCTTTTACTGTATTGACCCAAAATTCGATTGAGTCTTGGGTATATGATAGGTCTCGAATATCTAAATCGGTAGCAGTAATGTCAGGCATAGAAACAATGTCTACTTGCATTTCATTACCAGAAATAGCATTGTCTAAAATTTCTACTGCTGTTTTAATAGCAGTAATATCGCTCTCTACAGTGCCGGGCAAGGTAACAATATCTACATTACCAATGTTATTATCACCAGCAGGAAGGGTAGGTAAGGTCACTACATCTATCTGGAAATGACCAGCAGAATCAACTAATGGAACATACCAAGTGCCTGAACCATTAGGTGCAGTATTGGCAAAGATACCAGTCCTGAGATCATTAGGAGTATCTTGAAGAACTTCTACTGAATCACTAACAGAGGTTAGATCTCTAATATCTAGATCAGTCGCACTAATAGGTTGAGCAGAATCAAATTGGACTGAGACTATACCAGCAGCAGTAGTCTTGAGGAAGGTATTATTAGAACCGTCCCAACCTACCTTCATTGCTTCCAGTGTCACAACTTCACCATCGAAGACTAATGAGGTCTCCGTCTTGATGGGTTGGGAGTTATCTAATGCAATGATTAGTTTACCATCAGAGGTTGTTTTGACCTGTGGTTCGGAAGGTGATACAGCACCAGTAGCAGCAGTGGCTAAGGTAGCTGTAACAGTTGAGGCTTCAGTAGTGGACAATACCATAGAGGTATTTTCAGTGGTAGAGAACTTTTCAGTTGTGGTAACGCTAGTGCTACCCTGTGGAATGGTATATTCAGTTACTTGATACTGACCATACTCATTTATACCTCTGGTGGTGAAGGTCACATCAGCAGATGTGGTAGCACCACTTGTCAATGTATAAGTGATATAGGCAGGAGTAGTAGGTTGGTTTGTCGGTTCCTGATCTAAAGTCTCTATATTGCCAGCAGTTACCTGAATTGTATCAAGTGATTCGCCACCAGCATTAGCAGTGAGACCACCAAAGGCTCCATGAATGTCTACATCACCAGTAATACCAGTAATTGCAGCAACATCCACCAGTAACCCATTGGCACTCATCTCTAGGACTTGTCTCTCACCAGAACCATTTTTAGCTCCTATTGGAATAGGGGTTTCTACACCTAAGAAACATTCTTCTAGCCACACCCGCATTTCAGGGGCTCCATAGCTTCGAGATTGTTTGGTGTTTACCGTATCAAATTGTAGGTCTTGAGCCATTTTTTATCATATCCTTTGTTTTACTTTTACTTTATATGAGGTCGCTTGACCAATTGTTTCTCTCTTAATATTTAGATTATATGCACCTGTTAATGGAACATAAACTCCTAAGCTATTATAAGTTCCATTAGCCTCTCTCTTCCAATCGGTTATACCATCACCATTGATTAGTGACATAGTAAACCGTTTAAAATTATCATCGTTTGGGATTACCAATATCTGAACAGTCATCCCATTAAACACTTCTATAGGAAAATTCTGCTCCTGTTCAGCAGCAAGAAAGTTGACTGTTGCCGATTGGGTATGAAATATTCCAGCACCAGAGACTACTATATCTGTAACAGTCATTCTTCATCACATTGCACCTATAGGCAAATAGATTTTAATGATAAAAAAAATAAAGAAAGGGGTTTATTTATGTTTGTTTTCCCTAAGTTCCAGCTAAGTTACCAGATAGTCCAGTAATCATTGCAGCACCATTAGGATTAACTATGGCAGTTCCATATCTCTGAGTCATTACAACCAGATGAGATTGGTGGAGGATGTCTTTATCCTGTTCAGTTCTAAGAGGTCTACGTTCTCCAAAGATAGCATAGTTACTCTTATTTAAGAATAGGATTTTACCTATATGAGCATAGTTAGAGACATATATTTTCATACCTAGTATAGTGCCTAAGTTACCAGTAGCCATTTGGTTTTCTACTCTCTGAGGGAAGGTTTGGAATACACCAGTAGTAGCATCCCTAAATTGTTCCATTCGTAATAATTGGGCATGTTGGAAGGGGTGCATGACCATAGAATCAAAGGGATAGCCCTCTAATTGACCAATCTCGAAGACTTTGACAAAATCTTCCCATAGATCAGCACTAGCAGCGATAGAGTGATCTTTGTAAATCTCTCCTATAATTGTTGAACCATCAGGAACACCAGTATAGAGGGTTGAGATTATGTGATTGTCTTCATATCTGGTCATGGCTAGGGTCGCTTGACGGGTTGCTCTTCCGACCAAATCCCATCTCTGATCTTCTAGCATATCATTGCTGAATTGTAGACCTACACCTACCTTTTTGGTGTGCATAGTAGATTTCTCATAGCGAGGCTTGGCAGTAGGAATTTCACCTAGCTCAGTGATCTCAGTTGCTTCAAATCCATGTTCCATGAGGAAACTTTCTACATCATTGTTGATACGGATTACATCAACTAATTCACGACCAACCCTTCTAGGCTCCGCATACATCTGTATTTGGCGATTGATTACTTCAGGCAAGAGACCGATTAGGTCATCTCTGGTAATCATACCTTCTAGAGAGGCAGGAACTTCGATAAATGGTAGTCTTCTTTCTACTTCGTTAAATACTAATCCTTTAGCAGCACTCATGTTTTTCACCATTATAATTTGTAGTAATAATCTTTATTTTTATTCTCCTTAAGGTCTATTTACTTGGATAAGGACATAACCTATGTTTGGACTACCAACAGCAGCACCAGCAGTAACTTGGTTACTAGCCCATTGTTCTGAACTTCTGGACGGTTCTTTGTAGACATTACTGACTGCTTGACCTACTTTGACTGATTCTGAATCTGTGCCGATTACGAAGTCTACAACTCCACCATCAGCATCGGTAGGATTAACTGTCTCTTGTGAGGGCTTCACAAAATCACCGGGATCAACTGTGACAGGAGTTCCACCATTAGGCACTTTAATTTTAGCCCAAGTAAGTCCTCTATGCTTTACTGTAACTCCACCTTTAAGGAACTTTGTTACTGCTGTTTGGTCATCTAGAGGAATATTCCAATCATCAGGCACTTGCACTTCATAGCCCGGAACTCGATAGGGATAGTTAATCATGGCAAAGCCAAAATGTTTATAATGTTCTGCTTTAGGGTTTCCAGTATCTTGACCAGCAGGACATCTACCAACCTCAAACAAGGATGTTGGTCTCATATGGTCTACTAGGTTCGTATCATCGCAATCTACCATATAGTCAGATTTGGCTTGGGTTTCTCCACTTAGGAATACGAGGTCGAATTGATCTATTTCAGGGTCAGCATCTCTTACTCTGCAAGAAAGCTGACGACCTAAATTTGGTATTGGCATTACTTTTTACTCCATTAATTTAATTTCTTTTATTTATTTTCCTTTATATTTTCGTTTTCCAGCGACCAGTCACATTATCGAAGTCAGTGAGGTTCTTATGTCCAGATTCACTTATTTTGCTTTCACCAAAGACTAATTCCTGTAACTTACGGGTCTTAGCCTCTTTTACAAGGGCTTCTTTAGGGATTCCAACAGGTGAGTTGGGAGACTGAGAGGTGCTTTCGGTCACTAAAGACTTGGAATTAGATGTGATTATGGCAGGAGTAGTATCCTTTGTGGCTTCATAGACCTCTTTTAGCACCTTCAGTCTTTCCTCTAACCTACCGTCATCCATTTCGGATAAGTCTAATTTTCTGAGATTTTTCTCAGTTTCAGGGATTTTACCCATCTTTATTTCAAGGTCCAAGACCTCTTCTACAATCTCTAATTTCCTCTTGGCTTCAGCTTCAGCTACTTGTTTCTTAAGTAACTCATTCTGTTCTTTAATAGATTTTAGAGATTCGATTTCTTCTCTTAACAATTTTTCTCTTTCTAGAGCTTTTCTTAAATCATTATTATCTGGTTCTGCACTCATTTTTGCATTCTCCATTTCTTGAATTTTTGTTTCACTAATTAAGTCATCACAGCTATATTGTTCTTCAGCAGAGGTGAGATATGATTGCCTATCATGATGCTCTTTGAAACTTTTCATATATATTTCATAGACAGATTCTTGTATTGATTGAGCAAAATTGAAGGTTGCTTTTGTATCTGCTGGTCTAGGTGTCAGAGTTAATTCTTCAAAAATTATTCCCTTCATGATTCCTTTGGCTATTTTTCCATCATACTTCTCCCCTAACCAGTGTTCATGATCCCAAGTCATTTTCTCATTGCATATAGAACAGATGATCTCTTTCACATGCCCACCTACACTCACCCCATTAATATATTTGAGTTTGATTTTACGAGCTACTTCACTGAGCTTGTCTACGCCACCGATGAATCTGATTGTTTTTACTGATTTGTCCCACCAAGATTCCTTGACCTTGCCATATGTGTGTTCAGTGTCTAGTCTATGATCTGTAACTATATGAGCATTTTTCAATGATTTGGTTGCAGGTTCTAGTTCTTCACCGAGATAAATGTGATGATTTTTAGTGGTTGTTTCGTTAATAGCTTTTCCAAAAATAGGGATTTCTTCATCAAGGTTTAATCCTTTGACCTTTTTTAACTCATCTAATAGTTTTTTATTCTGCTTTTCACTAAAAACCTCTTCTTCGCCAAAGTCACACTCAACGAAGTATTTAAATTTAAGGTTCTCAATGTAGGAACTCTTAGCTGCCTGTTCAATTGTTGGGTTGCCATTTGGGTTAGGCATATGAGTATCCTCAGTTCCATGTGGCTTCTGACCAGTAGATTTAACGCATGTAGCCCAAGCAACCTGTTCAATCTTCTCATCTGACCAGTCAGGATGAGACTTCTTGAGAGATTTCTTAGTTTTTGCCACACAGCGTTCTAATTTCTCTGGCATTGGTTAGAAGTCCATAACTCATTTAATCATTATTTTACCCCTATTATATATATAAAGACTTACTAGGGTTTTGTTCCAAAAATGGGGCTAAAATAGAGGAAAAAGGGCTAAAATGAGGTAAAAAATTATTTAGGGGTTTTGGATTTATTGTTCTTTTCAGCATCTCTATCTGATCGTTTTTGTTGTGGTTTTGTAGCAGTGTCTTTTCCACCCTTTGATCTGACAGTGCCACTTTTACTATCACCATCTCCACCCTCATTATCGGCTCCAGAAATGACACCTAACAGTTCCATATCTTTCTGGAACTCTTTGTCTTGGTCTAATACCAATTCACCTTCAGGTTTGGGTTGATAGCCCAAGTCCTTTCTGGTCTCCTCTCTGGTGGTTAGACCAAATCTGAACAAATTCTCCAGTCTTATACGATATTCCTCTTCAGATTCTATCGGATTCCAATGTAATTCAGGGATATAATCAATGGTTTCTGGAGTAATTTCTTCAACTCCACAAATCTGAGGGAACAATTTCATTTCTATTTCAGAACGGATATAACCCTGTATAGTCTTAATTAGACGTGAAAAGGCTTCTAATTGGGTTTTAGCAGTGGCTTCAGTGGTAGATTTGCCCTGACCCATGAGGATTTCAGGAACACCAAAGCCTAGCAAGACATAGGACAATGCTATCTGGAAATATCCTTCCAAGTCCATTGTAGCCTTTCCAGCACTTAAAACCTCAGCCTGAACCAATGATGAGGTGATAATATGAGCATTAGACATTACATCAGCTACCAATTCACTTCTAATGTATTCTAGGGTCTCTGGTGTAGCTGGTATATCATCTGTCCCAACCCTGAAGAAGAAGGTCGGACCTGCATAATTTCTTACAATGATACCTATATCTTCAAACATTCCTAGTAGCACTGCGATACCGTCTTTCATGGCTTCTAGAGGTGAATTTCCGTAGGCTTCAGAGGGCTTAGGATTCCATTTTAGATGTATAATTTCTTCAGGAGCAAACCAGATATAGCCTTTGTCTTTGGCATCCTTCATAAATACTTCTATTTGTTTGAATTTATCCTTACTATTATCGAATTTATATTCCTCGAATGGTGCTGATGGTGGTATTTGGACATAGGCTAGAACCGTTCCAGATTGGTCTCTAATAACCCTCATCTGTTGTGGTTTGATAGGTTTGATCTGCTCGACCTTCCACCCCGACATTTTAGGGTAGCGTAAGTCCAGTAATTTCTTATGAGTAGGTGAGATATTCTTGGGTATTTGTCCTTCCTTGACCACTTCAAAGAAGGAATCGCCATAAATCATGAGGTATTTGATTCCTAGACCTAGTTGTTTCACAAAGGAGGACGCTCTGATCCATTTCCGCAAGAGGATGATATTCTCCTTCAATTGTGGCACATCATCTTGGCTCTTGTCCTCTGAAATGAGGTGGTCAGGAGCTTTGATCTTGAACCCTGACTGCATGACCCAATCGCTCATAATGTCTACCGATCTCTGGCAAAATGGGATTCTCTCATACATTCGCTCATATGTCTCTTTGAAGTATTTTTGTTCCTCTACCTGAAAGAGCCACTTCATGGTGTCGTGATATTGTTGTGATCGGTTAAACATTGGATTATTAGTAGTGACTATCGCCTTCCCACTTTCTTGAAAGAATTGTCGTATTTTTTGTTGCTGGTAGACCATATTTGCCACATTTGGGGTCGGTGGCACTAGTTCATTCATCTTTGTTTGTGTTATATTTACAGCCATTTTTTTATCCTTCGCAGATGTTTTTTTTTATCCTTTTCAGGGCTTGGGGAGCATAAACGATGAAATATTATTTGTATACATTTCATCTACGGATGACTTTTCTGGTATACAGCCTAATCTTTTTTCCTTAACCGACAGGGATGAGGGTGAGACCAGAAAGGAGAGGGTTGACCTGAGCGTTCATGACCAGTGTAGAGGGGAGAATGATATGATTGGTGTCTTTGCCTTTACTGACCACAATACTATATTTGAGGTCTTTAATAGAAGGCACTGGTGGGTAGCCAATCTCCTTAAAGACATGTTGAAAATCGGGGGCTTCTAGGCATGATTCTACCTTCCCAACATAATCCCATTCATTGGATTTGTCGGGCTCGTAGTCTAGGGACTTTGGGGTTCCTTGCGTGGTATAATGTTCGGTAAGGTTGGGGTCTAGTTGGGGGGCGGTTTCCAAATTAGTAAACGATGTCCTATCATTTTCAACTTTTCCTCCACCGGATTTTTTAGCTTTAGAGGTCTTGGCTTTAGACGAGACCTTAGAGGACTTTTCTTCTTCAGGAATGGCAAGGTCGGACAAAGTATTAATGCCAGAACGGATATACATATAGCGACCTAAGTAGGTATATTTCCTTCCTCTGATGGTGGTCGTTTGTTTGGGTCGGATACGTAGCCTGAAGTTCTTCATCAATTTTTTATTATATTCTGCCAATGCCCTCTCATACTCCTGCACTTTGGCAAGAATAATTGGGGCTCCGTCAATGACTAGGTAGGCTCCTGCCTGTTGGAAGAATGCCTCCTGTTGCACCTTTTCTTCTTGGTATTGGGCTGTGCGGGGCTCCATACCTCTCAGGCTAGGGGTGTTTTTATAGGGCATATTATATCCTTTGGGTCCTTTCATATATCAAGTTTACGCTATTTTTGGGGGCTTAACGTGTGTGGTGCTACTATTGAGAGGGACCAAGTGAGAGTGAGAGAGCCGATAAACTGGTCGCTGTGAAGGTATTACGTCTAATCTAGACATCTGCTCTATTATTCACATGAATGTATCATTTCTGTAAGTGATTATAAGATCTATACAAAATTTATTAAAGTAATATCATATCAACGCAATTAGATATATCAACTATTCAAATCATATATGATATATTGGAGAGAAGAACATTTCCAGGTAAAATAAAAGGATAGAAAGTAAATAAAGAAAGTAATATCTAATAACTTATTTATCTTTATACTCTCTTAGTTGAGAGACATTAAGGAAATATGTGGTTAAATAGTCAGGGAAAAGAGTATAACGTTATTAGAATAGCCTAGAGGGGTATTAGAACGCT
>Ga0180438_10001333_pt1 | contig 44001 bp, 65 predicted proteins | sample SS_ome_12_FD_132455 | JGI IMG/M metagenome (GOLD analysis project Ga0180438, IMG submission 132455) | Hypersaline lake sediment archaeal communities from the Salton Sea, California, USA - SS_3_D_2 metaG | ecosystem: Environmental > Aquatic > Non-marine Saline and Alkaline > Hypersaline >...
ATGAAAGATTGCTCCGAGGCGAATCTTCGGCCAAACGTTTTTTACCGAGGCCGATGCCGATAAAAAACGTTTCGGCCAAAACGATGAAAGATTGCTCCGAGGCGAATCTTCGGCCAAACGTTTGGTATGGCGCCATCCAAAACAGATCCTTGACCTAGGCTCCAAAGTATGCTCAAACCGGAGATGTGGCATATCTTCCTGGTATTGACGGTTTTTCACTGTTTTGGCACGGGGTTGGTCGATGCCTCTAGACGAGCGATGCAGCCTGGATGCCTACCGGAGCAATGTTGCCCAGGAGATCCGGGCTGGGCGAGACCCAGACCAGGCAGCGGCAATCGCCCACGAGACTCTCCGCAATGCTTGCCGGAGAGCACAACAGCCCACGCCGAAGCTCGACGCAATAGACAAGGGGACCAATGTGCTACGGTACGATGCCGGAGAATTCTCAAGGCCAGTCGAGACGCCCAACGGTTACCTCCGATGTGATGCTCGCATCACCAAGGTGGGCGTGTTCCCTTACCGGCTGAAGGATGGCAGCATCCGGCGTGAGCTTCGTCTCCCCGAGGAGGTCTTTCGAGATGACGCTCTGTCCTCATTTGAGGACGTGCCTCTCACAAACAACCATCCGCGCGAGAAACTGACCGCCAAAAATACCAGGAAGTGGCAAGCCGGCAACGTCAAGCGCGTCCAGAAGGATGACCGTTATGTGGCCGCTCGGGTGCTCATTACCGATGCGGACACCATCGAGGCCGCCAAAGCCGGGAAGAACCAATTGTCATGCGGCTACACATGCGACTTGGATTTTGAAGCCGGCACCACGAGAGGAATCGAAGGGGTTCCAGATGGCCTCAAATACGATGCCATCCAGCGAAACATCATCGGCAACCACGTAGCAATAGTTGACCGTGGAAGGGCCGGGACTGACGCCACATTGCATCTCGATGCAGATGACGCGGTACAAGTGGATGAAACTAGCGAACCAACCGGGCCGGCGCCCGGTCCAGTTGGAGGACGGAAAATGAAGATCGACGGTATTGACTTTGAGATGGGCGATCAGGCCGCGCAAGCGGTGGCCAAGATGGTCGAAAGGCTGGACTCGGCAGACAAGTCTGTGACCGAGCTGCGAGCCCAGTTGGCCAAAGCCGAGGCCCGTGCGGACAAAGCTGAGGAGGACTTGGCAGCCGAAAAGAAGGCCCGCGCGGATGACGCCTCGGACACCAAAGTCCAGGAGCTGGTCAGGGCTCGCGTAGCTCTAGAGACCGCTGCCGGCGAGGTCCTCAAAGAAGACGACCTTGATCTCTCGACCATGGCCGAAGTCGACATCCGCAAGGCGGTCGTTCTCAAGATGTCCCCGGATGCCAAAGACAAGCTTGACGCTGCGGATTCGAGCTATCTTGCGGCTCGCTACGATGCCGCAGTTGAGGCCTGGAAAAAGTCTGGCAGTCTACCAGCCGGGCCCGATAAGCCTCGGACCAAAACTGTCACCACGGTCAAGACAGACAGCATGTCAGCCCGTGAGCGGATGATCCAACACAACCAAAGCCTGGGGCGCTCGCCGATCGTGGCCAGCCAGCCCGCAACCTAACCAGGAGATTCAGATGGCACAAACGGCATATACGGTAGAGCCTGCGGTTGGGTATCGCGGGCTGCTTGCTGACCCCGATGGCGACATGTTCGGGATCCCGCTAGCCAACGGCGCAGCTGCGGCCCAGGGATTCGGCATCATGGTTCGGCGTGATGCCACCAACCCCGGGGATCAATTCGACATCTTTTCCGCGGCCGGTCAGGCCCCGGTGGGTGTTTTGATCCATACCCATGAGCAGCAAGACCCGACGCTGGCAGATCCGCTGGGAGTGACGCTCCTTGAGATGGCCACGGTGCTGCGGCGCGGTCGAATCTGGGTTCGGGTCGAGGAGGCAATCGCTGTTGGCGATCCGGTCTATTTCCGCCACACGAGTGGGACCGGGACCGAGATTGGGGCCTTCCGAAATGACGCCGATGGCGTTGCTGAGGTCTCAACGCTCACCCCCACGGTGGCCAACGACACGAACTACACGGTGGACGTCCACATCGGCGACGAGGACTATCATTTTGAGTACCTCTCGGATGGCACGGCGACGGCTACCGAGATCTGTGATGGGATTCGAGCGGCCATGGCCCTGGACGCTCAATTCACGGCTCGCGTCGTGGCGACTGGAACCACCACGCTCATCCTGACATCGCAGCAAGCCGGACTCGGAGCGACTTATGTCTCCTCGGGCCCTGGCCTGTTCACCATCGTCGAGACAACCGCGTCTGCTCCGACGTGTGACCTCGTCGCCAACGCTCAATGGCTCCAAGGCTCCGCAGCGGCCGGAGTCGCCTTGCTTGAGCTTAACATCCCGTAAAGAGAGGTAGCAGACATGCGATACTACAATCTCGACGCCGCAGAGAGCGCCTTTTTCGCAAGGCAACTCGAATTCGTGTATTCCACCACCTACGACATCAAATACCCGGATTTGATGTATAGGCAGTTCATTCCGCAAAGCACTGCGGCCGATCCCGGAGCGGTCACGGTCACCTACGAGCAATATCGCGAGGTAGGCCGGGCCCGCGTCGGCTCGCATCACAGCAACCATGCTCCCCGCGTCGACATCGCTGGGGAGGAGTTTACCCGCCCGGTGCGACCCATTGAGGCCGCCTATGGCTGGACGGTCCAGGACGTTAAGTCAGCCCAAATGGCTGGGAAGAACCTCAACCAGCGCCGCGGCGCGGCTTGCCGCCGGGCCATCGAGCGCGAGATGGATGAAATCGCGGCCGTTGGTGCTCCGCTTGTCGGGATTGCCACCGGCGCGCTCAACGATGCCAACGTGACAATCAACGCGTCCGCTGGCTCGTGGCTCGCGCCAGCTACGGCTGCCACCATCATCGGTGAGGTCTCTACGATGTATCAGGACATCGTCACGGACACCCTCCAGATTGAGCGTCCAGACACGCTGATTCTGCCGGTGGCCCGCTGGGCCTACATCGCCACAACTCCGCGGGCCGACACCGCGGACACAACCATCCTGGAGTTCATCAAGGCCAAGTTCCCCGGGCTGGTCAATATCGAGCCCTGGTATCGCATCGATGACGCTGGCGCGGCTGGCGTGACCAGAGCCATGATGTACCCGCGGCGACCGGATATCATGCAAAACGAGGTCCCATTGGACTTTGAGCAGCTCCCGGTCCAGGCTCGGGACTTCCAATTTGTCGTCAACTGCCACAGTCGGACCGCTGGCGTTGCGGTCTATTACCCGGTGGCTTGCCGGTACTTGGACGGCCTGTAGGCCATGGTCCGGATCAAGAATAGCGGGCCTAGGCTCAAGCTGGCCGCTGGTGTCAAGCTTGAGCCGGGCCACAATGACGTCGAACCGTCATTGTGGCGCGAGTGCCTAGAAAACAAGATGACGCGCGTGTTCCTCAGCTCGCATCTGATACAGGTGGTCTCTGGCCCGGTTGACGAATCAACCGAAAGCCAGTCCAAGCATACCGTGTCTACCGAGCCGGAGACCCCTGTTGCTCCAGAGCCTACGCGCGCGAAGGACCTGGTTGTGGCCGTCAAAGAAAGCGAGGATATCGAGTATCTCCATGGGCTGTTGGAGGGCGAGCATCGGACCACGGTCCAAATTGCCATCCACTCCAGATTAGAGGCCCTCAAGAAAGCGGCTGTGGCCGGAGATGGTGAATACTAATGGCCGTTACTGCTCAAGACGTCAGAGACACGTTTTCTGCGTTTGCGAGCTGCAGTGATCAGCTCATTGAGCGGTTCCTTGCCCAAGCCGAGCGTCGCGTCAACCGCACCCAATGGGGGGAGAAAGCGGATGATGCAACGCTCTGGCTGACGGCTCATCTCCTTGAGATTGAGTGCCAGCTGCGGTCCGGTGGAGACGTCGCCGCCGGGCCCGTGTCGATGGAAAAGGTGGGGGACCTTACGGTCTCGTACAAGATCCCTGAAGCCGCAAGCAATTCGTTCATGGCGAGTACCGCTTACGGGAGGTACTACCTTGAATTGAAAACAGGCATCTGGCCGACGCGAGTGCTGGGGACCTGTTGCAGTGACTAAGACAGTCCGAGACATCGACCGAGGTTTTCGGAGTATCTTGAGACGGGTTCGAGCTTTGGTCCCTGGCCCTCATGTTCGCATCGGTGTCCAGGGCACAGAGGCGAGCGATGAGCGGGAGTTTGGTGAGTCGAATCTGGCCATTGCGTCTGTTCACGAGTTTGGGTCTAGGGATGGCATCATACCCCAGAGGTCCTATCTCCGTTCTACGGCTGATCGCGAAGTGGCCCTGTTCCAGCGGGAATTAGCGAAAGGCGCGAAGCGAGCTGCCATCGAGAGCGACGTCAAGACCGAGCTCGGCAAGGTGGGTGAATTAGGTGTCTCCAAAGTCAAGCAAACCCTCGACCGGTCGATAGGCCTCAAACCCCTGAAGCAAGTAACTATCGATCGCAGAAAAAAGAAAAGCACTAAGCCTCTGATTGATTTGGGTATCCTAAAAAACTCGATCACGTGGAAAGTGAGGCGCTGGTGATTGGTCGCATCATCAGCCACTTCAAGACGCCAATCACGGTGCGGCGCACAAACGAGCCGGCGAGCTTCGTCAACGGCATAGCCACGGTTGCGGACGTCGAGACTTTCCAGCTGACCCATGTCAACGTCCAACCCCTCACTGGACGCGAGCGCCAGTTGATGCCGGAACTAATCCGGGATAGGGCATTAATCAAGCTTTACACGCGGTGCCCATTGCTCAGTATTGACATTGAAGGCAAGGTTAGGGCAGACAGAATCGATTATCGGGGCCAGGAGTACGTGGTTCAGACCGTCGAGGACTGGGATCCCAATGGCGCCTACTACAAAGTCATTGCCATCAAGGAGAACGATTGATGGTGCTGGCGCAGCCTATCCCCTGGGGTGACATCTACGCGGCCCTCTATTCGTGGGCCTATGGCGCCACAGGCATCACCACGGTTTGGGCTGATCAAGACGAGGCAAGGCCAGACTACCCGTATATCCTCCTCGACGTCCTTGCGATGCCGCGCGAAGGCGGGGTCGAGGAGGTCACTAGGTCCATCGACTTGACCCGGGCCCGCGACATCAAGATCACACCTGTGGCCCAAAACTCGACACGCTACACGGTGACCCTCAACGGGACTGCCTTTGTCTACGATTCCGATGCGGATGCCACGGTTGCCGAAATCACTGCCGGGCTCAAGGCTGCCATCGATGCGGGCTCCGAGCCAGTCTCTACCACAGACAACGTGACGGACCTCGACGTCCAAGGCGACTTTGAGACGGTCAATCCGACCATCCGTCAGTTGTTCACCGTGGTGGTCACCGATGACTACGATGGCGACCAAATGACCTGGGCCAACAATGACATCGGCAACGAGGTAGCAATCACGGCAGTCGGCCGCCGGGAGTTCACCCTCAACGTCCAGGCATTCGACCGCAACACCCGCACGGACAACCGCGGAAGCGACCCAGACAGAAACGCGTTCAACACGCTCTCAATCCTGCAAGCGAGCCTCGGGCTCCCTACCGTCCAGGCCCAGCTCCGGGCGGTTGATATCGCCATCATCGAGGAGCTGGCAATTCAGGACATCTCGGAGCGGGTCGAGGACGCGATGGAAAATCGAGCCACGATGGATGTTCGTATGCGAACAATCTCGCAGCTTACCGAATACCTCGGATACGTCGATACCGTGACCGGTACCGGCACCTACAATGCCGGCGACGAAACCATCACCGAGCCCTATGAGGCGGAGGCCTAGCAATGGCAAATCCTGACAACATCGTCACAGTATCCATCACGATTGAGGACGCCTCTGTTACCCAGACCGGGTTCGGAACGCCGCTCATCATGACCCACGAGGCGACTTGGGGCCCGGAGTTGGTCCGGACCTACTCAAGCACGGCGGCCATGGTGCTAGACGGCTTTGCTGCGGCTGGAGCGACGGTTCTGGCAGCCACGGCCATCTTTGCTCAGAATCCTCGCGTGGCAAGCATCAAGGTTGGACGTCGGACCTCGACACCGTCAACGATGACTCGCGTCGTGACCGTGGCATCTGTGGTCGATGACACTGACTACACGGTGACCATCAACGGGACTGCGTTCACAATCGACTCTGGGGCCGCGGCAACCAACCTCACCATCGCAACAGCCCTGTTTACAGCTATCAACGCTGGAGCCGAGCCGGTGACCGCCGTGGATAATGCGGACGGCACCATCACGCTGACCGAGGACGTCGATGGGGTACTGTTCGGCCTCTCGCTCACGCGGAACCTCCTCACCCAAGATGACACGACGGTGGCTGCTGCAATCGCGACCGATTACGCCAACATCAAGCTAGAGGACAACGATTTCTACGGGGTGCTCGCCGTTTCGTCGGCAACGCTTGAGATTGTGGCGCTTGCCGCTGTGGTCGAGGCTGACCGCAAGCTGTATGTGGCTCAAACCTCGGACTCAGACGTCCAGGCTGGGACCGCGGGGAACCTGTTCGAGACACTCAACACCGCGGCCTACGCGCGGACCGCTGGCATTTGGAACGGCGACAATTTCGACTTCGCAAACGCAGCCTGGATGGGCAAGATGTTTGCCAAGGACCCTGGCGAGGCCACTTGGGCATACAAGACTCTCGCCGGGGTGAGTGCAGACATCCTGACGGACACTCAAATCAGCAATATCGAGGGCGACAAGGGCAACTACTACACGGCCACGAAGGGGCTCAATCTGACCCAGGAGGGCTGGGCTGCAAGTGGTCGGTACCTCGACATCACTCGCGGAATCGACTGGCTGACGGTGCGCATCCAGGAGCGCATCATCAACCTCCTCGCCAACTCGGACAAAATCCCCTACACGCAAGCCGGAATCACGGCCCTTGAAAACGAGGTCCGCGGCCAGCTTGACGAGGCTGTCGCCGCAGGGGTCATCAACGCTGGCTACCTGGTCACCGTCCCCGATGTCACCACGATTTCCTCGACCACCAAGGCGACGCGGGCACTCGGGGATATCGATTTCTCGGCAACCCTCACCGGCGCCATCCACACTGTGACCGTAACTGGCACCGTTAGCGCATAAGGAGGCAACACAATGGCCGTAAAAACGTACGATCCAGCGCATGTGTCAATGGTCTACGGGAGCATTGCAGTCACCGGTTTTGCCGAGGATGCGGCAATCACCGTTGAGCATGATGAGGATGATTGGGCCCTTGCCGTAGGAGTCGATGGCGAGGGGACGCGCTCGAAGTCCTCCAACAAGTCGGCAACCATCACGGCGGCTCTGATGCAATCGAGTGCCACAAATGCCCTGCTTACTGCAGAGCGAAACCTAGACATCAACACCCCAGGGGGGACCGGTGGAAAGCCGCTGATCATCAAAGACAACTCCGGGACGTCACTGTTCCAATGCGAGACCGCTTGGATCCAGAAGGCGCCAACCGCCGAACTCAATCGCGAAGCAACCAGCCGTGAATGGGTGTTCCGGACCGACAATCTCAACGCCAACCATGGTGGGAACTAGCAGCTAGACAGGAGGCGTGACCGTGGCACGCGATAGACAAAGCACCATAATCGATGGGCATCGGTACGAGATGACCATGCTCGGAGCGACGGCCGGCTATCGGCTGTTTCATCGCTTGTTCAAGATGGTTGGCCCTTCGTTCGGGGCCATCATGGACGCGGTGGGGCAGCCAGGCGGAGTCGAGAACACCGATCTCTCGTCGAAGGTCGTGGTCGATGCCATCCGGACCCTATCTGAGCAAGTCAAAGAGTCGGATCTCGACCACTTGGTGGAACAACTCCGCGGCCAAACGCACGTTGGCATCGGCGGAACAGAAATGACCGTGCCGCTCTCTGGTGTCTTTGAAGCCCATTTTGCCGGGGACGTCATGGGCATTGGCCGATGGTTGATCTGGGGTCTCAAGGTCCAGTTTGCGACTTTTGCCGACGCCTTCACGACTTCGAAGCCGCCAAGCGGGGAAGGCGTCACCCAGGCGGGGACAAGCCAGAGTCCATAGCGATACCGCCCGGGATTGAGTGGTTTGTTTGGAGGCCCGTATTCTGCGAAAAGCTGCGGGTGACGAAGGCTGAAATTGACCGCGAGTGGTCCATCGTCGATTTGCTGGAGTGTCATGAGCTGATTGATGTGCACGAGGAGCTAGACAGACGGGCCCACCACAAGGCCCAAGCCGCGGCTAGGTCGAGGAGGTCATAGTGGCCAGCGTCAGAGACATATTTATCCGGCTGGGTATCCGGTCAGACCCCAAGAAGCTCCAGCAAATCAATCGCGGTATCGAAAACGTCAAGCAAAGCGCCATGAACCTCGGCCGGGTCCTGGCTACCGGGGCCCTTGCTGTCGGGTTCAAGAAGATGATCGATGTCGCGAGTGACATCGAGGAGACGGCGAACAAGTTTGGGGCCGTGTTTGGTGAGGCCGGTTCGGACGTCCAGAAGCAGCTGGATGACATCCGCAAGCGTACCGGGGCCACCAACATGGAACTCCAAGATATGGCCTCGAACATCGGGGCCCTGGTCAAGCCATCGTTAGGCAGTGCGGAGGCCGCCGGAAAGCTTGGGGCCAACATCGCAGAGATGGCCCTGGACATCGCCAGCTTTAACAACGTGACGTCTGCCGATGCTCTTGTCGCCTTGCGCTCTGGCTTGATTGGGTCAGCCGAGCCATTGCAGCGGTTCGGAGTGGACACACGGATCGCAGCCCTAGAACTAGAGGCCATGCGCCAAGGCATCGGCAAGAGTCTCAAGGAAATGTCGGAGGGCGAGCGGGTCCAGCTCCGCTATGCTGCCATCCAACGCCAGCTCGGCTCGCAAGGGGCCACGGGGGACGCAACCAGGACGGCCAAGGGCTTTGCCAACGCAAGCCGCAACCTCGGTTCGGCCATCAAGGAAACCGCTGGCATCATCGGGACGTTCTTCCTCAAGTCCGTTGGGGGCCTCGTCAACAAGACTCGCGAGCTAGTCGATGGATTCCAGAGCTGGCTAGCGGCCAACCGGGAGCTAATCCAGCAAGGCGTTGATCGGTTCCTGGAGCGCACGGGCCGGGTGATTGGCAACGTGGTGGACTTTTTCTCCGAGGTCATCTCGATGACTCGGGAGTGGATTGACAGCCTTGGACCACTAGCCAAGCAGCTGATCAAGATAGGTACCATTGTGGCCGGGCTGGCCTTGATTCTGCTCTTGCCAGGAGGCGCCATCCTGCTCTTGATGGCCTTGCTTGGGCTGCTTATTGACGATTTCATGACCTTCGCGGCCGGTGGCGAGTCTGTCATCGGAGACCTTGTCGGGTGGTTCAAGCAACTACTTGCGCCGGTCGAGGCATATCGCGAGGCCGCGGTGGCCACCTTCAGGGATATGGTCACGTTCAGTGACGAGGCCAAGCTGGCGCTGATTTCCTTGGGTGGCGCCATCGCCTCCGTCGCCCTGGCTGTTGGCGTCAAGCTTGTCGCGGCCAATACTGCGGCGATTGCTACGTTTGTGCAGCTCAAGGCCATTGGTGCGGCCGTTTGGCTGTCGATGCGGCTTGAGGCCATCAAGACCGCAGCGATCACATCGGCAGCCCAGCTCAAAATGGGCGCGGGATGGAAGATAGCGTTCGGTCCCATTGGTATTGCTGTCGGCTTGATCGCTGGGCTGGCGACAGCCATAGGCGTGATGTTTGCTGATGCGGTCAAAGAGACCGGGAGCTTTGGCGAGGCGTTCAAGCTTATGGCCAAGACAACCTGGGACTTTTGGACCGGGCTCATCGGCCGGCTAGGCAAGTATCTGCTCAAGCAACTCGTGGACACATTCGTATCGATAGGTGAGACGCTCGGTAGCATTGGGGGGGCAATCGGCCGGTTTTTCTCTGGCGATGGCAAGGGTGCCGAGGAGGCGTCAGCGACCGCTGCGTCTCCATCTGGAACCGGGGCGAGCATAGCCAACAACCAACAAAGCACGGTGAACATCGACATTACCGCAGGGCCAGATATGGACGCCGAAAAGCTCGCTGAAATACTGCCCCCCATGATTGCCAGGGAGCAGGAAAAGGTCTACCGCACTGAGGCCCGCAACTACGAAGTGGCCGCGGCGGGGGCTACCTAATGGCTCAGATAGGCCTCATTTTCAAGCAACGCGTCCGGTTCGGTGTCAACGCCAGCCTTGAGACGCTCCCCGTGGGCGCCATCGAACTCGATGCGAGCCTGCAAGAGAACCATACCAGCAAAAACGAGGTAACCCGGTTTCCGGTCGAGAAAGGGGTGGACATAGCAGACCACGTTCGGCGTCAGCCCGAGAGCGTGACTATTCGCGGCCTGGTGACCGACCACCCGATCACGTTTGGTGGTGGCGGAGTTGCGAAGCGCTCAATCCAGGCCTATCAGGACGCGCTGGTCATGCTAGACGAGGCCCAGCTCATCACCGTGGTCACTACTTTGCGCGAGTACGAAAACATGGTCATCGAGTCCCTTGCGGTACCTCGCAATGCCAGCCTGGGCAACGCCGTCGAACTCAACCTGACGCTGACCGAGGTCAAGACAGTCGAGGTACTCGTCAAAGAGGGCACGGTTGACAAGGGTACTCAAGTTGGGGTAGCGCAATGACCACCTACCGGCTACCGACGTTCGCGACGGATCCCGATCACAAGTACAACATCCAGCTTGACGGCGAGACGTTCACCCTCGAATTCCACCGCAATGCCCGCGCGGACCGCTGGAATATGACCGTGCTGGACGTTGAGCAGGTCCCCGTGCGGCATGGTGTCCGGCTCGTGACTGGCATCGACTTGCTTCAGCGTGTGGCCCTTGAAACCAAGCCTCCCGGCGAGCTGACGGTGGTCGATACCACAGGTGCCCATACCGAGCCGACCGAGACGAGTCTCGGGCAAGAGTGCCAACTCCGCTATATCGAGGAGGCCGACGGGTGACCGCGAAGTGGAAACGAGACATCAAGGTCACAGCTGGGCCCTTGATTATCGAGCCACGGACGGCCGAAGGCGAGGACCAGCCAGTCCTCAAGATGCGATTTGACATCACCAAGACCAACAATCGCGAGGCGAACAAAGCCGAGCTGGTCATCTGGAATCTCAAAGAGACAAGCCGCACCAAGCTCCAGGAACGCGATCTAGAGGTCATCATTGAGGCCGGCTACGTCGATTCCATTGAGCAGATTTTCCGGGGCGATACCCAGCGCACGGTAATCGCAAAAGAGGCCGTGGATTGGGTTGTCTCGATCGAACTCGGGGATGGAACCAAGGAACTCAAGAGCAAGCGGATCAATGAAAGTTTCCGGGGCCCCCAAAAGCCGGGACAGATACTCAAGAAGGCTGCCGAGGCCCTGGGTCTCGACATCGGCAATTTGGAAGACCAGATCAAGAAAGACGGTAGCCGTTCGGTGCTCAAGGAGCTGATTTCGGGCTATGTGATGAGCGGCAAGGCCTCGGACGTCATGGATGAAATCGCGTCAAGCATGGGCCTCAATTACAGCGTCCAAGATAAGAAGCTCCAGGTCCTCCCCAAGGGTGGCTGGTTGCCCAACCCGAGCATCAAGCTCTCGGCAGAGACCGGGCTCATTGGCTCACCCCAAATCGGCGAAAAGGGGGGTGTTACGGCCGCAAGCCTACTTGACCCGCGCATGGTTCCGGGCCAGCTTGTGCGTGTGGAATCGGAGGTCATCAAGGGGACGTTCGTTGTGCAAAAAGCCCACCACGTGGGCGACACCTGGGGCAACGAGTGGACCACTGAAATGGAGCTGAACCCGACGTGACGATTCGCGAGAACAGCAAGAGCCCAGGGCTCGCGGAGCTAATCCGCATGGCCATCCGGCAACAGCAGTCGGAGCTTCACACGTCGCTGCCGGGTCGAATCGAGAGCTATGATGTGGCGGAGCAAAAGGCCGATATCCAGCTACTGTTGCAGCGCGTCTTGGTTGATACTGACGGAACCGAGCTACCTGCGGAGACGCTTCCGATCCTCCATGACGTGCCGATAGCGTTTCCGCGCGGTGGTGGTTGCTTCCTGAGCTGGCCGCTTGAGGAAGGGGACCTTGTTCATGTCATATTCGTTGAGCGTTCGACTGACCAATATCTGGGAGGGAACGGAGACCTCACCAAGCCGCTCGATTTCCGCATGCACAATCTCTCTGACGCCGTCGCTTACCCGGGGTACTACCCAAGAGGCCTATCCCTGGCCGATGCCCACGCCGAAAACGCAGTTCTCGGTTACGATGGGGGCGCCCAAATCCACATCAAGCCAAATGGCGAGACCCACATCGGTTCCGAGGACGCGGCCGATTTCGTTGCCCTTGCCCAGAAAACGCTCGATGAAATCAAGGCAGTTAGGGATACCCTCAATACGCACATCACCAACTATAATTCCCACATACACACCACAACCGCAACAGTGGGCCCTAGCGCGGTCCCCGGGGTCATTGCGCCAACGGTAGCAATGTCGAGTCCACCGGCCCCTGTGCAGTCGGTTGCGGCCGACAAGACGAAGGCTGATTGATGGCCATCACAACGACGCCAACCACAGAGATGAAAGCGGCCATAGCGGCTCAATTCAGCGCTGCGTTCGGCGGTCTCAATCCTCCCGATACCGAGGCTACCATTTCGCTCGCGATGGCTGAGGTCATCGCTGTGGCGATTGAGCTGGCCTTGGTTGAGGTCAAGACCAATGCGGATGTCACTGGCGTGTCTGAGGGCGAGGACACTGTGATTGGGGGGGTTGATTGATGGCGGACTTGGCGCTTGATACCACCGGTGACCTCGATTTCTCGACCAACGATGCTGTCGTGATTGAGGGAATCGTGGCCATTCGTCAGGAGCTGCAAATCCGGTATCGGTACTTCCTAGGCGAGTGGTTTTTGAACCCAGAGGAGGGCACGCCATACTTTGAGCACGTCATCAAAAAGAATGCCAACGATGCCCAGGTGCGGGCCGTGCTTGTGGGAGTCGCCAAAGACACGCCAGGAGTTGAGGAGGTCCGATACTACAACGCCGTTTTGGACGGCCCGAATCGACTGCTGACTGTGACGCTCCAGCTGGGCGTTACCACAGCGGAGGGCCTCGTCTATGAGGACTTCGTGATTGATGTGGAGATATAGATGGCTTTCGGGGTTTTGACCACTGGCTTTGCGAAGAAAACCAGGCAGGACATCATCGACGAGATCAACGCGGCACTCCTCGCTGACATCGGGCCGAACCTCAACTTGACGAGCACGTCAATCATCGGTCAAATCGTGGGCATCATGGCTGACCAGCTCTCGCAGGGCTGGGATGTCCTCAATGACGTCTATGATTCGCAATACCCCGATTCCGCTGCCGACGCCTCGCTTGATGCGGTCTCGTCGATCACGGGTGTCACCAGGCTAGCTGCGACGTCCTCGACAGTGACCCTCATTGTCACCGGCGACAATGCGACCGTGCTCTCTCTTGGCAGACAGGCAAGGGTCCCCTCCGGCGGAATCTACGCAACCGACGCTGGGGTGACCATCAACACCGCAACTACGTGGGCCGCCACCACGGCTTACAGCGTGGGGGACCTCCGGGCGAATGACTCACCCCTGAATATCTACGAATGCGTCACAGCGGGGACCTCAGCTGGCTCTGGAGGGCCTACGGGGACCGGCGCGGCGATTATTGATGGCACGGTGACTTGGCGGTACATCGGCCTCGGGGAAGGCTACAACACGGTAGCCGCCACGGCCACGGAGACTGGCGAGATTGTGGCTCTGGCCTACCAGGTGACCGAGATTGTGACCGCGGTCTCTGGCTGGAAAGGAGTCAACAATCTCGCTGACGGGTCCACCGGTACCGAGATCGAAACAGACGAGGAGCTTCGCATCCGGCGCGAGGAAAGCCTAGCGACTGGCACCAACGCGACGGTCAACGCTGTGAGAACTGCCATCTTGGAAGTCAGCGGAGTCACGGCTGCCTTTGTCTTCGAGAACACGACAGACGTCACGGACGCGAACGGCCTGCCCCCACATTCAATCCAAGCAACCGTTGTTGGAGGCGCCGATGCCGATGTGGCCGAGGCGATTTTCCGGAAGGCGGCCGGCATCGCTACCTACGGAACCGATATCAGCGAGGTGGTCGTGGATGACCAGGGCGAGAGTCACACCATCCTCGGGGACCGTGCCGACGAAATGGAGATTTGGCTGGCCATCACCGTGATCACCACAGGCGACTATCCGCCGGACGGTGACACCCAAGTCGCAGCTCTCCTCAAGGCGAAAGGCGACTTGCTGACGGTGGGCGAAGATGTCATCTACAAGCAATTCGAGAGTGCTGCTCTCGAGAGTTGCAGCGGAGGCGGTGTTGCCGGAGTCGTGGACATCCAGGCGTTCGTGATCGACAAACAGCCTGTCACAGTCACCTCTGGCAATACTCAGACCTACGCCCTAGTCGATGGCCAGACGCTCACGGTGCGAGTGGACGGCCAGAGCGCCGCACAGACGGTTACCTTCAATACTGCGGATTTCGCGGCGATCGGTGCGGCTACTGCGGCGGAGGTTGCGGCGGTCATCTCGACAGACCTCGCGAGCCCGTCGGCCACCGGGGGGACTAGCGGCGGAGCTGTGACCATCACTAGCGATTCAGGAGGTTCAATCCTGGTCACCGGAGGAACAGCCAATGCTGCGTTGGGATTCGCAACATCGCATACGCCAACCGGGACCAGCAACATCGCGATAGGCAATCGACAGATTGCAGTGTTTGACACCACGCGGATGACAGTGACCTCGATATGACGACGATGACCCACAAGACCGATCTGGTTGAGGAGGCTAAAGGTCGTCTGATTGAGCAATTCCGCGGCCGGACCAACATTGAGGCCGTCATAGGCGCCTTGGCGCAGCAATCGCAGGAGCTAGAGGACGCCGCGTTTGAGGTCTTGACTGAGACCACAATAGCCAATGCCGTTGGGATTCAACTTGATTCACTGGGCTCCCTGATTGGCGTAGAACGTGGTGGCAGTCTTGATGCAGAATACCGGTTGAAGCTACAGGCGCAAGTCCTAGCCAACACGTCGGATGGGACTATCAATGAGCTGCTCGGGGTTCTCGATGCACTCGGGGCCACATCGATTGTTCTGACCGAGAATTACCCAGCCAAGGTAGAGATCGTGATTGATGATCCGTTTACTCTCGGTGACGTCGCCGGTGAGATGGTCAACAAGGCCCGCGCCGCAGCCGTCGGATTGGACCTGACTTGGCATGAAACTGCGACTCCGTTCACCCTGGACACTGCGGGCCTCGGTTTGGACCAGGGCGATCTAGTAGGTCATCTGCATTATTGAGGTAACCAATGGCGACGAGACCAACAACGATTCCGCAACTCGATACCACCAAGACGAATCGCACCATTCCGGCAGGTAGCAAGGTTACCGCTGGGTATTCGACCAATGATCTCCTCCCCGCGTCCAACGTCAATTACCTCCATGGCTGGGCTGGGGATTGGCTCGAATGGCTCCAGGAGCGTTCCGAAGATGGGACATTTCCCGGGATCGATCTAACTCTCCGGGGCCTAGACGCGTTGACTTCCACGACAAGTGGCGGTTCGGTCACGCTCAAGGGTGGCGATCGTGGTGCGACAAGCGGAGCCGGTGGCGATGTCATTTGTCTGCCTGGCTCTGCGGCATCGGTCAATCCTGGCCGTTTTGGTGTTGGCACGGCTGATCCTGCGTATCCGTTCCATTTTTCCGTGGGGCTTGCCGCAGACCTTGCAGTTGACACCACAGACCCAACCACACGCGCGGAACTCAGACTTGAAAGTGACGACAGCGGCACGGTCAAAGGGTCATGGCGACTTGGCACTCTAGGGTCATCTAGTGCTGGGGTTGCTGGACGGTTTTACCTAATCCAGGACAAAGACACGACCGGCGCCAGTGTAGGGCTCCGAAGACTGACGGTTGAGCCATCCGGCGAGGTTGTCATAGGGACGGACTTGGCCATTGAGGGCCGAAAGATCCTGTTCGGTGACACTACATCTGATGACTATTTGGAGCATGACGACACGGCGAATGACCTCGGGCTCTGGCTAGACGGAAATGAGGAGTGGACGTTCAGTCAATACGATCTTGATTGCCACAGCAACAACGTTCTCAACGCCAACCAGGTAACGGCACTAACGATGACGGCCACATCTACTAGTGCCGCAGCATATGCTGTCTATGGGATCGTCGGATCTGCCGGAACCGGTGGCGTAAAGGGCGATGGGGGGAGCAATGGCACCGGAGCAGAAGGCGTCTTGGGCCTTGCAGATAGCGCAGCAAACGCAGTTGGTGTCCGCGGGATTGGGTACAATGCAGGATATGGTGTCAAGGGCGAAGCGTGGTCCGGCTCTAACGCGGTTGGCGTCTGGGCCGTAGGGCTTGGAATAGGCCATGGCGTATTGGCTACCAGTGGCACAAGTGGTGATGCGATCAATGCCACCGCTAGTGGTGGCGGATATGGGCTCCGCGCAATTGGGGGAACAACCAGCCCGGCCGCAATAATCGGCGAAGCGCATGTGTCCAGTAGCAGTATCGGAATCAAGGCATTGGCGCATGGGACTGGTTATGGGGCTTGGATTGAAGCGGATACCACAACCCCAACTAGATCTGCGCTCCGGATTGTACCTCAAGATACCGAACCTAGCACTGCGCTCATGGGCGACATATGGGTCGATTCAAGCGGAGTGCTTTGGATTTATACAACCACCTGGACTAAGGTAGGAACACAGACATAGGTAGGAGAAAACCGTGGGACGTAAGAAAAAAGTGGGGAATGGACTGGCCGCTGCCGTCAAGACGGCCAAGGCTGCCAAGGCTGCTAAGGCCACCAAGAAGGTCAACGGCGCCAAGCTCAAGGCCCCAGGAGATGCGGTCAAGCTGACGGCAGACGATAAACGTTGGTTTGAGAATTTGATGCTCAAAGAACAGCTTGTGAAGCAAGAAGCCGAAGCCAAGATGACAAGACTGATCGCTGACGAGCAAGAGATGTTCGCTGCAATCCAAAAGCGGACCGGGTACCTCGTCAAAGGCTGGACACTAGATTGGAATACCATGGTCGCAACGCCAAAGGTGGCACCAAAGGCCAAGCCAGGCCCAAAACCAAAGCCAAAACAAGGCGAGCCACAGCAAGCGCAAGCGGACTAGGCTCCGGGAGGTAGTGACCCATGAGCTGCAACGATGAAATCCAGACGCTCCCGGGACACTACACTGAGGGCGATCTTGAGGACCCCATCAATGTGTCATGGGGCGAGACGTTGACGACGGAGACCTCGGAGCTTGTCATCGACAGGCCAGATCCGTCGGCATCGGTCACAATCCCAGGGGTTTTGATTGACGCTGCGACGGGGAGCTACAACTACCCTTGGCGAGCCGGGGATCTTGTGGCTGGCGAGGCGCAGCTAGTCAAAGCCAGACTGTACCGCTCGGGCGCAAGGCGAAAAAGCACCGAGTATTTCCGGATTAATGTGCAAGAGGACATCGCTTAGGGCGGCCCTCGTGGGTTCCCCACACGCCTAGTCACGGTAGGCGTATCGCTCCTCGGGGGCCGCCACCATAGGAGATAGGGATGGCAGTTGAGGTCTGTGCAAGCGCCAACAAGGTCATTGTCTCCAATGGCAGTGGGTCCATCTGTGTAGGGACGGCTGTCCGGTTGCCTGACAGCGCTGTCGTCAATTTCGCAAACGTTGGCACGGGGGCCGGCGAGGTCTACCGCGATAAGACGGCCACGACGGTCAATCTCCGCACCATCACAGGCATCGGTGGAATCACCGTTGACACCAATGGCGATGTGGTCCGAGTCGATGGTAGCGGGATCGTCGGAGCTGGCGAGGACAACGTAGGAGCCAACATCGGCGGCGGTGATGCCGAGGTCTACAAAGACAAGACCGGTGTGGCGCTCAACCTGCGAACCATATCGGGGACGGGGGGCATCGTAGTCTCGGAGAATGGCGACGTCATCGAGGTAGATGGCAGTGCAATCAACACGCCACCGGGAGGTTTAGACAACCAACTTCAGATCAATGACGGCGGCTCATTTGGCGGATCAGACCTCTATTGGGATGGCACGGTCCTGGGGTTTGGCGGGCTCGCTGCCACGGATTCTGCGCTCAAGGGACTTGGCACAACGCTACAGGTCCGCCTCGGGGATGATAGCGACTGGGGCCATCTCGCGTGCAATGACCTGGATGTTCGCGGCACCTTGGATATGTGGGATAACCACATCGACAACGTCAACTCTATCCAATTCGAGTTATTGCCAATTGCATCTCCGCAAGAAGGATTGATGTATTGGGATGCAGAAGAAAAGACTCTCTCGCTCGGTATGAGCGGCGGAAACGTCAATCAGCAAATCGGCCAGGAATTTTTTCTTCGTGTCAAGAATACTGAAGGCGCTCAGATCGATAATGGGCAATTGGTCTACATTAGCGGTGCAACGGGCAACTTTCCGGAGGTCAAACTTGCAGACAACGGCTCGATGACCACCGTCGCCGTCGCTGGGATGGCAACCGAAGATATTGCAGATAGTGGGTTTGGATACATCACCAGCGCCGGCAAGGTCAACGGGGTTGACACTAGCAGTTTTGCTTCTGGTGCCACTTTGTGGCTCGGCACCTCTGGCGGATTTACCGACACCAGACCGCCGTCACCTACTTGGCAGGTGGTGATAGGGACCGTGATTAGGTCTGACGCAACCGTGGGCTCAGTTCAGCTTGTTCCCGTAATAATCCCTCGCCTATCGTTTTTGTCTGATGTCGCAGTGGGCGCGACGGTCTTGACGGACGGTGACCTGATATCATGGGACCTTGCTAATCTACGGTGGGACCGTACCACTCTGGCGAGCCTCGGAAGTAGCCTCGCGCCAAACATCGACCACGGCAATCTCGCATCTGCAAGCCTGTTGGATAATGACCATACCCAATACACGCTGAGGGAGGACTGGTACCAGAACGGTTTCCCGAATCGATCTGATAGCACTCTGACGTGGACCGATTCGTCGCCTGACCGCACCATGTCCATCCAGCCGACCGGCGCCAGCTTTGTCTACTACCAGGAAGGCGTCAGATACACGTCCACTGGAGACACGGTCCAGATCACGGATGTCGAGGGTATGCACTTGATCTATTACGATGGGTCAACGTTGACGAGTCTCGCTAATCCGACCGATGCTCAAGTAGACAGCGCAATCCGGACAAAGGCTCTGGTCTCCTACGTCTATTGGGATACGAGCGCAGGAGCGGCAATCTACGTGGGCGAGGAGCGGCATGGATCATCTATGTCGCCATCTAGCCATTCGTACCATCACTTTCTCGATGGGCTGCGCTGGGTAGCAGGTCTGGCCCTCAACACAATCAGCGCAGATGGCGCCGGAGCTACCGCGGATGCTCAGTTTGGCGTGGATGCTGGCTCTGTTGCAGATGAGGATATCTATTCGCCGATTTCCCCGGTCGCATCAACCACGGGACTGCCTATCTACTACATGCTCGGGGCCAGCGCCGAATGGCAGCGCCACATCGAATCTGGTTTTTCTGCTAGGACATACGATGGCACCAGTGCGACTCGGCTTGCTTGGAATGAGTACACAGGGGGAGCTTGGCAGCTTACTGAGGTAGCCAACAACGATTTTGTCTTGTGCCACATTTTCTCCACGACCGAAAAAGACACGCCCATGATTGCCATTATGGGCCAAAACGACTACTCGACTGTGATCGCCGCACGTAACGGTGCGTTGGAAGAGATTTATTCATTACAGCTCAATGATCTCGCGTTCCCCGAGATTCGCCCAGTCGGCACGGTTATCTTTCAGACCAACCTGTCCTACGCAAGCGCGATCAATGCCCGTGTCAGGACCACTGACGAGGGCGACGATTACATCGATTGGAGGAGCGACTCCGTAAGCAGAGCGGTCATTTCCACTACGCAACACGGCGCTCTGACTGGCTTGTTGGATGATGACCACACCCAATACATCCTAGCCGATGGTACGCGAGCATTCACGGGCCAGATACTTGCAGCGGCCGGGGGGACGTCTGCGCCAGCCTATTCGTTCAACGGCAACACCGGCACCGGGATGACCGTCGCTTTCGCGAACAACCTCAATTTCAGCGTTGGCGGCTCACTCAAATGGAGTATCGACCCATCTGACCGATGGGTCTCTAACGGCGGCGTGATTCTCAGCGCTGCCGGTACCGCGGCAGCTCCAGGCTATGCGTTCAAGACTGCTGACGATGTGGACACCGGCATGTTTCGAGCCGCGGAGGATGAACTCGGGTTTGCGACTGCTGGGGTTGAGCGTGGTCGGTTTGGCGCTTCGGGTGCGCTGACTATCACAGGAGGGTCTGACACTGAGCAACTAATCATCAAGGCCCACTCCGCTCAGACCAATGCCAACCCGCTCCTTGAGCTACAAGACTCAATCGGGACCTCACTGTGTAGCTTGAGTTCTGATGACGTCACGAATTTGTTTATCGGCATAGGTGCCGGCGCATCTAACACCGCCACGGCTGTCAACAACGTGTTTGTCGGCAACCTTGCTGGCAACAGCAACCAGACGGGCAAAGGCGTTGTGGCCATCGGCCGGACGTCTTCCTACCTGGCGACTGACGCGGATAACGTAGTAGCCATAGGGCTCAACGCGTGTCAGAACAATCAATCAGACCGAATCGTGGGCATCGGAACCAATTCGGTGTTCTCAAATACCAGCGGAGCCTACAACTTCGCGATGGGCATGAACTCCCTCAGATACAACCAGGTTGGGGGCTCCAATATCTGCTTGGGAGATGCCGCGGGCCAGGGCTCAAGCGGGAACTCGTTCTCAAACGCAGTGTTTATAGGCCGAAACGCTGGCTTCTCGAATCAGACCGGTGGAGGCATGGTCTGCATCGGCCGAGATAGCGGATACTCAAACACGACCGGAAGCAACTGCTTTTTCGCAGGATACGAAGCGGGTTATTCCAACTCGACCGCAAGCACCAACTTCGCCTTGGGTGGCGCGTCGCTCAAGTACAACCAGACTGGAATTAACAATACAGCGATCGGCTTTGAGGCCGGCCGCGGTGTTTCGGGACACTCAATCTCTGGCAACCTACTCCTGGGCAGCGCGGCCGGCCAGAATCTCGAAACCGGGGGCGACGACAATACGTGCCTGGGCGTGTCGAGTGGACAGCTGCTGTCCTCTGGTGCTGACAACATCCTCGGAGGCGCACGGAGTGGTGACAACCTCACGACTGGCTCGCGTAACATCATAATTGGGACCGGCCTGGATGCGAGTTCCGCGACTGTTAACGATGAGCTCAACATCGGAGATGCAATAAAGGGAGACCTAAGTACAGGCGATATCCAGCTAGTTGCTGACGTCGAAATCGACGGCGATCTTAATCATGACGGAAGCAACGTGGGTTTCTATGGCACGGCTCCGACGGCCCAAAGCGCAGCATACACGCCAACCAATGTCTCGACAGATCGGTCATACGATGCCGACTCAACTACACTTGACGAGATTGCCGATGTCCTCGGGACGCTAATCGCAGACCTGCAAGCCACCGGCCTTATTGGGTAACCGGGAAACAGGAGACACACAATGCCTATCACACTAACCGAGACCTGGAAAGCCGGCAGTATTGACGATATGGCCGAATACGGGGAGGCCAAAATCATCGGCTTTCGAATCGGAGTCGAGAAGCACAAATCGATCGACATCATCGTTGACGCTGGCGACACCGTGGATGGAACCTGGGTCTCTGGCCGTACCGGTCGATTTCGCATTGAGCTAGATGATCATGCGCCGGAGGGCGGAACAAGCGAGTATCGTGCTTTCGTCGTGGCCAATGCTGCCGTGCTTCGGGATTTGCGTCAAAGTCTGTATGAGGCCGTCCAGGCAAAGCATCCGAAGCTGGCAGGGGTCATAAGCTAAGTGGACCCGATCGATGTGCTGTTCCGCGCTCTGTCGCAAGGTGGGCCGTTCGCGCTCGGCATTATGGGGTGGTCCGCGTGGTGGTATGAGCGTCGGCAAAACCGGGATATGGCGACCCAGCTACTCGGGTTGGCTACCGCCCAAATCGAGGCGACCGTGAAACACGAGACCGCGATCCACGCCAACACGCGAATCATGGAAAGGTTATTGGACCGGTGAGGCGACGCTACAGGACCAACCGAAGCCCGAATTCGATGGGCTCAATCATGCGGAGCTATGGTCTGTCGGCCAAGGAGCTGCAAGAGGCCCTGCGGTTCCAGTTGTTGCATCAGAACCTCAAAATCGGAGAGATATGCGTCCTCCTTGGCTTTGTGCCTCGATGGATTAGAGATGCTGCTCTGGCAAAGCAGCGAGCGGCTAGCTCTGGGGCTGTCGCTCTGATGCGGCTTGCGAAGGAGCGAACCCAGAGGATGAACTCGTCACTTGGTGGCCTCACTGACACGATTCGTCGCGCTGAAAGGGGGATGAAATGATACTGCAGTGTAAGCTGTCGCCTCACTTTACGCTCGGGGAGATGGTCACCACGGCCCACCGTTACCTTGACAATGCGCCATCACCAGAGGTGATTGAGCGGCTGCGGGAGCTATGCGTTGAGTACCTGGAGCCCGTGCGAATGATCTTTGGACCGTTGATCGTGACAAGCGGCTACCGGAGTCCACAGCTGAACCTGAGTATCGGGGGAAGCAAGACCTCGGCTCACATGTATGGCTGTGCGGCCGATTTCTACGCGCTACATGGGACTGCATCTCAACGCATCGTTGAATGGGTCCAGATGGATTCGCGGATACCGTATGACCAGGTGATTGATGAGTACTCCTCAACGTCGAACTGGGTCCACTTGGGCATGGTGCGACCTGTGGGGAGCCAGATACCACGGCGTCAGGCACTCACAATGCGTGACGGCAAGTATACGGTGTTTGCTTGAGGCGAGCGCCCCCGAGATAAGAGCGCTCGCCGGACCTGGCCCATCATCGGGGGGGAGGGATGACCATGGGCTGACCCGGAGATAGGCTACGCTCTTGATCCGGCGCTGTCTAGTGCGAACGCCTATGGGGCCTGGGCCCTGGCTTAGGCGGCTCAACCCAATCCCTGGGCCTCACGGCCCCCTTAGTGGCAAACTCCAGAGCCACAGCCACTTCGAGGCTCGCCCGTCGACGGCCCTTGAGCAGGTGGGCCACCTGCATCGGAGTGAGCCCAGCTAGCTCGGCTAGCTTAGGGCCGGTGAGGCCCTTGTCTGCGAGGTATAGGCGTATCTCCTGGTGTCCTCGTGTCTCCATACAATAGGTATAGCGCGGGCGGGGCAGGCCCGCAACCAGGCCTGGCTAGAAGTGCGAAATCGCACAGTCGTCACGTACTTTTTTCTGACTTTTTTTCAAAAAAAAGTTGACAGCAGGCATACGTTTGGTATGATTGGAGTATGGACAACGCAAACAACACCAAGGGGAACACCATGAGCCATTGCACAAGCTGCGGATGCAACACCAACAACAGCGACGACAAATTCTGCCGACGCTGTTCAGCCAAGCTAGACCCCATAACCCTCCCTAAGCCCCGGTCATTCTGGGCTGAAGGGACCTCCCCAGACACACGTGAGGCGGTGGCCCGGATGGTTCTCCGGACTTTGAGCAGAGGCTAACACAGAGCCATGGGCCCCTTCGGGGGCCCGAAAGGGGAAACACCATGAGCCACTTGACCAAAACAGCAATCGCAGCCATCCGAGACACCGCAACCAAGCTGGGAACCCAGGATCCCGAAGCCATCCGCCGGGCCCTGTGCCCGCGCATGAGCCGCGAGCATTGGGCAACCCTTCTTGCCAACGCGGGGGTGCTGGTGTGACTGTGCGAGGCCTATCTGAAGCCGTCTCGATGTTAGGGCCTGGCAACCTCAAGCCCGGTCACTACGTCTATGACTGCAATGACGACAGCCTCATTGGCCCTTGGAGCGAGGCCCAGGCCCACAAGGAGGCCCGTCGGCTGGTTGACCTTGCCATTGCAGAGCCGTGGGAGCTTACCATCATCTGCATCTCGGACGTCACGGTGCTGTCCGAGACCCTTCCTGGCGACGGTCGATAAGTACTTTTCTTGCACTTTTTTTCGAAAAAAATAGCGCTTTCTCTTGCAATCGGGCATACGGGTGGTATGCTCTGAGTATGACCAACGCAAACAACACCAAGGGGAACACAATGAAAGGCCACCACCGCTCGGTTCTGATCGTTTTGCAGGATGAAGACGAAAGCATCACCAGGAAACCCAGCGGCGGTTACTACCTTACCAAGTCGACTGGCACCCGCGTTGCCGCCCCTGCGGTTCGCGACTTGGTGAGGATGGGGTTGTTGGTGTCGGAGGCGGGCCGCCTCATTCTGAACCCCGCAGTGGATCATCCTGATTATCGCAACGTGTAGCCGGAACAAAAAAGGAGACAACGATGAACAGCCTAACGCCTATCGCCGGACACTACTTCACTTGCGCGGCCGACGATTCGGTCAACGGACCCTATGACACACCGCAGGCTGCATTAGACCAGGTCCGCAAGTGGATTGCCGAGGATGACCTTGACCCGGCTGGCTTTGTGTTTTTCACGATTTCGCGGGTCTACGCTCTGGATGGTTCCAGGGAAGCGATGCTCCGGGCGATGTCATCATTCAGCATGGATCATCTTTGTGGCGACGTAGCGCCAGAGACCATCGCGGCCGAATGGGTCGAGTGTGGTTTCACTCCGGCATCGGCCGGCCTTTGGTGGCTGGCCCGTTGTTTTGAGCCGTCCAGGGCCGCCGAACTCCGTGATGAGGGTGTTACGGCTTACGATGTGAGCCCGATATGTGCCCTGGGCGACACCATCGGCTACCACCACTCCAACTACGATTTGAGCCTCGACGAGGTGCGCGAGCTGATCAAATGAGGTGGCCCGGTGAGCTACTTGACCAGACGCTATCGGAACGGATTCGATTCGTGGTGACCGCTATTGAGTTGATCGAGTTTGCGCGGGTCACTATCGGGACAGACGAGCGAATGGATAGATTGCTGGCCGAGTATGAGCGCGAGTTGGAAACCTTGCAAACACAACCAAACAACATCAACTGAGGTGACACATGACGACGAAGGAGATCGTGGATAGGCTCGTAGATGGTGAGAAAATCACGTTGAAGGAGCTGCATCGGCTTGAGCGCAGGCTAGCCGGGCTGTATCGGCAAGTCGAGGCTATCGAGGATGCGGTTCGCGGCTGCTATGACGTCCGCGATGGAATCAGGGTCCCGAATCGACAAGTCGTGGAGGTATGAAGTGAGCAACAGAAGAACGGTAACGAACAAGGAGTGGTTGGCTGAAGCTGAGTGTCGGTTTGGGCCGCACCCGGATTTGTGGCGGTTCGTTTGTCCAAGCTGTGGCCATATCGCATCTGTTGGTGAATGGAAGGATGCCGGCGCAACAGAAGGAGAGATCGCATTCTCGTGCATTGGTCGCAATCTTGGATCAATGAAGGAGCTGGGTGCGAAAAAAGGCCCATGCAACTACGCTGGAGGAGGCCTCTTCCGACTGAATCCAGTCACCGTCGTTTTCTTCGACGGCCACGAGCGAGAGACATTTGAATTTGCGGAGGCATCATGAAAATCACGAAGCTGACAACGGAAAACGTCAAACGAGTAAAGGCCGTGACCATCGAGCCAAACGGCAACCTCGTGGTGGTCGGAGGGAAAAATGCAAGCGGCAAAACCAGCACCATCGGCAGCATCGCCATGGCCATCGGTGGCAAGCGGCTGTGTCCAGATGTCCCTATCCGCAAGGGCGAGAAAAACGCAAAGGCCGAAGTGACTCTGTCCAACGGCATGGTGGTCACCAGGACGTTCACGGCGTCGGGTTCGGTGCTCAAGGTTGAGGCCGGAGACGGCCGCGGGTACACTTCGCCGCAAGCGCTTCTCGATGGCCTCGTGGGCGAGCTGGGATTTGACCCGCTGGCGTTCACGCGCATGAGGCCAAAGGAGCAAGGCGCCATGCTCTGCGAGCTAGTTGGCATCGACACTGCGGCCATCGATGCCGAGCGGAAAAAGCTCTATGACGAGCGGACCCAGGTGAACCGTGACTACAAGAAAGCCGAGCTGCAATTGGAATCAATCGCCTATGATGACGAAGCTGGAACCGAGGAGTTATCGCTGTCCGAGGTGGCCGCAGAGCTGGAGCGTCGCCAGGGGGCCAACACTCGGTTGGAAGCGCAAAAGAGACGCCTCGCCGAAATCAGGAAGGGCTACTCACGACTGCAAGCCGAAATTTTGGAAGATGAGGCGCGGCTTGAAGGCAAGCGAGACAAGCTGAGTCGGCTCGCAAAGGAGGGCAGCGCAATATCTGAGGACGTCCGCACCACATCACCGGCGGATGTCGATGCGGTCAAGCATCAGCTCGCTACGATTGAGACTCGCAACCGTCAAATCCGGGAGAATCAACGCTGGCACCAGCTGAGTGACGAATCCGACACGCTCGGGGCTGAGGCCGAGCGGCTGTCTGCAGAGATGGCCAAGGTAGACAAGCGCCGGGCTGCGATGATCTCGGGGGCCAAATACCCGGTCCCGGGGATGTCTGTAGACGGCGATCTTCGGGTCATCCTCAACGGCCTACCGTTGGAGCAAGCGAGTGCCGCTGAACAACTCCGGTGTTCGGTGGCGATGGGGCTGGCGCTCAACCCCGAGCTTCGTGTGATGGTCATCTACGATGGGTCGCTCCTCGACACGGACAGTCTGGCCATCCTCGCGGAGATGGCAGATGAGGCCGATGCCCAGGTCTGGATTGAGCGGGTATCTGAGGGCGAGGAGTGTACCGTCATCATTGAGGATGGATCCGTGAAAGGTTGACCATGAGTCATACCAATGGTATGGCCTAACGAAAAAAGGACACCATGCGAATCTCAGGACTGCCGACTTTTTTGGAGTGCCCTTCGAGCACTCTGCCAACCAAATACCCCTATGACCCACGGTCCGATATGGCCGATCTTGGCCGGGCTGCTCACTACGGACTCGCGAAAAATGCCATTGGTGAATGGGTCGATCTCGACGAAATTGCTGCATCCTACAGCGTGAGCGTGGATGAGTTGGGGCCGCTGCATCGCTACGGGTGCCAGGCGTGGGACCAGATCAAACATCATTTCCCGAGCCCGATGGTCGAAGCCGAAGTCTCTGGCTCCGGAATCGAGGGCCACATTGATGTGCTCCAGGTTGGCGACAGCCCCGTGGTCCTAGACTGGAAAAGCAACCGAATCAAGCGAGACTACGATGCCCAGCTCACGGGCTATGCGGCTGCGGTTGCGCACCAATATGGCATTCCAGAGGACGGCAAAATCACGGTGATCACGGTCTGGCTCCGGTTCGGCGAGATGGAAATCAGGACCGTTACTGACGATGACGTCAACCGTCTCTACACCGAAATCGAGGAGGCTTGGCAGGGCACGGGGACAAGATACAGCCCGGGTGAGGCTTGCACTTTTTGCCGGCGCCAACTGGACTGTGAGGCCCGTAGAGATTATCTGCGGTCGGCCGCCAACGCGCTGATGCCGCTCGCGTCAGTCGAGGTCACTGCAGAGATGTTGCCTCGTCTCTATGGCAAGGCCAAGGCGCTCAAGAAAGCGCTCGCCCAATATGACCAGGCACTCAAGATGGTCCTCCGTGAGCACGGTCCGCAGTACGATGGCGAGGGCCTCATCCTGGAGCTGACCCAGACCAGTCGAGACAAGGTCATAGGGCACGCGGCATGGCCACACTTGATGGACGCGGGGTTCACAGATGAGGATTTGGGCTACTGCATTAGCATGTCTAAGACGAAAATTATGGAGGTGGTAGGCGGCAAGCATGGCCGCGGACACAAGGCCAAGGCCAAGGGTGAGCTGCTCAAGACGCTCCGGGATGGGGGCGCTGTGCTTAGCGTTGTATCGGATTCGATTCGCGCGCGGAAAGGGACGCCATGACAAGGCGCTACACCGAAGACCATCCAGATGTCGTGGAATGGCTTGAGGCGCTGGCTCAATGGCGCGTCGATTGCAGGAACGAAAGATATGTCAAGACTCCAGTGAGACCAGGAAAGCATTTCCGAATATGCGGGAATGCTCACGAGACGTGGTACGAGCTAGCGAGCGATGACTTTGCTCCGGAACAAATGGGGACGCCATGAGATTCAAGTATGCTTTTGAATGCACCCACGCAGGCGAATATCAGAGGCTGATTCAACATGCCAAGGCCATCTCTGCAAAGGATGCCATGCACATCATGGATGGTCTGGGGGACTTCTTGGCCCGGCAATGCTTTGTTTTCGATGGCTACAAGATCGTGCTTCGAGCGATTCCGGACTTCCGATTCTTTGAGTCGATATGGGACTGCGAGACTTGCTACTACGTTTCAGGAGAATCTGTTTATGTATGGCTCCAATGGCCGCGAAAAATTGATGGGACGGTCAACGTATGTGAGGATGTACTATGAGCGATGAGCAGTTCCTGCGCATCCCGGAGCCGCCAAAGAGCTGGCGTGAATGGTGCGCTTTTGCCTGTGCGATGAGAGAAGAACGTGCTGAATTGCAGCACCGTGTGAGGACCTTGAAAAAATGGGCCCCATCGGTCGATATCGAGCCGGATAGTCACTTGCCAGAGATCTGTGTCATGATAAGAGTCACCCGGGCCACCATCGGATTTGCAAGGGACAGAGCTGCTGTGCTGAAGCATATTGGGAACCATGTTGAATGGGAATTGTACCGCTATTTGAAGGAGCGCGGTCACTTGGGCTAGCTGAGGCAACCAACGATCCAACCAAGGGGACACCATGAATCAGGACAACAAAGACAGGCCAATAGAGGCCGAGGTGATAGAGCCGGACAAACCAAAGAAGGAAACGGCCTTACAGCAAATCGTGTCATCCGAAGTCGATATGCAGGTGACCACTGCAAAAAGATTTCCGCGGAGGATATCGCGTTTTGGGCAAGAAGCCCGTACGCTAGCTCTGGCGACTCCAGAGATTGCGCAGTCGTGCTTCTACGTCCTTCCTCGGGGTGGTCAGGACATCGAAGGGCCAAGCATACGGCTCGCCGAAATCGTGGCCGGTACATGGGGGAACCTGCGCTGTGAGACGAGAATCACGAGCATAGGTGATCGGCTTATAACTGCCCAGGCCACTTGCTGGGACATGCAGCGCAACGTATTGATCAGTTGCGAGAACGCCAGGCAGATTGTCGACAAGTATGGCAAGCGATACAAAGACCATGTGATCGTCTCGACAGGCAACGCGGCTTGTTCCATTGCCCTGCGCAATGCGATTTTTCGGGTTGTCCCTCGATGCTTTGTTGACCCGATAACGGAGGATTGCAAAAAAATTGCGGCCACGGGCAACGGTGGAATCGACAAAAACCGGCGAGACTGGGTCAGCCGTTACGTTCGTCTTGGTGTGGATGAGAGCCGGATTTTTGCATTGCTGGATGTCCACGGCGTCGAGGATATGGGCATCGCTGAAATCAACACGCTGCAAGGAATCTATACGGCCCTCAGTGAAGGCCAGCTCACCCTTGACGAAGCGTTCCCAGCTCCGCTCAAGCCAGGCACTCAGCAATTCGGGTTTCGCAGAGCACCCGCTCAGACGCCCAAGCCGGAGCCCCAGAGGCCAAGTCCCAAGCCAGAGCCCGAGCCAGAGCCCGAGCCAGAGGAAGACCCGTGGGTGAAACACCTCCCGGGAGGCCCGGCCGCGGAGGTGGTCGAGGAAGTCCTAGAAGAGACCGAATCTAAAGAGGATGCAGCCCAGGCTGCGGCTGAGGCCAAGTTGTTCGAGGAGAAAAGCGATGAGTCGTGAAATGCGCAGGGTGCCGAAGGACTGGAAACATCCGAAAAACGAAAACGGTAGATTCGAACCTCTGCTCAACGGCTGGCCTGGGTATACCATAGATGAATGGCAGAGAGACGTTGCAGAATATGGCGAGGATGACGTTGGACCACGGCCGAGTTCCGAGACGCATATGCTCCTTGACGTCCCTAGTGATCAGCGGACCCATTTCCAGATGTACCAAACGACATCGGAGGGTACGCCGATTTCACCGGTCATGGAAACCCCCGAGGAGGTTGCTCGGTGGTGCGCAGACAACAAGGTCAGCGCCTTTGGTGGCATGACCCAGACCTACGAATGGTGGCTCGATGTCTGTGGTGGTTCGGCCGGCTTTGGCATGCTGCTGAATCCGGAGACGGGCGAAACGAGGCCGATCTGATGTGGACTGAGGGGATTACCCATTGAGCGCTGGACATAGCTGCATCCCAACAGGCTAAAGCAGAGATGCAGCCGGGGTTGTGACCGAAGCCACCTAGAACGTACGTGCCTCCAACCAAAGAGCCACACCAGATTGATAGCCGACCACCGGGCCTGATTCAAGGCCCAAAATCCGAGATCCCGAACACCCGATTCTGACCAACTTGAGCCTTGCATCGACCTTGGGGTCTAGCTAGGCTGCCCCCCGCCAAGACGAGGCTGTGCTTCCCCGAGATGGGTCTCGGGAAAGCAGCAACCGAACTGAACTTTGGATTCCGGGCTTGGCCACCCTGAGGGAATCGCAAACAACGAAGGAGTTTGTCATCACACGTCACCCCAACAATCGCAACCCCAAATTGCACAAACGTGAGAGGTTTTGCCCGATGGACCCAAAATCCAGCCCATGGTTCGAATGCTATGCCGATATGCCTGGAAACCCGCTAACCAAACGGCTAGCATTGGAAATCAAGCGCAGCATAGCACTGACAGTCGGCCATCTACATTGCCTGTGGTCCCAAGTCAATCAGCATAAGCCAACCGGTGATCTCACCGGAATGCGGCACTGGGAAATCGAGCGCTGGGCCCAGTGGTCTGGACCTCCGGGGTACTTCGTCGAGGGACTCGAAACGGTGGGCCTCCTCCTCCGTGTGGAAGGCGAGTTGCTGCTTTGCGACTGGAAAGGCCGGCCGCATCCCAGCATTTACCCGAAGCCCATGAATCGCGACGATAAAACGGAATGGAGCTACTAGCGTGAAAACATCAAGACTGTTTTGTCGCCTCGATCTGTCATTCTTCGAAAACCCTAAAATCAAAGCACTAGACCCGATAGCTCGCGAAGTCTTGCTTAAGCTCATTACATATTGCGGTAGAGAGCTTACGGATGGGTTTGTCACGCGCAATGCGGCGCTTGAACTGGCGAACATGGAGCCCTTCAGGGAGTTGCTTGGGGAGTATCTCGGACGCCGTCCGCTAGCTAAGCTCAACCGCAACTTGCTCTCAAGTGGCGCCATACTGGATCGTTTGTGGCGCGCTGGCGTCCTCGAAGTGGTACCCGGTGGCTACCACATCCACGACTATCTCGACTGGCAGCAAAGCAGCGAAGAGGTCCATAAACGCAGGGAAAAAGACACTCTGAGGCAACGAAAGTGGCGAGCAAAATCGGCCAAATGTCACGGCGTGACAACGGGTGTGACTCCAGATGCACAGATAACAGAACAACAATACGGGAGTGAAAATCACAAACAACAAGCTACCATCCAACGCCTGGTAGACGAACGCGGCGCGGATGAGCTTGTTGTTGCTGATTTGGTTTCCACTCCTCTCTCGGCCGAGCAACCACCCGCAACTGAAACCACCCACGCGGTCACTGAGGTTGCCCCTGTGAGCCACGAGGCGCAGGAGGCACCCAAGCCAACCCGGGAGCCGAAACAGGCCACACGGGCCAACACAGAGGCCAGGGCATGGCAACCTGGGGCCGATGTTCGGAGCGAGGCCGACTACCGGGCCTGGGTGGCTAGTTTGGGATGGACTCAAGGGTGCGATAATGCTAAAAACAGGGAAAGATTGAATGAGCTGTTAGCGCGTGGTCCCATTGGGACTGCCGAGCTGGCTGCCATTGTCCCGGTGGTAGAGAGAGAGGCGACTGGCAAGGGCAACGGCGGTTTCACGCTTGTCAAGTTACTCCAGGCTCGCGAGGACCGAGGACAGCCGCGACGTGTTGCGGTCAATGCGCCAGACGCGGAGCAAGTGGCGCGGAACGAAGCGCACGTCAGGGCTCTGATTGAAAAAGCGTCCTCCGGGATAGAGGCCATTCCCCCCGCGGGGATGGCTTGTTTCCGCGAAGTCGCGGCTATGTGATGCCGAGGAAAAAGGCGACCCCGCCACCGCTTGAAACCAAGGAGCAGCAAGCCCTAGTCGAGACCCTGCGGGCATTTGGCGTCGAATGCTTTTCGGTCCCCAACGGGGCCATTGTTGGGGGCCGGAATCGGTTTGGCCAGCTCGCCAAGCTCAAGCGCGAGGGGATGCTTGCAGGCGCTCCGGACCTCGTCTTGATGGACCGGCTTCCGGATGGTAGGCCCGTCGCAATCGAGATGAAACGCCAGAAAGGTAGCGTGATCAGCGATGAACAGCGTGTGGTGTTGTTGCGAATGGTCTCGTGTGGCTGGGCCGTGGTGTTGGCCAAGGGTGCCGATGACGCATTGGTGCAGCTCAAAAAACTGGGACTCAAGCGCTTGCAACGGCTGCGCAAGGGTACTATACGGACCGTATGATATTGGAGGAGGCTGAAATGAACGAAGTGGACCAGAAGCGGCTGTTCTACTGCGGCTGGTGTGGCGAGCCAAGGAAACCGCAGCTACTGCCAGATCACGCTCTGCCGTATCTCTCAAACCCAAAGCCTGGGGTGGGCGTTGGCCGATGGGTTGGCGATTGGGTGATTATGCCCAAAGACGGCAAGGCTTGGAGCATGTGTCCAGACTGCGCGGAGGAACGCGATCCGGGCTGGCTTGCTGGCGAATATAATCGGCCAAATGGGCCAGTGTATGGGAAGGAAAGCGCATAGGCATGACAGACGAAGCCATTGCTATCGCGAAGGCTGAGGCCGAATCTTACCGAGACCACGCGTCACTTGCGCACCAAGCGGCTGAGGCTGCTGCTTGTGCCTTCCGTGATGCCTCTGATGCTTTGTGTAAGGGAACCGAAGCCATTGGTGTGGCATTTGAGCGAGAGGCATATGCGAAAATCTGGGTAGAGAACGCATCGGCGAGGGCTGGTGCTTGCCTTGCTTATGCCGAGGAGGCGGAGGCTCGGGCGAAGGCCGCAGAGCGTAGGTGCAAGGAGATGGAAGCGGAGGCCGATGGTAGGGTCGGCTGAATATCAGCTGTTATGTTTGGCGGACAGAACGGCTTTTTTTGTCGTGGCAATAGGAATCTATTGGGCTGCGCTCTATGCGTTGATTTTGGATTGAAATGGACCTAGAAATTGTCATTTGCAAGCTGGCGCATCTCCTGGACAAGGTCAACACGGCACTAGAGAAGACACTGGACCGGGTTCGGGAGAACTCGCGAAAAATTGAAACCGTCCTGTTCCGTACAGATTCGATTGAGGAGCGGCTAAGCCGTAGGGTTGATGATCTTGATGTGATACTAAGAGGCCGGATGGATAGCCATCACGAGGCTATGTGCAATATCAGAGAGCGGCTAGAGACTATCGAGAAGCGTCTCGATGACCAGGCCATCGCAGAAATTGAAGCCGTTGAGGCGTTATGAATCGCGCCGTCAGCCGGTAGTTTTTGGTTTCGGGGTTCTGTGGCCGGCTGGCGGCCTAAAGAGGGGAAGTGATGGATTTGAAGCCGAAGCTGTATGGGTTTGAGGGTGATATTTCGAGTATCGCTAGGCTTATTCGTGATCCAGAGAAATGGTCTGGGCGTGTGTCAGTGGCTTCGACTATTGCGGCGTCTGCCGTTGAAAAACACATGAATCAGCTTGATCGTGGCCCTTGGGCAATGAAGCGTGATGACTATTCTGATTTCCTGATCAACGTCACGGTTGGCACGATGATTGGGTGCGTCAGCGATGCTAATGCGGCGGTTGAGTTTGCATCTGGAGCTATGGCCAAAGCGGGTTGGACCGCAGATGAGCGCTTTGACAAGGAGGCGAAGAAAAGCCCATTGCTATTGGGTTTTGAGGAGTTTTCGGACAATTTTCGCGACGGGCTTGAACTGTTCGTTGCTATCGCCTCGTCATTCTTCGAGGAATTGAGCGACTCGGATGAAGAATGCACTTGCTCCGAATGCCAGGCGAAGCGGGATGGGGCGAAAGCGGAGGAGGATAGGGCGAGAGCGCAGACGAAGGTGCCTGTCTACGGTAAACAGAAATGCGTATTGATCGATCATGACCAGAATGAAACGACGATGGAGGTTCCGACGCGTGACGGCGAGCCGCCGGATCACTTTGATCTAGAACGCCTTTGCGTTGGAGGCGGAGAGAGCGAGGTCTCCACAGTCTCGTACGGTATCACAAAGGAATTTATCGATGACAAGCAAGTGTATCGGCCGATTCACGGAGGCGCTTGCCACTAGTCTCATGCGATGGCTCGTTTTTCTGACGGTCATGGCTGCATCATCCGCCCGCGCGGTGCGAGATCCTCCGGCAATCTGGATAGGCCAAGGCGGGGAGCTACACTCGGGAGGCTCATTGCACAATCCGCGTCCCATCCATCGAATCGTGGACCGTCATCATAGGGTCTGGGATTGCTGGGACAGGCTAGAGGATGTCCCCCGTGGGCGTTACCGGTCGGTCTCGTACCGTGTGACCTACGTCGGAGGACGGCGACGCGGGTTCTACTGTGGGACCAATGATGTCAAAAGGAAGGAACCATGAAGCGGATTTTTGCGCTGGTCTGCGGCGTGGGTGTGGGGTTGGTGTGCTTGATGCATCGAGCGGAGCCGGCGGCGACCCAGAAGGAGTCCGTCCCCACCATGATGCCAGAGCCTGTCATTTTCGCTTCCCCCGTCCGTCCCCAGGTGCAACCGCGGCTTGTTGGGAATGACGAACCACCGGCCAAGGAGGACCTCCCGAGCACACTGGCGAGCTTGGTGACGGATGGCTTGGACCACGCTGGGCTCGATGGCGAGGTGGTCGCCGTGGATTGCAGCGCTCATCCATGCCTCGCGTTTGCTCGGGTGGCTTTGGACGGTTCCCCGCTGCGCTCTGGGGCTACGGCTGTCGAGCGGATGGCCCATGCTTGGGATGGCCCCATTGGGCTGACGTGGGCGTCGCAGGCCGTGGTTGAGCCATCGGACCCCGGGCGTCCCTATGCGCTGTGGCAGGTCGAATTTGGCGCTGCGGACGTTGGTCCTGGCGATGCTCGCGAGGAAGAATACTCGGGCACTGAACAGGTGTATCTGAACGAAGCTGGCGAGGCTGTCGCGGTGGGGGTCTGGTGACAGCCACAAAACGCCCATGGCGGGCGGCTGGCTCGGTCCGGTGAAGGCGACCCGCCGGGCCGGGCCTTGAGCAAGAAGGTGAACAGTGACAACCAAAAACAAACAAATGCCAGTTGCAGTGCTCATTGCCGCGGTTAGATGTTCATGCGGGTGCGTAGGCATGAGCGTCAGTCGGAAAGCAATCGCCTCTCTGGCTCTCAACTATGAGGCGCTCATCACTTGCCAGCATTGTGGCCGTGACATGAATATCAGGGCTGCGGGCGAGGAGTGTGCTGTTGCGATGCTCCCCGAAGTGCTCCCTGGACCAAACACGCGGATATTCATAGGCGAGGAGCTGGAAAAAGTCATCCATGGGGAAAAGCATTGAGAGAGCGCAAGCGCAAAGACCCGACACTCTACCCGCTCCGGACGGCCGTGACTGAGTGCCCTTGCCGGCGATGCGGCGGACTGATTTTGGCTGGTGACCGCTACTACGACGGGGGTATCCTGCGGTGGTTCCATGCGGACTGTGCCAAGGAAGAATCCAAGGAGCGTCGCGGTGGGTAGATTCTACGAAAATGACCGGATCATGGAACGGTTGAGAAAGCGGACTGTTGCGGAGCAACGCCGCCGGCGAGCCATCCGCGAGGGGTTGGCGCTTGGCTTCGCGGCCCTGATCCTTTTGCTTTGGGCTGCTTTCGTTTACCGCGTCGTGTCGTGATTGTCTGAATTCCCTGGGCGAATCTGGTATACGGGTGGTAGACCCGGCCTGTATCGACTAGGTCCTAGTCCAAACGCCATACGAAAATCGCATGCCTCGTCGGGGGAGCTGCCTATTCCAGACCGGGCTGTGCTTCTGTACCGCTTGTATGGGGGCAGTGCAAGTAGCTCGGTAGTCCATTTTTGCGGCCCATCCGAGGCTAAAAAGGTATCCCTGTTTTGACACGCTGCCTGGGATAAGGTATCCCATTGGTATGTCACTAACCATCGATGACCTGGCGCCAAACCCCAGGAATCCCCGGCGCAAGCTGACCCTGGCCGAAAAGAAGGGCCTTAGCCGCTCACTTGAGAAGTTTGGGGACTTGTCCGGGATCACGTTTAACTCGCGGACCGAGCGACTTGTGTGCGGTCACCAGCGTCTCGTTGAGCTTAAGGCCATGGGCGGAGAGTACCGCGACGGCTCGGTTTGGGTCGGGTCTCGGGAGTACCCGGTCCGCATTGTGGACTGGGATGAAGCGTTTGAGCACGAGGCCAGCCTCGCGGCGAACAACAAGCACATCGGTGGGGACTGGGATGACACCATTGACGAGTACATTCGCGAGATTCGGGCCGGGATGTCGGATGACGAGTTTGAGGAGCTTCGGTTTGATGCGTTGGCGGATGACCTGAAAATTGACCTTGACCCGTTGGATGAACCATCTGGCGACTTGGATCAGGATGCGATACCGGAGCCCCCGGCTGATCCCGTGACCAAGCCCGGGGACGTGTGGATTTTGGGTGACCATATTCTCGTGTGTGGCGACTCGACGGATGAGGCGATGGCCAGCATTGCGTTGCAGGTTCAGCCGTTCATTATGGTGACCGACCCGCCCTATGGGGTTGAGTATGATCCGGAACTAAAGGAGGCGGACCGCTTCGCAACAAAACGTTTAAAAGGGTTGCGTAGGGGAACGGTCACAAACGACGATTGCGCCAGATGGGGTGATGCTTTCATTTTGTTCCACGGCCTTGTTGGCTACGTGTGGCACGCTCCGACTGAAGCGCTTGTGGTCCAAGAAGAACTGAACACGGCTGGTCTGTGGGTGAGGTCTCATATCGTTTGGGCGAAAGATAACGCCAACATGAGCCTTTCCCAGTACAATTGGAAGCACGAGGCTTGCTGGTATGTGGTTAGGCGCGGGAATACGAAATGGGTAGGCGGTAAATCAGAAAACACGGTATGGGAAATCAATAGGACAGGATGCGGCGAATTCAAGTCCAACCACTCAACCCAAAAGCCACTAGAATGCATGGCCCGCCCGATACGCAACCACGGCGACAAAAGCGACGCGGTCTATGACCCGTTCCTCGGTTCTGGTACCACTCTCATCGCAGCCGAGAAGCTAGGCCGTCGCTGCGGAGGCTTGGAAATTGACCCGGGGTACTGTGACGTCATCGTTCAGCGTTGGGAACAGCTCACCGGGGGTCAGGCGGTCCGGAAATGACCAAAGCCAAGAAGAAAGCCGGCCCGAAAAGGGGCCGCGGCCGACCACTCAAGGAGATCGACTGGGAAAAAGTTGATGCCCTTTGTGCCATTCATTGCACCAGAGACGAAATTGCGGAGGTCCTTAGCATCAGTGACGACACACTATCGCGAGCGTGCAAGCGCGTCCACGGCGAGACTGCAGAGGCCTACATCGCCCGCAAGAGCCTCCGTGGCAAATGCAGTTTGCGACGGCGTCAATGGAAATCAGCCGAGGCCGGAGACAAGACCATGATGATCTGGCTCGGAAAGCAATGGCTTGGACAAGTCGACAAGATTGAGCAAGTGGGAGAGCGCGGTCTGGATGTCGTGGTCTACCTGCCAGACAATGGCCGAAAGTAGCCCAGCCCGGGTCATCCGGCCCCAGCCCAAACAAGAGGCCTTCCTTTCCAGCTCTGCGGATATCGTCATTTTCGGCGGAGCCGCTGGAGGAGGGAAAACCTTTGCGCTTACTCTGGAGGCAATGAGGCATGTCGGCAACCCGCAGTTTGGCGCGGTCGTTTTCCGGCGCATGTCGACTCAGCTCACAGGCCCGGGATCCATCTGGCGCGAGGCCCACAATCTGTTTCCCGCTGTGGGCGGTGTCCCGCGCGAATCGCCCAAGATGGACTGGCGGTTTCCATCGGGGGCCCGCATCGAGTTCTCACATCTCCAATACGTTAAGGACATCGCGACTCATCTGTCCAAGCAATATGTGCTGATCATTTTCGATCAGCTGGAGCAATTTGAGGAGGAACAATTTTGGGGTCTGTTCGCTAGAGCTAGATCATCCTGCGGAGTCCAGCCATACGTTCGCGCGGCGTGCAATCCTGACCCTGATTCCTTCCTTTATCGCAACGGGACTGGTCTCATTGCGTGGTGGATAGGCGAGGACGGCTATCCGATACCAGAGCGCTCTGGGGTAATCCGGTGGTTCGTTCGTGACTCGGATGACGAGCTTATCTGGGCCGACAGCAAGGAGGAACTCCGGGAAAAGGCCCCCCACATCTGTGAACAGGACCCAGAGGCCCCCAATTCAATCACGTTCATCGCCTCAAGCCTCGATGATAATCCAGCCCTCACTGACGCTGATCCGAAGTACAAGAGCAAGCTTCTCGCGATGCCCCGGGTTGAGCGGGCCAGGCTTCTTGGCGGAAACTGGCTGATCAAGCCTGCGGCTGGACTCTATTTCCGCCGGTCTATGTTCGAGATGATTGAACGCTCGCCAGCGCGCAACGTAGTTGACCGATATCGGTGCTGGGACAAGGCGGCAACGAAGCCGAATCCCGAAAACAAAGATCCAGACTGGACTGTGGGAGTCCGCTATTGCAGGATGCGAGATGACTCCTTTGTCATCGAGCATGTGGTGCGACTTCGCGAAGGACCGCTTGGGGTCGAAAGGGCCATTCTCAACACGGCTGCCTACGATGGCCAAAAATGCAAGATAGGCTTCTGGGAAGACCCAGGTGCGGCCGGCAAGTCTGATGCGCAGTATTTCGTTCGGATGCTGTCCCGCTACACGGTCAAGACCCGCAAGGCCAGCAAGGATAAGGTGACCTATGCAGGGCCGGTGTCTTCGCAGGCCGAAGCTGGCAACGTGCGCGTGGTTAGGGGCCCTTGGAATGATGCGTTTTTTGCCATCCTCGAAGGCTTTCCGGATGCGAGCCACGACGATGACGTGGATGCCCTTTCCCTCGCGCACATGTTGTGTTCTACGAGTAATCTGGCCAAACTCCGAAAACTGGCCACGATGTAGGAGCTGACGAGATGGTTGACACCGAAGACAAAGCCGAGACCAGAGCAAGGCGCCAAGATGGTTGGAAAAGCACCATCACGGGCTTGGGTCAATCTCGCGACAAGCGCACGGGGACTCAGATTTCTCCGGCGCTAGTCCAGGGCTCGCGCGAGGAGTTTGACTCCTGGTATGCTAGCGACCACACCGCCCAGAAAATCGCCAGGCTTCCGGCCCGCGAGATGACCAGGGAGTGGATAACGCTTCAAGTGGATGACTCGGTTGAGGGCGAGGAGGTCAAGACAGAGGCGAGCACAGGCGACAAGCTGATCACGGCCAAGCAAGTCTCGCAGGCTCTGGATGACTTGAGCGTCCAGGCTAGGCTCACCGATGCCATCACCTGGGCCCGTGTCCACGGTGGCGCGCTCATCTATATGTCCGTTGACGACGGTTCCGACCGGACAGAGCCGCTCAATCTAGACAACATTAAAAAGCTCAAATTTTTGAAAGTCTATGACAGGTGGGAATGCGAAATCAACAAGGTGGTCACCGGGGACCTCGATGATGAGGAGAACGGCGAGCCCGATGAGTACCAGATTCGGCCGGAGCCGCAACACGCCACTGATGTGACAGATGGCTGGCCTGTCCACGCTAGTCGTGTGATTCGAATTGACGGTGTCCGAACCAGCCACCGGAGGATGCAATATAACGGCGGCTGGGCTGATTCGATCTACACGGCGATGCGGACAACGCTGGAGGATTACGGCATTTCGTGGTCTGCGGTGACCCATCTGCTCCAGGATTTCTCTCAGGCCGTCATGAAAATGAAGGGCCTAGCGGACGCCATCATGCAAAGCGAGGGAAACCTGGTCCTCGACCGGATGGTTGCAATGGATTTGTGCCGTTCGGTGGCCCGCGCCATTCCGATCGATGCAGAGGATGAGGATTTTTTCCGGGCCCAGACCCCCATGGGCGGATTGCCAGAGACCATCGATCGCTTGATGCTCCGAGTCGCGGAGGCCGCGGAGATGCCTGCGACGTTGCTGTTTGGGCAGTCCCCAGCCGGGCTCAATGCCACCGGAGAGAGCGATATCCGGTTCTTCTACGATCAGATTCGAGCCAAGCAAGAAGAGACGGTGAGGCCGGCCCTCGACCGTATTCTGGAGATCCTCTTTGCTTCGAAGGATGGTCCAACCAAAGGCAAGGAGCCCGAAAACTGGAGCTACGGCTTCGACCCGTTGTGGCAGGAAACCGACAAGCAAAAGGCCGAGACGCGCAAAACCCAGGCCGAGGCCGACGCTGTCTACCTTGCAGACGGAGTGCTGGACCCCGAGGAAGTGGCAATGTCTAGGTTCGGCGGGGATGCCTACTCGACCGACACTGTATTGGACATGGAAAAACGGGCCGAGGCTGCCAAGATGGAGGAGATGGAACCCGAGCCGGAGCCGCAACCACTGATTCCGCAAGTGCCACAAGTGCCACAGGTACCACAAGCCCCACCAACCGAGGAGCCCGAGAATGGCTAGTCCGATACCGCCCATCGCCAAGCCCAACCATGTAGCCATCGCTGGGATGGACGGGGCCGACTTGTTGCGCGCGCGCGAGTATTACATTGTGGTGTTGGTCTCTGCCAAGCGCAAGGGGGACTCCGACACGATCAAGGTTTGTCTGGAATGGATCGATTCGCTCACTAGCGAGATGCGCTTGCGCGGCGCTCCAGCCAAGTCGCTTGCGGGGCTCTAGTGGGACCAAAGGAGAAAAATGCGAGGCAAGCTGCCTTGCTTAAGGTTGAGCAAAAAGGCCGCGAGTTTGCGATGACCATTGAATCGTCATGCCCAAAGAGCCCAGAGAAGATAAAGGCGTTCATGTTCCTGCGGCACGCGCTGGAATGGGCGGAACAATCCATCCTGGGGGAGCCATGACGGTCCGATGGGCCAAGGAATACCCAACGCTTCAGGCTCGGCTTGAGGCGTTCCTGAAGGTGGCCAAGTGTAACGCCGATTCGCCGTGGGGGACGTCATGCGGTGAGTGTCCACTCAAGCGGCTTGATGGCCACATTCTGCAATGTGGTATGGAGGTTATCACCGAATGGCTCAAGGTAGATGGGGATGATTGAATTCAATCGAGAGCAGGTCCAGGCATTGCTTGAGATTTTTGGCTCTGATGATATCACTACGATTGGTGTCGACAGGCTTGGCGTCGAGGCCCACAGTGGACCAGGGTTGTACGCCTTTCCGTTCCGCGATTGCGGGGATGTGAGCGTCCTTCTCGACGCGCCTGATGATGCAGGTGACTGACGATGCCAGGATTTCTCCCCAATTTCGTCGAGACGCACCAAAACCTAGCCAGGGAGATGGGCCAAAAGCCGTTCCGCCTCAAGCGGCCGACCATCCAGCGATTTCCGCTCGCCGCAGAGCGCGGCTACGTCTCGGCACTTGTGGGAATCATCAAGGCCATCCGGACAGACATCGACGAATTGCTTGTTCCGGAACTGGGACGCATCTCTCGAGAGAGCGGCTTGCGTGGGGATGAGCTACACGAGGATACCAAGCGCCGTGAGAATGACCTCCTGCGCAACGCCATGCGACGGGGCGAGGTTAAGCGACCCAGCAAATGCCAGCGCTGCGGGAAGGCCGGCAAGGTTGATGCTCACCATAGTGACTACAACAAGGCCACCAAAGTCCGGTGGCTGTGTCGTTTGTGTCACGAGACCGTCCACGGCCGAGGCTTGGACAATGATCCGCTGAAAAAGGATGTGGCCGATGTCTCTGCCGTCATCCAGGGCATCCAGGATCAAGTCACGGTGCGGATGGACAACACGCATCTTCGGGCCCTTGACCAGCTGGTTTCGCGCTATTCTGGTGAGACAAGCAAGTTCAATCGGATGCAGATAGCGCGGCAAATCCGGCGCATGATCGGCTTTGATGCGTTCCCAAATGAGGCCGGTCTGAAGTCCATCCTGGACCTGCATCTCTCGCAGAATGTCTCGCTCATCAAGTCGCTCTCCGGCGATTACGTCGGCAAGGTGATGGATAGCGTGCGGCGCAATGTTCAGGCCGGCGCAAGGCCGGAGGTCATCGCGCAGGACATCAAGAAGCAATTCGATGTTTCAATGTGGCGCGCTAGATTCATCGCTCGTGACCAGACGAACAAGCTCAACGGTGCCCTGACGCAAATGCGTCAGACCGGCCTAGGGGTTGAGCAGTACACTTGGCGCACAAGCCGAGATGAACGGGTGCGGCCCACGCATCGACTCAAGGAAGGCAATGTTTACAGCTGGGATGACCCTCCAGCAGACACTGGGCACCCTGGGCACGATTTCAACTGCCGATGTTCGGCCGAACCCGTGCTAGAAGGCATCCCTGCGCAACCCGAGGACAAAAAGGCCATCTTGGCGAAGATGAAAGCCAAGCGGGCTGCGGCGCGCAAGCGGTATGGTGCCAAGGCCGGAGTCGCCAGAGAGAGCGCTGCCGAGGAGCGGCTGTTGAAGCGCAAGGCCAAGCCTCCGGCTCCAGCGCCAAAACCAGCGCCATTCGCCCCGAAGGGTGCTGTTGCAGTTCCCAAACCCGTTGCGGCCAAGGTGCCCACCAAAAAGGCCGGGCCCATCAAGCCGATCAAAGCTGCTCCGAAGCCACCCCCGAAGCCGAAAGCAAAGCCTAAGCCGACACTGGCCGAGGTCCAGGCTAGAACAGCAGCCCTCGAAGCCAAGACAGCCAAAGCCAAGGCAAAGGCGGCTGAGGCGAAAGCCAAGCGAACCGCTCTCAAGAAGGCCGCAGACGATAAAGCCGCAGCAGAGGCCAAAGCGAGACTCGCAGCTGCAGAAAAGCAGCTGGCCGAGGCCAAGGCCAAGAAGGCTGCCGAGCAGAAAGCGGCCAAGGAACAGAAGGCGAAACTCGCAGCGGCGGAGGCAAAGGTCAAAGCCGAGATTGAGGCCAAGAAAGCGGCCAAGAAGGCTGCCGAGGCCAAGAAGCCAAAGGTTGCTCCAAAACCATCGCCTAAGCCCCTTTCGGCATTTGAACTCGCCGAAAAGAAAGCCCTCGCAGCCGAAAAAGCCAAGCTGCAAAAGGCCGTGAAGGACTTCGAGATTGCCAAGGTCGAGTCAAGAAAAAAGGGCCAGGCCAAGTCGCCGTTTGATGTATCGAGGCGAGGCAATAGGCCGATTGACCCCAAAGATGGGATCGAGTTTGATGCCGTTGATAGCTGGGTAGAGAGTTCCAACACGCGTAGTTCGGTGGCCCTCAAGTGGGGCGCCAAAGAGGAGTTTGGGCTAGATGGCATCCCATTTGTGCGTGATCCATGGCAATATTCAGCCCAGGAACTCCGTGGGGCACGGCAAACCGCAAGGAGAATGTGGAAGAAAACCCAGGCAGAATTCAAAAAGCAGAATGTCAAGACAATTCGGCTTTATCGTGGTATAGTGCAAGAGTACAAGCACCCGGGGGCCATCGAGTCGTGGACCACAGACAAGAGCATCGCAGAGTCATTTGCCCGCGGTGGCAAGGTGCTTGTCGAGGACGTGCCAGTTGAGAGGATTCTCAATGGCCACAAAATGAAGCATTGGCACAATGGATCCGCTGGGAATGAGGCGGAATGGATGGTCATGACATGAAAAAGCGCAAGTACAGGACGGTCGATGGCGAGGAGGTTGAATTAGAGCTTCCGGAAACGCCAGAAGAGGAGCTAGAAATCCAGCTCCGGATGCGCACCGGCGAGGTTGATGATAGCCACGGGTTCTCCGCCGCTCACGCCAAAGAGACCAAATAGTCAATTCCGCGCTGAATCTTCGGCCAAACGTTTTTTACCGAGGCCGATGCCGATAAAAAACGTTTCGGCCAAAACGATGAAAGATTGCTCCGAGGCGAATCTTCGGCCAAACGTTTTTTACCGAGGCCGATGCCGA
>Ga0180438_10001334_pt1 | contig 43994 bp, 40 predicted proteins | sample SS_ome_12_FD_132455 | JGI IMG/M metagenome (GOLD analysis project Ga0180438, IMG submission 132455) | Hypersaline lake sediment archaeal communities from the Salton Sea, California, USA - SS_3_D_2 metaG | ecosystem: Environmental > Aquatic > Non-marine Saline and Alkaline > Hypersaline >...
CTCGAACGGGTCGAGACACCGGACCAGCGGACCATCGAGCAGGTGACGGCCTTTCTTGGGGTTCCCGCCAGGAAACTGGTGAAGACGCTCATCTATACGACGGATGATGGAGTCATCGCGGCGCTGGTGCGTGGTGACCGGGAGTTGAGTGAAGACAAACTGCGGGCGGCGCTCGGTGGGAAGAAAATTCTGATGGCCGATGCGGTGACGATTCAGCGCGTGAGCAGCGCGCCGGTTGGGTTCGCCGGACCGGTGGGCATCAAAGACGCGGCCATCGTGGCCGACGAAGAGGTGAAGGGCGAACGCAACTTCGTCACAGGCGGCAATGAGGCCGACCTGCATCTCCGTAACGTCAACTGGGGACGAGACTTCGAGGTGTCGAAGTGGGCGGATCTTAGAAACGCTGAGCCGGGCGATCCTTGCCCGAAGTGCGGGGCGCCGATGAAGGGCATGCGCGGCATCGAGCTGGCGCATATCTTCAAGCTCGGAACGATCTACAGCGAGGCCCTTGATGCCGGTTTCCTGGACGAAGATGGAACGCGCAGGCCGATTGTGATGGGATGCTATGGTATTGGAACGACGCGGATGATGGCGTCGGTCGTGGAGCAGTTCAACGACGAGCAGGGAATCATTTGGCCAATGTCGGTGGCGCCTTATGAGGTCGAGATCATTCTGCTGAATCACGATGATGAAGAGCACCGTTCGATCGCGGAGAAGCTGTACGACGAACTCCAAGGCGATGGCTGGGAGGTGCTCCTGGAGGATCGGCCAGAGCGGGCCGGGGTAAAGTTCAAGGATGCCGATTTGATTGGAATTCCAGGTCAAATCGTAGTTGGTCGGCTCGCAGCCGAAGGGAAAGTCGAAGTTCGCCGGCGGGGCGGTGACAAGCGAACGGTCTCGATTGAGGACGCGGCGACGACCTTGCGGGAGCTCCTTTCGACAAACCTGCTAACGGAGTAGTGATGGACCCACTCGTGGTGTTATTAAAGCTGGTTGTGGCGGTTGTGTGTGGTGGTGTTGTGGGATGGCAGCGCGAATCGCGCGATCGGCCAGCGGGTCTTCGCACGCACGTATTGGTCTGTCTGGGAGCAACGGTCTATACGTTGGCCTCCGCCAGCTTCACGGGAGAGAACGCCGACCCCGGTAGGGTTGCCTCCCAGGTCGCCACCGGCATGGGTTTTTTGGGCGCGGGTACGATTATCCGTCACGGGAATATCGTCCGGGGCCTGACGACAGCGGCCAGCCTGTGGGCGGTGGCCGCGATTGGGTTGTGTATCGGTATCGGTGGGGATGCTTTTTGGACCGCTGGTTTCGCCACAGTTTTGGTCCTGGTGACGCTCACAGTCCTCCGGGGAGTTGAACGGATGGTGCTGTCACGGACTCGAGTGGCGCTTCTCACGATCCGCATGATTGAGGGTCACGGGCGTGTGGACGACGTTCGGCGTCGGCTTGGCAAACGAGGGGTGACGATTGAGTCGGTCGAGATGAGTGAAGTCGGCCCCGGGGAGACCCAGGAGATCCAACTCCGAGTGGTGGTGCCGGGAAGCTGCGATGTGGCGGACCTCGGGCCGGATTTGTCCGACCTGGATGGATTCGTTTCGGCACGGTGCGAGTAAGAGATCCGGGCGCCGAATCTGCGGCGTTCTGATCGGCGATCAGAAGCTGATTTAGTCTCTGCACGATGTCGCTTGAAGGCGTAACTCGCGGCGGATCGGAATCCCTTGACAGGGGCAAAACCGTGCGATAGGATCGCGGCGCCGGACCGTGATATCTGTCCGAATTCGGCCAAGGTGGAGGTGCTGTCTTTCGTGAGCAGCGACTACCTTATCCGCGTACTCAAACCAACTGCGACCTGCATTCGCCGTCAGGATCCCGAACGGGTGAGCGCCGGCGACAGCGCCCAAGCTGTGTTCGAATGTGACATGCTGGACTTGCTCGCTTCTCCGTTGGCAGGCAGCGACCTTCCATTGGGCGCCGGGGTGCTTCCAGAGACAATTACGGCTTTGTCAGCGGCGGGGACGGCGTGTTATTTGGCGCTTGGCGATCAAGAAGCCAAAGGCCGCGATTTTGACTGGCTTTCGAGTGGGCTGGAGTTGACATGGGCGCGTTCTGTGAATCGGGGGGAACAACTTGTTGGAAGTGCCCGCCTCAAGCAATGTTGTGGTGCCGGAATGCGCTTCGATGTCGAGACGACTTCGGCCGTGACGGGTGAACCTATCATGAGCGGAGAGATAGAGTTTGTGCCTGTTCGGGGTGGGCGGGTCGCGCGGCTTACAGATGGAATGCTGGTCCTGCGTCCACGGCCGGACGAGGATGGGGATGATGAACGCCAGGATACGCCGCAGGGGGCCATGTGGAGATTGCGCCATTATGCGTGCAGGGTGGTACAACGGCTCTGTCGCGGTTCCACGGTCTAGTCTGTTTGGGGCGAGATCCAACAGTTGACCGCGCTTGTGGGTTCGTAGAACTTCGTCCAAAGGAAGGCGGGTAATTTGCGCTCCCTTGTGAGGCAAGGGGGACTGAGAAGTATTCTGCCCTTTGAGCTTGGCAGAGAGGCCGAAGAGATCGCGGCGACGGCTGGTTAGAGCATTGAAGCCCAGCGGGGGTGCCCTCCATGCTGGGGAAAGTGCTTTCACTAGCAAGGAATTGGCATGAAAGCGTTGGTGAAAAGACTTCTGGAAAGGGTCTGCGGCTATTTCGTCTCCCGGTTTCTGCAACCCGAACTGGAAGTGATGAAGGCGCAAAACGCGCGGCTGGCGCGCGACATCGAAAGGCTTACGCAATTAGGTGGGATCACCACGAAGCCGGTTGTCAAAGAGAGCGAGCGAGGCGAAGAGGACGATGGTTCGTTGCGGCTCCGCCCGGTGAGTCGTAGCGTATCGATAACGGTTGCAGAGCGAATAGGCTTTTCGATCGAAGTGCAAAATCCCGGCGCAAGCGCATTCAATGTGATCGTGACGGCGAAGGAGCCCTTTGGGTTCGGGGTGCTGGCTACCTCCGCTGTCCCTATGCCGTTTCACGTGGGTCCGGAGGAATGTCGGCGAATCGACTGGACTCTTGTGGGACAGCGCCCCAGCGAAGTGAACTTAGGACATCCCTGGGAGTTGGAGTTTATATTGAGAAGCGGTTCGATAGAGCACGATCGGGTTTCCATTTCCGTCGAAGTCTCCGATACAGGGCCGGGTCGAATCTACTATGTGCTAACTGAGGATTGCGAAACTTTCGATGGGGGTGAGCGAACTGGCGACTATAGCGCTATGCCAGCGTTGCTCGCGATGCACAATCGAAACAACTTTATGGACCCCGAAGAATACCGGTGGCAAATGGTCGAGAAGCCGGACGCCATGAATCGGATTGCCGAGAAGTACGGCGCGAAGTGGACGCATTTTTGGTGTACCTCACAGCGCGCCGCCGCTGAATGGGCCGCTTGCCAATCATCCACCGGAAGATGGCCCGAGGTGATCGAGCTTCTCGACGAAAGTATTCGCCGCGGCTGCACGCGGCACGAATATGCTCCTCACATTCACTTTGGTTTCGAGCCGAACTCGACGTTGCTTCCTCAGCCTCGCCTCCTCTACGACGAGGCGACGGATGGGATCATTCCCAACGAGTTCTACGATCCGGTGTCCAATCAGAACCACCGCTACCACGGGTGGGATGGAGGCTGTAAGGGGCACTCGTACGTCAATACGCTCGGAGCATTTGAAGAGGAAGACAGCAAGGTTGGATCGCTGTTTCGCGCCACTGCTTTCTTGTCGCGACTCCAGCGGCGACGTCGGCAGCCCCACTGTGCTCGCGCCGGCGCCTGTGATTTTGGCGTCGGCCCAGATGACCAGACTACTAGCAGCATCGCCTATGTGCGCAATGGGTTGGTGGCAAGCGCGGACGCGGGTTATAACGAATCTATCGGGGTGTATCCAAGGGGCCGGCAGGCGTATTTCGGCGAGCCGGGAGACATAGAGCGAGAAATATCCGATCTCTCTCGAGCCGGGCTCGTGCAATTTAAAGCGCCGGACTTCTTCTTGGATGCCGTAACCTTGGACCAACTGACGGCCTGGTTTGAGAGGCAGTGGGATGCGTTGCTTCTACCCGGCGGCCGCGTTGCTCCCGGCGTGCACGCCATCGTGACATTCACCCATGCCATGGTCATGAAGGGTGCATCGGGGCGGATAGATGACACGGAAGGGGGTGACTTCGCCAAACTCGACAGGCATTTGGAAGATATCACTTCGAGGCATCCTGAGTTGAGGTTCGGCACGGCGTCGGAAGTGGCGTTGGAGTATCTCGACTACTATACGCCGACGCTCGCTGCAGTCGTGGAGCCGGAGACCGAACGCGCTGAGGATGATGGGAAGACCGTTCGCTTCCGGATTCGTCTATTGGGTGCGACGATTCCCATATCTCGCGAGCGGCGACATCTAGTCATGGTTCGACCGCCTGCATGGCTGCTCACTGAGAGTGTCGAAGGCGTCGAGGTGCTGAAAGACGGATGTGTGATTGCGCGTCACCCGACGATTCGACATCCCGATGTCCCCGTCAGTTTCGAAGTTGACCGGCGCAGTGCGAAGTACGAACTCGTGGTTCGCCTGCGTGATGCGGTGGAGGCCGTTGTGGGAGATGCCGAGATCAAGAAGGCGAAGTCGGTATCCCGCCCGCCCGGGGAACCGGTGACGCTGGATGGCCAAGCGAAAGAGTCGGTCTTTGAGGTTCCCCGTCCGCGCGTGCTCGAGGTCGTGACGGTTGGATCGGAACCCCGACTTGGAGACCATGCTAAGGTGATTCTTCCAGCCGGGTTGCTGCGGCTGCTGATGAACCCGGTGGCAGCGGGCTCAGAGCCGCTTGGGCGAGGAACTCATCCGATGGGGGGATTTCCATTTGCGGTGGCCGCTTGCGCGGCGGCAGCAGCCTGCAGAGATCCCGAACCACTGTTCCCGCGCAATTGGCGGGTTGAATACGTAAAGGTGCGATTCCGCAGGCCAATGGATCAACATTCGGGAGCGATGGGAAGTGCGGAGTTGGTCGAGGTGAGGGATGATTATGTCGTGGCCGATATCGAGACATTTGACGAGGTTACCGGACAACTGATGCTCTCCGGAAGCCTCCGTCTGAGGCGGAAAGAGGATGGCATCGAAGGCGTCGGACTGTCGTAGCGCAATGCGCCTGCATACAAGAGAGCATATCCTGCAAATGTTATTGGTCTAAGGATGAGATCTCGCTGCGTGCCTCCGCGCTATCGGATTCAGATTGCGATGGGGGAGGACGCTGTGTTATAATCCGCTTCACTATGGCCCAAGGAATGAAGAAAGTTATTTTCAGCGCGATGCAGGTGACGGGGAAGTTGCACCTCGGCAATCTGGAGGGGGCGCTCCGCAACTGGGTGCAGCTTCAGGATGAGTACGAGCTGTACGCCGGCATCGTCGACCTGCATTCACTCACGACTACGTACGAAGATACCAGTGACGTCGTCCCGAATGTGCGCGAGGCGGCCATCGACTATCTGGCCGCCGGCCTCGATCCTGAGAAGACAGCGATTGTCGTGCAGTCTTGGGTGCCGGCGCACTGCGAGCTGCACGTGTTGCTGTCCATGATCACGCCGCTCGGATGGCTGGAGCGGGTGCCCACCTATAAGGAGAAGCGGGAGCAGCTTCACATCGCCACTCCGAACTATGGACTGCTGGGCTACCCGGTGTTGATGGCGGCGGACATCCTCGTGTATCGGGCCGATGTGGTGCCCGTGGGTCGAGATCAGGAGCCGCACTTGGAGCTGACCCGAGAGATCGCGCGGCGGTTCAACCACTTGTTCGAGCCGATTTTCCCAGAGCCGCAGTCGCTGTTGACCGAGTTCGCCGTGTTGCCGGGGCTCGATGGGCGAAAGATGAGCAAGTCGTACGGGAATTGCATCTATCTCTCGGATACGCCGGACGAGGTTCGGGAGAAGGTGCGGACGATGTTCACCGACCCGAAGAAGCTTCGGAAGAACGATCCGGGTCATCCGGCTGAGTGTCCGGTGTTTGCCTATCATGAGGGATACGCGGCAGAGTCGGCGCCTGAGGCGCGTCGGGGGTGCGAATCGGGAGAGCTTGGGTGTGTGGCCCATAAAAAGCAGTTGATGGAAATCATTACCGACATGCTGAAGCCTCATTGGGAGCGAAGGGCGGCGCTGACGGCCGATCCCGGATATGTGAACCGAGTGCTCGATGAGGGGGCGGCTCGGGCGCAAGAGAAGACGGCCGAGACGATGGCGATGGTGTGGAAGGCGATGAAGTTGAGATAAGGGATGCGGGCCGTCGGGTTCCTTTGGCTTTGCTGGACAGGTTGCTATACATAAGGCATACTACAACGACAGGGCGTTGCGGGCCCTGTAGGCAATAACAGGCGATACAGCAACAGTCGCAGTTTCGGAGGCGGTCATGTTCACACCAGAGCAATCTGCAGAGGCGGCGGTTCATCCGGCGGCGCCGGATGATCGGGTCTTCACCGGGTATCCCGTGAAGCTCACGATGTTCGAAGGTCCCCTCGACTTGCTCCTGTATTTGATCGAGCGGGATGAGGTGGATGTCTTCGATATTCCGATCGAGCATATCACGAACGAATACCTGGGATATCTGCACCAGCTCGAATCCTTGAACATCGAGGTGGCCGGCGAATTTGTCGTGATGGCAGCCCAGCTCATGGAGATCAAGTCTCGGATGCTGTTGCCGCAGGAAGAGCAGTCCAAGGACGAAGAGGAAGAGGCTGGCGACCCGCGGGCAGAGCTGGTGGCGCAGCTACTCGAATACAAACGGTACAAGCAGGTGGCTGAGGAACTCCGGGCGCGCGCCGAGGTTCAGCGCTTCGTATTCTCTCGGGGAACGCTGAAGGACGGAGAGAACGGCGATCTGGCTGAGCGGCCGCATCTCGAACTCAACGACGTATCGGCGTTCGATCTCTGGGCGGCGTTTCAGAATGTACTCGGCCGACTCAAAGAACCGAACCGGGGAGATGTTGTTCGCCCGCGATTCACGGTCGCGCAGAAGATGGCGGCGGTCGCATCGCGATTGCGCTGGTCGAAGGGCGAGGGCATTCGATTCGTGGATCTGTTCGATGAAGATACGACGCGGTTGGAGGTGGTCGTGACGTTTCTTGCTCTCCTCGAGCTCATTCGGCTGCGCCGGGTTCGGGTGGCGCAGGAGGAACTCTTCGGCGAGATTCGAGTCTATCCGGCACAGACGAACGAAGCATGACGGACGAGATGTCTGAGACACAGCAGCCTGAGGCAATCGATGCCGAGGGCGTTCCAGATTCTGCGGCTGGGGAAGTCGATGCGGATCGGCTTGCCGCGTTGGAGGCCGTGCTGTTTATGGCGGCGGAGCCGATTCCCGGCGCCGAGCTGGCGGAGATTCTCGAAGTCACCCCGGCGGATGCGGACGAGCTTATTGCCCATTTGAGCGAATTGTATGCGGGGCGCGGTCTGCAAGTGTCCCGGGTCGCCGGTGGATATCAAGTCTGCACCCGGCCCGAATACGGGCCCTATGTTGCCAAGCTCCACAAACCCGAGCGGTTTCGCCTCTCGCGGGCGGCGCTCGAGACGCTGGCTATCGTGGCCTATAAGCAACCCATTACGCGACCTGAGATCGAATCGATCCGAGGGGTGAATTCGGACAGCCCGGTCGATACGCTCGTGCAATACGAATTGATTCGCGAGGCGGGCCGGAAAGATACACCGGGCAGGCCGATGTTGTACCGTACGACGGACAACTTCCTGGGGCAATTCGGCCTGAATTCGGTCGAAGATTTACCAAGGCTCGATGCCATCCCCGCCGATGAAGCGGCGGCGCGCGCGGAGGCAAGCGAGAAGCTCGGAGGAACGCCGGACGCTGAAGATACTCCGAAAGGCGTAGACGAAGAAAGAGGGGGGACGGAGGTTCCGAGCGCGGAGGAAGATGAAACGCAGGAGCCATCTCCCGAATGAATTCGGTGTTGGGAAGATGGTTTCGGACGGTTCTCTTGGTTGCGGTGTGTCTGGGGTTGGGATGTGGGCTTGCTCTGGGGGCTCCGCGGGTCGATGCGGCGGCTGGGGTGCTGATGGACGCGGAGACTGGCAGCGTGCTCTGGAACAAGGAGATGCACGAACGCCGGCCGGTCGCCAGCACCACCAAAGTGATGACTGCGTTGTTGGCCCTGGAGTGTTCGGACCTGGATGCATCGGTCCGAGTGGGAAAGAGCGTCCTCGAAATTCATGGATCGAATGTGGGGCTCAAACCGGGGGACCTCGTGCGTATGGACGACCTGTTGGCCTCGCTGCTGCTCTCCTCCGGGAATGACGCGGCGGTGGTCATCGCCGAACATGTTTCTGAGAGTGTTGCGTCGTTCGCGGATTTGATGAACGCCCGGGCGAGCCAGCTTGGAGGAAGCGATACGCATTTCGTCAATCCACATGGCTTGTACGATCCAGACCATTACTCTTCGGCCTACGATCTGGCGCTTTTCACTCGGGAAGCATTCCGGCACGAGCGATTTGGGGAGCTCGTGGGGGCGAAAGTCGCGGATGTCGAATTGCCGAGCTCGAAGGATGGGGTGGTGCAGCTCATCAACCATAACAAGCTATTATGGCGGGATGGGCGCATCGATGGAGTGAAGACCGGCTATGTGAGGCAGTCCGGCCACTGTCTCATCGCCTCCGGAGAGCAGGATGGATGGCGGCTCATCGCGGTCGTGCTCGATAGCCCGGATATGTATGCGGAGGCGCAGGCGCTGCTGGACTACGGTTTTTCGAAGTTCGAACGATGCGTCTATGCTCGACCGGGAGACGCGGTGGGGCAGGCCAAAGTCAGAGGCGGGCGGAAGGGAACGGTGCCGGCCATCTGCGAGCACGAGCTCGCTGCCGTCATAGGTCCGGGGATGAGCGAGAGCCAACTGGAAGTGACACTGGAGAGTCTTAAGGCTCCCGTGGAACAAGGCGTTTCCGTAGGTGAGGCGCGATTGGTTTTGGGCGATAGCGTCATATCTCGGTCCCCCTTGGTGGCCGGCGGGGCTGTGCCAAGATCGAGGCTGATCGAGACATTTCTGTGGATCATGCGCGTCGTGGTTCTGCTTCCGCTGCTCGTGTTGGTGACACGCACATATGGAAAGCTTGTCAAAGCTCATCGCCGCCGCAGGAGTGGCATCCCGGCGTAAGGCCGCCGAGATCGTTCGGTCGGGGCGGGTCCGGGTCGATGGGGTGACCGTCACCGAGCCTGGAACGCGCGTCGACGCGGCTTCGTCGATGATCGAGGTGGACGGTCATCGGCTGTGTGTGGAGCAGAAACGGTATCTCGTGCTCAACAAGCCTCGAGGTCCGCTCTCCACGGTGAAGGACTATCGCGGCCGGCGTACGGTTCTAGATGTGCTTCCCGAGATGAAGGAGCGGCTGTATCCTGCGGGTCGCCTCGATGCAGATACGGAGGGGCTATTGGTCCTCACAAACGATGGGGATCTAACCTATCGCCTGACGCATCCGCGGTTTGGAGTCGAGAAGGTCTATGAGGCTGAGGTGGTGGGCGCTCTATCCCGCAAGGACATCTCGATTCTAGAAGACGGCATGATGCTGGAGGAAGGGGCGACTGGCCCGGCGACGGTGAGGGTTCTGAAAGAAGGAGATCGAACGTCTTCCATTGAGATCACAGTACATGCGGGACGAAAGCGGATGGTGCGGCGGATGTTGAAGGCGGTGGGTCACCCCGTAGTCGGACTCAAGCGCATCCGGGTCGGACTGCTCGAGCTTGGAGGGTTGAAGCCGGGGGAGTGGCGGTGGCTCACTGATGCCGAGGTGGAGGCGCTGAAGGCTACGACAAGCGAAACCGCCCCCGGAAAAGAGGGCGGATGCTCACGCGAATCCTCAGAAGCGCCGAATGACGGTTAGACAGGGACGGCCTTGCCGGCTTTCCGACACTTCGCGCAGACTCGGAGTCGAACTTGTTTTCCCTTCTGGATGGTGGTCACGCGCTGAAGGTTGGGCAGCCACCGTCGCTTCGTGCGAACATGCGAGTGGCTGACACTATTGCCAGTCTGAGGCCCCTTGCCACAGATATCACATCGTTGCGCCATGCTTATACTCCCGAATTGCGCCGAATTTGACGCGGTATGATACCATAGAGAAGGGTTGCGCCGCAACTGCTCGCGATTGGTTCCAAGCTTGGAAGTGCATTTGACGAAATTCTGAAGCGGTGAGCGAACCGCGAAGTAAAGGTCTGCCCGTGCGCGTGCTGGGCTATTCGTCATGATCGTTAGCGCCCTAAGAGATGCTATCAAGTATGTGTCACCGCTGTCTCCAGACGACAGTGGCGCCCGTGCTGTGCGTGTGCTCCGCAGCCGATGCCTGCCCGCGCTTCCGGTTTCCGATGGTCAACGCCTGGTGGGGATCGTGTCGGACATGGATTTGGTTGCCATCACAGCGGGCGCGACGGACGCGGCAGAGGCGCTTCGATCTGTTACGGTCGGCGATATTCTCCAACCGTTGCCTCTCATCGCGAGCGAATATCAATCGTTGGCGAGTGTGGCGGAGACGCTACGAGAGGTTTCAGCGTCGATTATCCCTGTGTCAGACGCTGGTGGCCGATACCTGGGAGTGTTGCTCCCGACGGATCTGCTGGCGGCGATGGCTGGAGATCCCGTCGTGCCACCGGTCGCGGGGCTTGCGACGCCGTTTGGGGTTTACTTGACGACCGGGGCATTGCGCGTGGGGGCGGGGGACCTGGCGCTGGGCGCGACGGGGGCTTCGCTGATGCTGTTGAATATTGCGGCGGCGGCTGTGGTGTACGGGCTTGCGTGGCTGGCCGATCGACTCATACCCCTTCCCGATGGGGGGAGTGAAGTGGGGATTGCGACCGTGCTCTTGTTCTACAGCCTTCAGATTGCCATTTTTCTGCTCCTCCTCCGTGTCTCACCATTGACGGCGGTCCACGCGGCCGAGCATAAGGTTGTTCACGCGGTTGAGGAGGGAGAGGACCTGACACTGCAGAAAGTCAGGCACATGCCACGGGTTCATCCGCGGTGTGGGACAAACCTGATGGCGTTGCTGATTGTGCTGGTAATCGCGGAGCAGTTGCTCGAATCGCTGGGAGGTTCCTTAGGCGATTCGAGCCGGTTGTTTGCGCTTTTGCTGTTGGTGATGATCGTGCTCCTGACGTGGCGAAGGCTGGGGGCAGGGATGCAGAGATGGGTGACGACGCGTCGGCCTTCCGACCGGCAGCTTACAAGCGCAATAGAAGTCGCAGAGGACTTATTGGTCAAGGTGCGTGCGAGGCCGGGCGCGAGGGCTGGATTTCCTCGTCGGCTTTGGAATAGCGGATTCTTGCAGGTGCTGGCGGGGTTCCTCTTGGTCGCGTTCGTCGCGGAGCGAGCCGAGCCTGTGATCGAAAGAATATGGCATCTGCTCATCGGATAAGCGTATCGGAGAATTTATGGCAAGGAATTTGATCACGCAGGCGCTCACAGACGCACTTTCTCGGGCACAGAAATCGGGTGACATCCCTGAGGGCGTAACGGTTGCCATCGAACTTCAGGCCCCACGAGACGCGCGACACGGCGATATAGCAACAAGCGTGGCTCTTATGCTCGCGAGTGAGGTGGGGGGGCCGGCACGGCAGATAGCCGAGAAGTTGGTGGAGCACCTCGATCTCTCGACCGATGTTGTCGGCAAGGTCGAGGTGGCCGGACCGGGTTTCATCAACTTTACGTTTGCCCCGGGCTACCTTCATGGTGTCGTCCGGGAGATCTTGGATGCCGGGGATGCTTTCGGGCGGAACAATGTAGCGGGTGGCAGGTCCATATTGCTGGAGTTTGTCAGCGCCAACCCGACGGGACCGCTGGCGGTGGTGCAGGGCCGGGCGGCGGCCCTTGGGGATACTTTGGCAAAGCTCTTCGAGCGGTCGGGTTGGAATGTGTCGAGGGAGTACTACGTGAACGACGCGACGAACTCGACGCAGGTGCAGCGGTTTGCAGAGACACTGGAGGCGAGATATCTTCAGCGGCTTGGTCGAGACGCGACGGTTCCCGAGGACGGATATCAAGGCGACTACGTGGTCGACATGGCTGAGGCTTTGGTCGATCGAGAGGGGGAGAAATACGCCGGCATGTCGCGAGAAGAGCGGCTGTCCGCGCTCAACGAATATTCCTTGAAGGGAATCGTCGCCAGCCATGAACGAGACATGGAGGCCTTTGGCGTGGTGTTCGACACGTGGTTCTACGAGAGCTCGCTCCACGAAGGGCAGGCTGTCGCTGACGCGGTGGATGCGCTGAAGGAGGGGGGATACACCTATGAAGATGATGGGGCTCTCTGGCTGAAGGCAACCGAACTCGGGGACGAACAGGACCATGTGCTCATTCGCAAAGATGGAAGGCCGTCATATCTGGCCGCCGACATTGCCTACCACAAGAACAAGTTCGACCGAGGCTTTGACAAACTCATCGATATTTGGGGGCCGGATCATCATGGTCATGTCGCCCGCACGAAGGCCGGAGTGCAGGCGCTGGGCTATGATCCCGAGCGGTTCGAGATCCTGATCCACCAGATCGTCCGGCTGTTCCGCGGGGCCGAGATGGTTCGGATGTCGAAGCGTGCAGGCGACATCGTACCGTTGTCGGCGTTGGTCGATGATGTGGGCAAGGACGCGGCGAGGTTCTTCTTCCTCATGCAGTCGATGGAGAGCCATCTCGACTTCGATCTGGAGCTGGCGAAGAAACAGGCGAATGAGAATCCGGTCTATTACGTTCAGTACGCTCACGCGCGAATAGCCAGCATACTTCGAGAGGCGCAGGAGAGGGGAGCCGCGCTGCCGGATGTGGCTTCGGTCAACCTCGATCTGATCGAGGACCCATCGGAATTCGCGCTGATTCGGAAGCTGGCTGAATTGCCCATCGAGATCACGGAAGCGGCGCGAAGGTACGAGCCCCATCGGATGACTCGTTACGCTCGAGAGGTGGCGGCGGCATTCCATGTGTTCTACGCGAACTGCCGAGTTCTCGGCGATGACCCGGATTTGACGGGGGCACGGCTTTGCCTGGTCAAGGCGACGCAGACCATTCTGCGGATCGTGCTGGACATCGCCGGGGTGAGCGCACCGGAGAAGATGTAGGTCTCCAGGATTCCTGCCGAGTTCTTCTCAGTCGGTCTATTTCACAGGCTTACGTTGCGGGAGCATGGACGAACGCGCTCAGCGGTCAAAACCGCAGGCATCGGTTTCCGAGCGAGAAAGGAGCTTCTCTGGCAGAGAAGCTCTCGCTGTTGCCATTGATGCAGTCTGGCCGGCGCGCGCGCGCGTCAGCCGGATAGGCGGATTGCCAAGGGCGGTGGCGGGCGCGTTGCCCATTGGGGGGCGGGATCCGTACGCGAAAGCGGCCGAATCGCTCGATGGCGAGTTCCCCGGATGGATAGAGAGCGCGGCGCGGGCAATCTGCGAGGAATCACCCGAAGCCTTCCGCGAGAACGCTCGGCAGTTTTGCACCCTGGTTGGCCGCCGTCCGGTTAAGCGGCCAGAGGGATTATTGCGGGCGGCGGAGGCTGCGAACAACAGCGAGGTGCGCCTGTGGCTTTTGTGCGCGCTGGCGAACACCGATACCCCATCTGTGCGGGCGTTCTGGCTTTCCGATCTCAGACGTCGAATTGCGCTAGAACCGAAGGGACCCGATGTGGCGGCATGGTTTGCGTTTCTGCGGGCCTTTCTCGGAGGATGGCTCAGCTATGCTGATTTCCGCGATTGTCTGGCCCAGGGGAGTGTGCTAGCGGCAGCGGACAAAGCGGGAGATTATCCTTCGGCCGTCGAGCGCCTTGGTCTATCATCCCATCCGACCTATCGCAAGTGGTACCGCCAAGTGGTCTATGAGGTGGCGCACCAGCCGGATGTCTCGCTCTCATGGCAGGCGGGTGGATGGGTCCGGGATTTCCCAGGGGAGGACTATTTGTGGGATGCGTTATCTCTGCTCTCTCACAAGCCCAATTCGTGGTGGCCGCTGCATGTGCTGCGCTGGGCGTCTGGGGTGGATGGGGGCAACGCTCGAGTTGTGGCTCGGCTGAAGGACGCCTCACCGACCGCATTGGGTCTCGTGTCGTTGCTTCGGCCAGATTTGTGCGATGCAGTAGGAGAAGCGCTTGGGCAACGAGGCCATGGGGAGGCCGTTGCATGGTTGAGATCGACGGCGCCGCGGGGCACGCCGGATCTGAGATGGATCGAGCAGCGACTGCGGCCGTGGGCGACCCAAGTGGGACATGTCATCACGACAGCGTGCGAGGCATTGTGCCTGACGGATCCACCGGATGACTTCGAAGCCTCATCCGAGGGACCGCTGAGGAGACTGGAGTTCGTGCGGGATGACTTGGCGCCCGACTTCATCCGGCTGACTGAGAATCTATCCTGGATTCACGCGCTTCGGCGAGAGTGCTTCGATGCCCTTTGCTGGCAGGCGCGGAAGGGCTTGCAGCCGGCATTGCGGGCTCTGGCGTTCTGGCCCGAAAGAGTGGATGAGAGCGCTCCAATTCTCTTCCGGCTCGCACGAGATGGAACGAAACGGGCTCAGCGAGCGGCGAAAGATTCGCTCGAGGTATTGCGGGCCCGGGCGAACATCGACGATTTGAGTGCATTTGAGAAGCGTTTGGATTTAGCCTCTGCGTGGAGCGACGCGGGGCTGGAAGGAAAACCGGCCCGAATCTGGTGGGATGTAGCCGGCTATCGGGTCAAGCTTTCCGTGGCGGGGGGGCGTGTGAACTGCGAAGTTTTCTCAAGGGGACGGCGGCTGGCCAGCATTCCAAAAGCGGTCCGAGCCGATGCGTCCTATGGTGAGATCAAAGACGCGCGAAAGCATCTCGCTCGAAAATATCGCTATTTCCGCCGCCGTCTTGAAGAGGCGATGGTGGATGGAGTGCCGTACTCCGGCCGGGATTTTAGTACGCTGTTGGGCAGCTCAGTCGTACGATCGTTGGTGTCTCGGCTGGTGCTGCTCGTCGATGGTACAGCCTATCTGTGGCCGGTCGACGATCCCTTTGGGAATGAACCACCACCGGCCGAAATAGTAGCGGCCGATACCGTCGGAGTGGCCCATCCAATAGCGCTGGCCGAAAGCGGCATTCTGGATGAATGGCAGCAGCGTGTTATCGAAGAGCGCATGGATCAACCATTCAAGCAGGTTTTTCGGGAGGCCTATGTCCTCGAGGGGCATGAGCGGCAGGCCTATCAATGCGAGCGCTTCGCAGAACACCCGCTCGTCGCTCGTCGGGCTTTCGCGCTGCTTCGCTCGCGAGGCTATTTTCCCCGAAGTGGCGATGCCATGAAGGAACGTCTGGGAGGGGGGCTCACCGCCCATATCCACTGGGCGCGAGAGGATGAGGATGCGGGGCGGCTGCTTGCGATGAGGGAGACGTCCGAGACGGTGACGAGTGGGGCGATCTGGTTCACCGACGCGGCGGGCGAAGTGGTGGCTCTCTCAGATGTGGATCGAATTGTGTTCAGTGAGACCCTTCGGGACGCGGATCTTCTCGTGTCCGGTGCAGCGGCGGGCGAGCTTGGATTTACGTCTGAGGAAACGATCCGGCTGCGTCGGACCTTGGTTCGATACCTCGCTCGAGCGATTGGGCTGACGACGGTGTATATGAGCGAGAATTCGAAGCACGCTCTGGTCGAGGGAACGCGGGCGATGTATCGAATCCATCTGGGAAGCGGGTCGGTCTTGTTGGAGAATACGCGTCGACACCTCGATACGGCGTGCGTAAAAGCGGATATGCCGACGAATCTGTTGGCGGAAAGCGTGGATTCGGTGACAGCTCGTATCATCGGTATCGCGATCGCCTTGGCCCACGATGGGAAAATCTCGAATCCTGAATTCCTGCAGCAGATCGCGTCGTTGGATTAGATTCTTTTTGGGAGGGCTATTTGGGAGTCACCTCGTCCACCGGTCCAGCGATCACGGCGACATAGCTTTGTGGATGGATGTGCTGTCGGGCGGCCTTGTGGACTTCTGCGGGGGTGATGGCGGCAAGGATGCCGGGGTATTCATACGCGTGGTAGGCTCCGATATCGTAGAATGCGGCGAGCACGAGCTCTCGGGCGATTCCCTCGTAGGTCTCCATCCTGCGGGCGACTGTGCCTTTGACGTAGCCTTTCCAGAGTTCGAGTTCTTCCTCTGAGGGTGGCTCATTTCGCATTCGTTCGAGCTCTTCGATTGCGGCATCCAAAGCGGTCTTGGCATTGGCTGGATTGACCCCCATCTGGAGCATCCACGGTCCCGGTCCCCAGTAGGCGAGATAGAAACTGTATACGTAGTAGGCGAGGCCGAGTTCTTCGCGAATGCGCATGTTGAGCCGGCTCATGAAGCTGCGGCCGAGGACGTAATTCATGAGGTCAGCTTGGTAGTACGAGGGATCCCGGCGGCTTATGCCGGGGAAGCCGAGGGCGATGTCCACTTGGGTCTTATTGGGAATGGGAACGCTGATGACTTGTGGTTCGTCCGGAAGAGGGATCTGGGGGATGTCTGGTCGATCCGGCTCCCCACGCTTGGGCCAAGAGCCAAATATTGAGCGGATGAGATCGGCGGTCTCGTCAGGATCGATATCGCCAACGATGGCGAGGGTCGTCTGTTCTGGACGGTAGTATTCGGCGTGGAATGCGATCAGGTCGTCTCGATCGATGGCTGAGATAGTTTGCGGGGTGCCGAGGCGGTGGTGATGGAGAGGATGTCCTTGTGGATAGAGCCGAGCGAAGAGCTCCTTCTCGGCTGTCTGCAGCGTGTCTTCATCTCTCCGCTCCTGTGCTGCGATGAACTCTGCGCGCACTTTGTCGATCTCCTCGAGCGGGAAGGACGGCTGTGTGAGTTGCTCGGCCGCGGCCGAGAGGAGCCGCTCGAGGTCGTCGGTGAGGCATTTGCCGTTGATCGTGCTGACTTGAACTCCCGTGCTGAAGCTCAGCTCTGCGGCGACGGTTTCAAGTTCGTCTCTGACCTCCTGCCACGAGCGTTCTTGAGTCCCACGGGAGAGCATTTCGGCGCAGAACGCGGCAAGGCCGGCTTTTGGCTCTGGCTCCATCGTTGGTCCTGCGAGAATGTTGCCGAAAAGGGATACGAAAGGGGCTGAATGGTTCTCCTGCATGATAACGGTCAGACCGTTGTCCAATGTCAGCCGGTGTATGGGAGCAACCGTACCGACACCAGGCGGAGGGGGCACGAGGGTTTCGGATGCGTCGGGATGCGCGTCAAGCTCCGGTCGATGGCGCCAATGGATGTCCGGAGGCGCTGCACCCGCCGGAGCTTCCGTTGCTTCGCCGCTCGGGATGAGCCAGCCCACGGTTCGGTTCTCTTTTCTGAAGTAGGTGTTGACGACCCTTTGAATATCCTCAGCCGTCACGGCGTCGGCTTTGGATGGAAAGGTCGAGAGATATTCGTGATCGTAGATGGTGTGATAGTAGCCGATCTGACGGGCGAGATTCGTCACTCCATCTGACGCATAGATGAAGTTGGCCTTGGTCTTATTCTTCGCCTTGGTCAATTCGCGCTCGCCGACCGTTTCGCTCCGTAGCCGGTCGATGACCTCATCGAATGCGGCTTGAGCTTTCGCATGGTCGACGTCCGGCAGCATGGCTATCTCGAACGAGAAGACGGTCGGCTCGGGATTCTCATATTGCCATCCCCCCGCGGCCGAGGCGAGGCCGCTGTGAACGAGGGCGGTGTAAAGGCGGCTGGTACGGCCGCTGCTGACGATGTTCTGGACGACTTCAAGCGCAATGTGATCGGGATGCTGAATGGGCGGCACTTCATAGGCAATGTGGATGTAAGGGGTGCGACCCGGCACTTCGAGGCGGACGTTTTTCTCGCCGGTAGGCCCCCGGCCGGGATTGGGCGTCGGTGGCGCTGGCTTATCGCTCGGGATATCGCCGAAGTAGTGCTCCGCTCGCTGGAAGACTCGTTTGGCGTCGACGTCCCCGACAACCACGAGGACGGCATTGTTAGGGGCGTAATGGCTACGGTAATAGGCGACGACGTCATCTCGAGTGAGCGACCGGAGATCGTCCTTCTCCCCGATGACCGTCTGGCCGTATGGCTGATCGGGAAACTGGGCCGCCATTACCGCGCGGCGCAAGAGGAAGCTGGGATCGTTTTCTGCCCCCTCGAACTCGGAAAGCACGACACCCTTTTCGCTCTCGATGTCATCGGCCGATAGGAGACACTTCGCCATGCGCTCGGATTCGATATCGAACGCGAGATCCAAGGCGTCAGGCGGGAGTGTCTCGACGTAGGCCGTGTAGTCCATCGAGGTGAAGCCGTTGAGATAGCCGCCGAGGGCCGTCACGAGGCGGTTCATCTCTCGCCCGCTGAGTCGCTCGGTGCCTTTGAACGCCATGTGTTCGAGGAAGTGGCTGATGCCGGCCTGCCCCCGGGGTTCATGGCGTATGCCAACGCGATACCAGACGAACGAGCAGACGAGCGGGGCCGAATGCTCCTCGAGGACAAGCACTTGGAGGCCGTTGGAAAGCGTCTGTTCCTGTATTCCTGAGGATTCGGCTTCCGCCGAAGATGTAAGCATGAAAAAGCAAATTGCGAGGATGGCAATCGTCCACATATCGATACCGGTCATTCGTGGCACTCCAACTTGAGATTTCATCTTGCTACGTGCTTCATTCGGGCGCTTATGATGAGCATAACAATCGGCGCCAGGACGAACACACCGATACTGGCGAGCTTCAGTGTCCCAGGCGCCATGGCGAGCATCGCAACGGCAGCGGCCGAGGCGCCGAAAGCGACGCCGAGAACAAGGGCTTTCTTCGAGGGCTCCATGATGTGGAGGGCGTGGCGCCAGATTTCGATGGTCGAGTAGAGTCGCCCACACTCCAGGCACTCTCGTTCCCGGTCTCGTCGCAGGGTGAGGCACCGCGGACATCTCATCTTCTTCTCGGTCGCGCGCTCGATCTCCGTCCGCATTTTCTCCAACCAGTAGCGTTCCTGTTTGAGATTCGAATCAAGCTCGATCGCTGACTCGTACTCCTCGGCGGCCAGTTTCCAACGGCCAAGCCGCCGATAGACATCGGCCAACAATGAGTGGGCGTGGGGGTTGTCTGGGTGGTTTTCAATGGCCTCGCGATATTTGGCGATGTCGTCAGTGGCAAATTGCGCTTTGAGCCGGCGCTCTGCGCGCCGAGCTAAAACTCGTATCAATAGCGCCGCGCCGAATACGCCGGCGAAGAGGAAGAGGACCCCTGGACCACCTTTGAAGACTTGAGAGATGGCGAAGAACATAAGGCTCACGAGTCCAATCAATAGGAGCAGACCTTCTCGGCCGGTGATGCGGCGGTCGAACCAGAGAGAAAGGATCCAAAATCCGCCCGCGAAGGCGATAGCGGCGCAAACCACCATCTGAAGCACGAGCAGCATAGCGGGTACGGCTGGCATGGAAACTCTTCGTCCTCTCAGGGTATGGCGATGGATTTGCCGTCGAGCATCACTAGACGGCTGTCGAATGTTATAGTGATATTGCTCTGGATAGGAACGCGTAGCGTGCCTTCGGGTCGATCGAGCATTGTCTCTGAGTTCGTCCGAATTCGGATTTCTCCCTTGTTACGGATGACAGTGCCGTCATCGAGCAATAGGTCCAGGCTGTTGGAATGATTTGTTTCGCCTGTAAGCTCGGTATCGATCCCAAGGTCGAAGCTCGCCTCATTGAGGCTTAAGATGCTATGGCCTGTGCTTTCGATCTGGGCGATGGTGTTTTCTCCGCTCTTCGTAATTGATACAAGCCGATTGTGTTGTTCCGATCCATTCGTCTGGACAAGCCAGTCGTCGCCTTCTTCAATCGGACGGCGCGACAATACAACCGGCGCGAGTTGTCCGAGGGCTGTGAGGAAGCCTCTTCGCCGAGGTGAGTCGGCCGATGCCCCCGACGCGGGAGAGACGTCGATGAGCTCTCCCGTTTCGTGCATTCGTATTTGGACCTCCGGCCACTGGAGCGGCATGCCTGCGGCGAGCACTCCAGTGGCATCGGTCACCTTGAACGTTTTCCCCCGCAACCGTAGCCACACCGCTCCATCTGCACCGCGAGCTATGACCTCCTCGGTGAGCTGGATTTCGGCGCGCCACTCGACAGGAAGGGTCTCACCCAGACATATTTGATTTCCACGTGCTTCGATTGAGAGATGGTAACAGGAGACCTGACCGAGCGGGCGGTCGTAGCGGAGGAGAATGCCTGTGGGGGAGGGCGCAGAGGGGGCCACGCTCGGCGCGCAGGGAAGCGAACTCATTGCCATGGCGATCACGAAGAATATGGGCATTTTATTATCCATGCGTTCCCGGTCGAAGGGAGTTGTCGAGGCGTCGCCATTTCGGACGCTTTTCTGGTGCCAGGAGGGCTGTATCGAAGATATGCCTGGCGATTGGGGCGGCAATTTCGCTCCCGCTCCCTCCATACTCTACTACGACGACTACGACGAGTTGAGGTCGGTCCGATGGCGCGTATCCAGCGAACCACGCGTGAGGATCGCCTCCCGTCACTTGAGCCGTACCGGTTTTCCCGGCTATAGGATATCGGTCTGTGGCGATGGAGGCGGCTGTGCCGCCAGGGGCGACGACGGATTCCATTCCGGCTCTCAGTGCTGCGATGGTCGATGGTCGGAGCCCGACGGGCCTTGAGTTCGAGTTTGTTTGACCGCGGTCGCCATCGGTTGTCAGTAGGACGTGAGGCTGTACGAGCATGCCGCCGTTGGCGACGACGGAGATTTGTCGAGCGATTTGTATAGGCGTGACGAGACAATCTCCTTGCCCGACGGCCATTTGAGGGGTGTCACCTGGATACCACGGTTTGTTTCTTTTCGATTGTTTCCACTCGGGGGTTGGTACGAGACCGGACGCTTCCTCGGGAAGATCGATGCCGGTCTGGGCGCCGAGGCCGAACTGCTTTGCCATTTCCGCAAGTCGCTCTGCCCCTACGCGCCGGCCGAGAGTCGCGAACATGACGTTGCAGGATTTTGCGAATCCTTGTGTGAAGCTCACTTCACCGTGTCCGTCGCGCTTCCAACAGCGAAGCCCCCAGGACCCTATGCGATAGATGCCTCTGCAGTTAAACCATTCACTGGTGTTAACAGACCCGGATTCGAGTGCCGCGGCCGCCGTGATTATTTTGAACAGCGAGCCGGGGGGGTATTGGGCTGTGGTGGCGCGGTTATGTTGCGGATGGTTCGGCCCGCTGATTCGATCCCAGTCATCGGGGCTTATGGATCCGATGAAGACGTTGGGATCGTAAGAGGGGCTGTTGGCGAGAGCGAGTACTTCTCCGGTCCAGGGGTTGAGGACGACGACCGATCCCGGTCGATTTTCGAGGGCTTCCTCTGCGGCTCTCTGGAGGTCGAGGTCGAGAGTGAGGCGTATGCTGTTGCCGGCGCTCGGCGCCTTTGTTCCGAGCGTCCTCACGCGACGACCACGAGCATCCACTTCGATTTGGTCGCCACCATCGATACCACAGAGAATGGACTCAGAGGTTTTCTCGACCCCGGCCTTGCCAATGAGATCGAGCGGCCGGTAACCGGCGTTTTCCGGAAGGGCGAGTTCGTCGCTGTTGATTTCACGAACGTAGCCGAGGACGTGGGCGGCGAGGTTGCCGCAGGGATAGTCTCGGACGGCATCGGCAAGAAGAGTGACGCCGGAGAGGTAGAGTGAATGTTCTTCGAGTTGGGCTACGACTCTCGGGGATGCATCGCGCACGAGAGTTACGGCGTCATGGCTGGAAGTGTCTGGGGTATCGAGAGCGCGGCGAATGTCTTCGTGTGGGATATCAAGTAGCTCGGCGAGCGCTTTCGCCGGGTCATCGCGCCCGACCACCTCGATTTCGGCGGGGACGACGGAGACGGAGAATGCCGGGCGACTGCCGGCGAGCAGGCGACCGTTTCGGTCGTAGATATTGCCGCGAGAAGCGAGGCGGCGCACGATTCGAATGCGATTTTCGTCTGCGAGCCGTCTGTTGTGGCGTCCCTCGATGATTTGGAGTTGGAAGAGTCGAGCGAGGACTACTATGCAAATGAGGACGACCACTGCCCGCAATGTGATGAGACGTTGGGTCATGGCTAGCGCATTCCTTCGTGGTTTCGGATGAATGCGCTACGGGTGCGTATTATAATGGCGAAGACGATTGGGGTGAGCACGGCGTGGTAGAGCATACGTCCACCGACTAGTGTGGGCACTCGTTCCCACTCGTCGGTGCCGGCGAATGCGAGGGAGATTCCTTCGTTGATGAGGGTGAGCAGAGCTGCTGAGAGGGCGGAAACGATCCAGTTCTCCCGAAACATTTTGGACGCGAAGATACCGGCGGCGAAGCCGCTGAGCCCTTTGCCGATGGCGAGGCCGGCGATGAGGGATTGCCTAAGGGCGCCTTCTAGAATGCCGGAACCGAAGCCGGTTGGCGCGCCGGCGTGGGGTCCGGCGATGAGGCCTATGGATACACTCCAGACGAAAAGGAGATCGGGGGAGATGCCGCCAAGGGCCAACCGCGTGCCGAGCGTGGCCTGGAAGACGGCCAGCAGAAATGTAACGACGACTCCGATGATAGCGCAACGAGTCATAGCGGCGATAGGCCTGGCCGGTGGGATGTGGAGGAAGAGGTTCTGCGTCGGCTTGGGTCTCCCTTTTCGGCCAGAGCAATAGGGCGGAGCAAGCTCCGCCCTATTTGGGAAGGGGGATGGCTATCATCCCCCAATCCAAACTGTCGCCGGTCGTTGCCTTTTCGGTACCGGGTGTCCCTGTCGCTTAGTCTGCAACAGCACTGGCGCTTGCCGCGATTTCCCCCCTGGATCGCGACTCTGATCCTGTCCGCTGGGATTCGAGGTTGCGGCGGCGGAATGACTGGTCGATTTGTTCATGCCAGTTTAGGACCGCCTCCTCATAGGTTCCCTGTGCGGGATACCAGCCTACATCACGTCCGCGCACTCTTTCCACGCTTCCACTCCTACTGCCCCGAGCGCGAGGCTGGTTTGTTGGATCAGCACAGGTGGGTTACGAATGCACGTCCGAATCGATAACCCAAAGTCCACCCCCGGTCGCGGTGCTCACCCGTCGGCCCGCCTCTGCTAATGCCGGGATGCAAGATACAACGCCTGGTTTTCTATGTCAATCGGGCACAATACCCGATTCGAGCGTCTTGTCCATATGATTCGACATTTCGGAGTGGATACTTTACATTAGCTTACAAATCGGTGTAAAACCCCGGCTTCTTGGACTTTGGAAGCCGGGGTCAGGGTGTCGAAGAAAAGACTGGCTATTGGGGAACTAGAGGTCGCTTGGACCGAGCGCCTGTCGATAGTATATTCGTTTCTTCAGAACTTGCCCTGTCTGTGTATCGAGTACGACGTATCCCTTGACGAGTTCCGGCCAGACGACAGGTTGGTTGATTACGTCGAGTCCGGCCCTCCGAGTGACAGAGGTGACGAACCCGTCGACGGAGTAGCGACCCACATCTTCGCTAGTCGGGTCGATAGGCTGCTCGAGAACTTGCCCCTGAGAGGTTGCGAGTTTTCCCGTGCATGTGTCGAGGACGAGATCGGGCACGGCAACCTGATATCGGCCGATCTCGGTCTCCTGAGCCACCCCACGATTGACTCCCCAAGTGAAAAACAACGTGATTGCGCTTGCGACGATGGTCAATGCCAATAGTTTTATCGTTCGATCACCTCTGTCCACCGGGACCTCCTTTCGCGCTGCACCTTGATGTGAATATACCATATGTGGGTCCCCTTGTCGGGCGGGAGAAGGGACAGAGACGTTCGGGCACGAAGAAACTGAAGCCGTGAGTTCTCTTCTTTCACCACGACCTTTTCGACTGATTGCGCTCGATATCGACGGGACGTTGCTGGACGACCGCGGTGAGGTTTCGGCCGCTAATGCCGACGCACTGAAGCGGTTCGTGGATAGCGGCGGCCTAGTTGTACTGGCTTCGGGACGGATGACGGATAATATCCGGCCCTTTTATACCCTGATGGGTATCGATGGGCCGACAATCGGATACAATGGGGCTCTCGCCCGCGATTCGGTTGATGGCGGGTTTGGTGTTATCCTGGAGACGCCGCTGCCCGCTCGCTACGGTGACTATCTAATCGATTACGCCGAACGCCAGCGATTCTTGCTCAACTACTATATGGGCGAGAAGCTATACGCTCAGGACGACCCTAGTTTGCGGCGCTTTGCCGATTTGTATTCTCGCCAGACGGGGGCGCGGTATCACTTCGTTCCCGATTTAAGACGGTTTCGCGGGTGTCGACCGACCAAACTCATTATCGTCACAGATCCGACCGATGCGAATAACCCAAACCCTCGACACCGAGACGAACTCTATGAGATGTGGACTGAAAGGTGGGGATCCGAGGTGACGGTGATGAGGACGAATCCTGAGTACCTCGAATTTTACCACCGAGACGCGAGCAAGGGACGTGCGCTCGGTGCGGTTGCAAATCGCTATCGTATCGATCGATCGCTGACTTTGGCGTTCGGCGACAACTACAACGATGTGTCACTTCTCCAATCGGCTGGGCTTGGGGTGGCGGTGGCGAATGCGAACGCAGATGCTAAAGCTGCCGCCGGTTGGGTTTCGCCTTTGAGCAATAACGAAAATGCAATTGCAGATTCGATCGATCGATTTGTAGAGGGAAGCTAGGTGGCGTGCAGGAGGAAGATGCAACCAATTGGCAAAGAACATGCCGCTGTTCTTATGAGGCTTGTTTGGAGGTGCGCTGTTGCCAGAAGCGGTTACGCTGGGAGAATTGCTCGTAGATTTCGTCTCCACTGAGACGGATGTTTCGCTGACTGAGGCGCCGATGTTCTCGGGCGCTGCCGGCGGCGCGCCGGCCAATGTGGCAGTCGGGCTCGCTCGCCTGGGAGTCAAGGCGGGGTTTATAGGAAAAGTCGGAAGGGATCCCTTTGGTGAGTTCCTGAGGCGCACACTGGACGGGACTGGTGTGGATACAGAGCAGCTTCGGGTGAGCGACGGCGCCCGCACAACGCTGGCGTTTGTCGCCACGCGCAGCGATGGTAGAAAGGATATTTGCTTCTATCGCCATCCGGGAGCGGATATGCTCTTGAGGGCGGAGGAGATCAACCGCGCGTATTTGGCGTCTGCCAGTCTCTTTCATTTCGGCTCCGTCAGTCTCAGTCGGTCTCCCGCTCGGGAGGCGACGCTCCACGCGGCGTTGGTAGCGCGACAGGCGGGATGTATGGTTTCGTATGATCCGAATTGGCGTCCGACGTTGTGGAGCGATGAGGGCGAGGCAAGGGGCCATATATGGGAGGCGATGGAACTAGCCGATGTCGTCCACTGTGCTGAGGAGGAGTGGGAGTTCATAACGGGCGAGGTCGATCTGAGGACGGGGGCGGAACGGATTCTTAACGTCGGACCGAGAATGGTGGTGGTAACGCTGGGTGATAGGGGGTGCTATTACGATACGGGGCGATATCGGGGCGAGGCGCGCGGCTTCGAGGTCGAAGTTGTCGACCCGCTCGGTGCGGGGGACGGATTCGTCGCCGGGATGTTGTCTCAGCTTATGTATGCTCCTAGCTTGGAGCGACTCGATGAGGGGCTTCTCCGCAAGGTGATGATGTACGCTAATGCGGGGGGGGCGCTGACTTGTACGAAACGGGGCGTAATCCCGGCGCTACCGTCGGCCGATGTATTGGATGAATTCCTCACCGAACGTTCGGAGTAGGGATTTTAGTCGGTCAGCTCTTTGGCCGCTTCGCGCGTAACGACAGCGCGAAGGGCCGAAGCGGCGGCGAGCCGTACGCTTGGGTCCGGATCTTGGAGACACTTCGACAGCGATCCCAGCGAGTCCCTGGAGCCGATTTTCCCAAGCGACCGAGCGACCTCGCCGCGCACGAGAGGATCGGGGTCAGAGAGAACAGACGCCAGAACTTCGGCTGCCAGCGGTCCCATCTCGCTGAGGCTCTTCACGCCGTGAATGCGCTGGGCCGCGTCTCGATGGTGCAGGAGAGAGAGCGCAATTGAGGCGCGTTCTGATTCCTCGCCTGAGAGTTCGCTCGGGTTCCGCCCAATGGCATCGACCTGATCCTCGCTAAATCCGAGCATTCTGAGTCCGGCGACGATGGCGCGACGCACTCTTTTCGATCCGGCCGTGAATGCTTCAACGTCCTGTCCGTCTTCGCGGGATGGTGCGAGCTGTTGCTCGAATGACACCAGGCCTTCGAGAAGGTATTCTTCGGCTCCCTCGGCGTTCATTTCCGCCAGGAGTGAATAGGCTCGGGCGCGCACGAACCAATCTGGGTCGCAGCGCGCGAGGCGCTGTATTTCTTCGATTGCCGTCTCGCCGTCGAGTCGGGCTATCGCCTCTGCGACGGCCGTGCGCACATCCGTCGCGGGGTCTGTTATCAGCAGTGGGATGAGAATATCTTTGAGGTTTTCTTCGCCGATGGCGCCGAGCGACTCTGCGGCGAGACGACGAGCTTGGGGGGAAATGTTTGCGAGTTGGGCTACGAGATAGTCGATAGCATATTCTCCGCGATGGACGAGCGCGGCGGCGGCTGTCTCAGCGAGGCGTCGGTTGGGGGATTCGAGCGCGGCGGCGAGCCGTTCGCAGGCATAATCGGGATCGCGAGCACAAATTGCGTGCGCGGCCGCTCGCGCAACATCTGGATCATCGTCGCTGAGGGCTTCCAGGAGCTCGTCGACGGCCCGCTCGTCGCCGACCTCACCGAGGGCACGAATGGCCTCGATCTTGCTTTGGTAGCTTCCCTTGCGGAGTTGGCGACGCCAAAGCTCAAGGGCTCTCGTCTGCCGGAGTACTTCAATGGCAGCAGAGCGCACTGTAGCGTCGTCTGTATCGAGGATTTCTCGGACCGCCGCCACGGCTGCGCGAGGATCGGCGAAATCGGCCAACTCTTCGAGCGCGGCCGAGTGATCTTCCAACCCCGCGAGGCTTGTGGCCGGTTCTTGCAGGCGAACTGCAATCCGGCGAGCGCGGGCAAGATTGGTGGCATACCTCCATCGAAGGAATAGCCGGAGGCCTAGGCCTGCTCCAATGATGCCGGCGGCGAACAGAGCAATACTTCTCAACGAGTCATACTCAAAGTTCATTTGCAGAGCGCTCGACGTGCCTCAGCGGCTGGCAGAGCGAACCGGCTGAGGAACTCTAATTGTCTTCTCCCAAGTCAGTCTCTCTTGTCTTACCACATCCAGGTAGTGGGCCTTAGCGCAAATGTAGATCCAAAGCTGGCAATACGTGAAATACATCGCCAGGGTGACGAGCAGGTTCAAAGGCGTGTGTTCCCCTTCAATCGCCAGAGTGATGGCAAGCTGAAGCAGGAAGATGGCTAGAGCGAGCACCCATAAGATGAGGAGAGGGCTGCCGATTGGACCGACGGCCACTCCTACGGCAATTCCGGAGAGGAAGATCAGGTCGGAGAGAATGAGCAGTATGAAGAAGATGTGATAGATGGTGAGCAAATGGAGGACTTCGAGAGCGAGCTCTCGTCGCCGTAGCCGTGTAAGTCGGGGTAGGAACTTGCGGACAACGTAGGTGCCGCCACGGGCCCAGCGGAGACGCTGGCGAAGCCAGACGCCCCAGTGCTGGGGTTCGGGCTCCCAAGTAACGGCATATGGAACGAATTTGATGTGGTATCCTTCCTGCCCCAGACGAACCGTCAGCTCTGCGTCGTCGGCGATCGCGCCTGTGTCCCAACCACCTGCTCGCTCGAGCGCTTCTCTTCTGATGACGTAGTTCGTACCGGGAAGCGATGAGAGTCCGAAAAGCCGCCATCGCCCGGCCTGGACGATCCACTGGAAGCTGACGAATTCTATGTTGATGCAGCGCGTGAGAAGATTGGTGGCCTGGTTGAGTGTGCGCACTTTGCCAACTGCGGCGGCGAGTCGATTGTCGGCCACGAGCTCTGATACGAGGAGGCGAAGCGAATGAGGCTCGGGCGCGTTATCTGCATCGTAGACTGCGATAACATTATGTTGGGCGTGCTGGATGCCTTGGTTCAATGCATGAGATTTTCCGCGCCCTCCAAGACCGGGTGGAATCGCGACGAGTCGGAGTCGCCGGTCTGTGGCCATCATGTGTTCTATTACGCGACGCGTACGATCGGTGGACGAATCGTCGATCACGATGATCTCGATGCGATCTCGCGGGTAGTCGAGGTGAAGCAGGCTTTCGAGGGTTCCCGCCATCACGATCTCTTCGTTGTAGGCGGGAACGAGAATCGAAACTCCGGGCCACTCGTCGGGGGCGGGCGGTTGTTTGCACCGCGCTTCACGCGAGTAGAGATAACCGGCGATGGAAAGGATAATATGGAATCCGATGACGGTCCATGCCCCGATGAGGCAGAGCGTCAAGACGATATCTCGTAGAAGGCTGGTCGTCATCGCTTTATGGAAGCTCCTCGTAGACGCGCTTCAGGACGGGCCATGCTGCTTTGCTGTCGATGGCTTCGGAATGATAGCACTCGATGCCCTCAGGTGAAGCTTTGCTGACGCGCTCGATGGTGTCGGCTATTTTCTTTGGTGTCATGCGTTGGGGACCAAAGTCGGTGAGCTCGACGTGGAGCAAGACGCGAGCTCGTCCATCGGTTCGGCGTACGAGCCGGGTGGCGGTTTCCTCAGCCCAATCGTAGTTGAAGACTTCTGTCCCGTAAAGGGCGGCCCACTGCTGCCAGATGATCTCGAAGTTCATCCAGTCCGGAGGGTAGGGGCCGTCGAGAAGAGCGTCCAAGTCGAAGCCCGATTCGTCCGCCTGACGGTTGGGTGATAATATGGCGCCGTTGCTCCAAGCATCGCTGATCGTCATGATATAAGTATCTATACCCTCTGCCGATATAGTTTTGATGCAAGTGGACAGAAAATCAGTCAATCCTCGAGCTCTAAATCGCCTCCATGTTTTTTCGCCGAGCGGTTCGTCTGGATGCTCGGCGGCAAACTCCGACCGACATACATCGCAGTAGCAAGCCTGATCCCCGAACCAATTCACGACTGGCTCGCAGATCTCGATGCCTTCGAGTGTTGGATAGCGGTGGGCCAGATCGCCGAGCAGTCCGGCGTACCAGTCCCGAACCTCCGGATTCCGCGGACAGAGGAAGTAGGCCGCGTGAAGCCGCAACGGATTATGAGCCTTGCCCTGGCGCGTCCGCTCACGCCACTCGGAATGTTTTTTCCACATTGCGCGGTCTCGACCACCGTACACCCAGGCGACGATGTCGATATTCCGCTTGTGACAGGCTTGCAGAAGATGCGCCAAGAGGTCTTGCCTTCCCCAATCGCTCACGGTGGCGCCACGGTAGCGAGTGCGATAGGCGGCCCCCTCATCTACGTTATAGGCGTAGAAAAATACGGTGTTGACTCCGTTGCGCTTGTAGCGCTCGGCAAGGGTTTCGGATAATTCCTGGGCAGAAAGGGAGAATTTGCTGTAGGCCCACGGATCGAGCGTTACACCTTTCAGAAAGCGGTGATGAGGGGTTGCTTCGACGATTTCCACGAGTGTTGTGCTTCGCTCAGGGGCTCGCAGACTGAGTGTCGTAACTGAATCGTCGGGCGTCGTGTAGGTGGTCCGGTCGGAGGTGCTCCAGTCAGTGGCAAAAGTGGTTTGTCGGATGTGAGTACTTCCTGGCGCTCGAATGTCGGCGACGCCGGAGATTAGCGCGCGCCGTACGCTTCGCACTCGAACATCGAAATCGCGCAGATCGGCGATCGACCATCCATCAAGCGATTTTTCGTCGATGAACCCTCGAAACGGCTCTGGCGGCGCCCAAAGACCGAAGGATACGAGCACGACTGCGTCTCGTACGACTTCGGACATCTCGAGACGCTGCGCATGCTCCTGGTCGATAAGCCCTGCGTCGGTGACGTCGATTGGAGCGGGAAGGATTCCTCCCGCGCAGTAGGGCGGAGACTCATCGCGGCCGGCGATCCGCAGGTGGAAGGGTTTGTTGCTATCGGTCGGTCCCGCCCACGCTACCGGATGTAGTCCCACCTCCCAGGCGAGCCGGAAATGCTCTTGTGAATCGACGCCGGTGTCGGCGACGAGTGCGATTGTGGCTCCGAGCGATTCTGCCTTGCGGAGCCCTTCGACGGCATCCGGACGGTCGGCAAGGGGGACGTCTCCCCAGTTCGTCCATGCGAGAATCGCCACTGGTATGCCGCTGGCGAGCATTGGACGAATCGCTTGTGGAACCTGTGTTGAGTTCGCCCATACCGGAACATCACGCAGCACGGGTACGAGCCTACGGGCTCGTCCTTCATGCGGGCGGCCGAGGATGTCGTGGAGAATATCAGCCCAAATGCATGCCGTCCAGAAGCGATTTTGGTGCAACGATGGTCCGGCAGCCAGGTACCACAGGCGATCTCGACCGACGATAAAGGGCAGCGTGTGGCTCTGCGTTTGAGCCGTCGCAAGGGGGAGGGGATTCTTTCCCCCCTCAATCGCGGGCAGAATCAGCCGCTCTTGGAATTGGCGATCCTTATAGGAGATAGACCAAGGAACGGCCCCTGCCTGGACATCTCTGTGCGGCTGGAGTCGAAGATCGAGGGCCGACATAAATGTATCGCCAATTGATTCGATTCCCGGTCCCACCCAAATGACCGGGCCATTGTGCTGTGCGGCATCGATGGAAAAGGCTGCCCTTGCATCTCGATCCGGTTTTCCCCCAAGGTAGAAGACGGCGTAGTACTCTCCGAGGGAGCCGCTTTGATAATGCTGCGCGCTCACCGTAGCGCATCGCTCATCGAAATGGGAGATAAGAGTCTCTAATGCTTTCGCGGACTCAGCCACCGTCGCTCCGCCTGGTCCTTCTGTTTCCGCGATCAAGAGAACGCGGGGAGGATCTTCCGAGGACGTGAACCGCTTCGGCAAAGCCGGAGGCGGATCTGGCGTCTCTATCCGACCGCAGGCTGGGACGAGAAGGCAGACGAGCAGAAGGATCAGATTAGCTGTCGGCACGCGCATATATTCTATGCCCCCCGCCGCTGTGCAACCTGGACGATATAGAGCAGAAAGAGAAGCATAGCTGCGCCGGCAGCCAATATTACGATGGTGTGGGCAAGCCAGGAGACGCCACGCTGGACAATCTGCTGGATGTCTCCTTCGAAGGAGAAGACGATGTCCGGCGCTCGGTCCGGCGGGTAGGAAATGAGAATGGCTCCGGGATGGACGATGTCGTCTTCGGATTTGGCGGCAGCTCTCTCGATCGTGCGCTTTGCTCCAGCCGCCGGTCCGATCACTTGGGCCTCCCATCCCCGCGGCAGGATGTCCGTGAGTCGCTGGTCAGAGGATAGCGTTCGGATGAGAAGCGAGTCGGTCTTCGTCCAGTTCGCCATGTGGCGTAGGTCGAGGAAGCCGTATTCGGTGTTGCGGAATCCATTGACGAGGAGGCCGACGGCATCTGTGGGTGCATCCAACCCAATCCGGGCTGTGACCCATGGATCGGGGACGGTTGTATGACTGCGAGCAACCTCTAATATGGCTTCAGTTTCACCGCGTCCCTCTCGGAGTGTGGGCATATTGTCGGGCAGCAGATGCTGGTTGTGTTCTGTGCGTGTTACGATAAATGGCACTGATCTTGTCTTGGGACCGCCTTCGCTGTCCGACCGATGCTCGATCAGCGTCGAGCATATGGTTGCAAGGCGATGTTGTTCCTGAATATCGTGTCCGCGGCTATCCAGGGACCAGGCGAGCGGATAGAGACCACACCGCGTCATCTCTTCGAGGGCTAGGCTGATTGCATCCACCGGAGGCAAAGAGGATAGAGATTGCTCTGTAGTAGCTTCCGCTGTGGTATGGAGAGCGAGATCGCCGGAGTACGGGGGAACCGCTACGATTGCTGTTCCGTTGCGCTGGGCTCCTCGCAGCACGCTGACGAGACCTCGTTTTTGGCTGAGACGGTGGTACTGGTCGGGCTGGTCGGTCGGGTTGAGAGGGGTGACCTCGATGGCGAAGGGGGCTCCTTCATTGAGGAGATAGCGAATGAGACTGGAAAGGCGCCCCGCATCTGATGCTGGCGTGACATTCGAAATGAGCAACAATGCCGTTCGGGCGACGTCGTGAGCTTGACCGAGAAAAGCGTGTAACTGGTCGCAGAATATGAGGTCCGTTCCTGCCTTGCCGGACGATGGGCTCGGCGGCTCTGGGAAGTACCAGAAGTTATGACTCCGCACGGCATACGGCTGTTTCGGGTCGCCTTGGCCGATGACGGCAAGGGTTTCGCATGCCCGCGGCCGGGTGATGACGATAAGGGGTAGAGGGGTTTGTTCCCGCCAGTAGGGCATTCCGCGGTATACGACCTTGGTGGGTCCGGCCTGGGGTGGAGGGTTTGCGATATGAAAGCCATATCGTCCCAGCGAGAATCGCTCTGCGAGCTCGTTTAGGTTTGCTCCCACCCAGCAGAAAGGGTGATTTGAATCATAGCAGTCCTCCAGGAATGTCTCTGGGAGCGATGCGCTTTCCCAAAGCCCGACATAAATCGCTGCGTCATGTTCGTGAATGAGTTGCGGCCTGTAATCATCCATGGCCACCTCTGTGATAGCAACGTCGAAGTGGCCGAGGATGTCACGCGTCCACGAAACGACTTGTCCTTCCTCTGTTTCGAGAGCGACGCTGGCGTCGTGCAGAAGCAATACACGCTGAGCGGCCGCCGGTTCGACGAGGATGACGGTTGTAATTAGAATGAGAAGTGCGGCGATTCGTGCCATGATGTTGATCAGTTGATTCTCATAGGTTGGCAGAGATCATTACTGTTCTGCTAATACCACGGTCAGTGCAGGATATCACACCAATGACAAAGATGGAATGCCACAGACTGGGACATGCTGTTTGCCGGGGATAGGGAAGACCCGGTCGAGCGCGGAGGACACCCGACCGGGTCTGTGCCTGCAACGCTGCCCCGCTTGGGCGAGGCGAGCGCGCGGCTGGTGTGGGCCACTGCCCCCTGCCTCCGTCTCCGTGCCCGCGGAGACGGAGGAGTCTATATTGTCAGTCGTTCTCGCGTGACATGCGCATCTGTTCATTCATTCGGATTGAGCCATGCCATTTGGAGATAATCCCCGACGCCCTCCGTCTGGGAGAGTAGATGCGCATCGTAGATATCGATACCCACCGGTTCGGCGGTCGTGGCGCAGGCAATCGTGCGAGCGAGCGACGGCCCGTCCAGAGCGCCTACTCCGAAGTCCGTAACCTCGAGATGAGCAATGAGTTTCGCCCGCCCTCGAATCATCTCTTTCGCCTGGCAAACCGCCGCTGTCGTCCACTCCGGAGAGAACGTTTTTCGGTCGCTGTAAAGGGCAGCCCATTGCTGCCAGATCAACTCCGCCTGAATCACATCGGGTTTGTCGGGGCTGTCGAGTATTCCTTCGAGGTCGAAGGCGATGGCGTTTCGAACCTGGGCCGTCGACATAAGTTTGCCGGTTATTGACGCCGTGAAGACCGATGTAACGTGAACTGCCTTCCCGTATCCGTGCGCGAGCCTGCTGCTCGCGAGGATTAATCGTGTGAGGCCGTCCGCCCGGAACTGACGCCAGGATTCACTGGGGATTGTAGCATCGTGGTGGATCCCTGCATATTGAGATCGGCATCGTTCACAGTGACAGGCGTTGTCGCCCCAGAGGTCGAGTTGGAACTCCGCTAGGTCAATTCCGTCGAGATCCGGATAATTCACCAGCAGTTCGTCCAGCAAGCCGAGCCACCACTGCATTACCTCGGGATTTCGCACGCACAGGAAGTAGCTGTCGGCATCTGGCTTATAGTCATTTCCGTCGGCCGTCTTCTCGCGCCACATCGGGTGTGCTTCCCACATTTGTTTATGCTGCACGCCGTTGAGCCACGCGATCACCCTGATATCGCGTTTGTGGGCCTCTCGAAGCATGTGGCGGAGCAGGTCCTGTCGCCCAAAATCCTCCATGATGTTTCCGGCATAGCGAGTGCGATAGCGGGCCCCGTAGACTCGGTTGTAGGCGTAGAAGTAGACGAGATTGACTCCCTGGTCGGCCCAGGACTGGGCTAGCTCCTCTGCAAGGCCCCGTGCAGTGCGGCCTCGCCCGTAGTAGTAGCTTGCATCGAAGCGCACAGAGCGAATTCTTTGGCCTAGCATGGTCGTCCGCGGTGGTTCAGCCGTTCGTATGGGAGACGTCTGCGCCGGAGCCGACGGTTCGGGTGCGGGTATGAGTGGAACGATAGGGGCCGGCGCCATCCTCGGCGCGCTTGCGACAGCAGGCGGCGGTTCGCTGGCTCGCAGCGCAGCCTCGTGAGAGGGGGCGACCGGTTTTGGCGCCGGCCGAAATGAGTGCGTAATGGTAGGACGTGCAGATGATATATTCGTTTGCTGCCGCAGTTGTTCGCGGGGAAGGGGAATAGGAGGTTGTTCGGTCACATTCGTTTCCCCGAGTGCTTCCACGGCTGCTTGAGACGGCGCGGAGGTTTTCGATTTCAGACCGATGCTGCCTTCGATCTTCCGGTGCGAAGGGGGCTGGATGGAAGATCGAGCGGGCGGCAGTTGTCGAGGTGCAACGGTGTATGGTGACGGACGAGCAGTGATGTGCCAAGAACGCCCGACCAGTCCGACGGCCGTCACAATGGAGACGGCAAGCGGCAGCGGGATCAAGAGTTTAAGGACCCTTGCTCGAATGCCTCGACGCATCATATCATGAACCTCGCTGCACTCCGGCTGGCTCCGTGGGCCTTGTAGTGAGTCGATTTCCAGGTGCGTCGCCAGGCCAAAAAGAGAGAGCCAAGGGATTCTCTCCCTTGGCTCCGGCTCAACCGTTGGCGCTTTGGCTCTAGGTCGCGCTCAGACGCAGTTGTACGACTGGTCTAGCGATAGTCGATCTTGATGTTCTCCCCGGTGATCACGATGTCTCGCCGGCACAATTTGCACCGCAAGATCAGCGTATCACCGCTTCGGTATGCCCACCATTTTCCACACAGACAACGGATCTTGTTTTGATCCCCTTGTGGCGTCTGGTTGGTATTGGTGGACCCTTCCTTGGGGCGTACCGCAGACATCGACACTTATTACCTCCAGGCTCATCCGAGGTGGTTTGTTCCACATCGGGGACCGAAATCCACAGTCTGAATTTGCTTGGTAATAGACCATTCAATCGTAGTGCTAAATAAGGAGAAATAAGAAAGGAAAAAGGTATGTTGATACCGGTGTATTTAGGGGTTCTGCCAAAGCCCCAGTGACGCTTTCAGGAGCGAGGCTCCCGTAACACCAAAGCGCTTTCACCTTTCCCCCTTGTCAGAGGGAACGACCGGCGATTCGTTCCCTCTGCACTCCCTTCGCTTGCGGCACGCGCAGATTGACTGTCTAATTCTTGGTTTCGCGACGATGCTCATGTTGTTGATTCAGGGCGTCGTTGCTGTTTTTGTGGAAGGCTTTTAGTAGGGGTATGCAACGGTCAGGGAAGATACGGACCGGCGTCGTAGGATTCCGAGAGCAGAAGATATCGCGTTTGTGAAGTTGATGGGGGAATCACGGGTGAAGCCGATAAAACGAGGGGCAAGACCGGGTCTATTCATAAGATTGCGGAATTTTCTGTTTTCTCCGAATGCCCGCGCTTGGTGCTGGCTTTTGATCGGACGCGTGTGCATCCGTCGGGGGTATCCGCGCGTGGCGCTACGATTCTATCGCAAGGCCACGGCGCTAGAGCCGCAAAGTCTTCGCCTATGGCGTCACCATGCCGCGGCCGCCATGCGTAGCGGTCGGATCGAGGAAGCCAGTCTGTGTTATCGCACTATGGTGAGGCTTGACGGAGACAATCCGCGAGCATATCTCCGGGTGGTTGCGAGCTACGATCTTCTTGGAGCTTCTAAGGCGGCGTTGGATGCCTGCCGTGCAGCGCTTGACCGGTTTCCAAATGCCGCGTGCCTTTATCGGCAGTATGGACATTTGCTGCTGAACTGCGGCGCCGTCCACGATGCTTTGAGAGCGCTCGAACGGGCGGCGGAATTGAGCCCGCGCCACGGCGATACACACTATTTCGTCGGACTTGCGTTGCGACGAGCGGGAAGGTTGGATGATGCACGCAATGCCCTGCGTCGAGCGCTGTCTCTTCGTCCCGACGATCCGAAGCTGTACTACGCCCTTGGGCTTTGCTGCACGCCGGGTGAATCGGGCGAGGCGGCTTTTGCACTTCTGCTTTCGGGCCTCGCTTCTGAGCTTACCCCGCCACAGTGGGCGAGTGAGACTGCTTGAGGGAACCCCCTCGTCCGGCGCTATCCATCCGCCAGTATAGCGATGCCCTGCCCTCGATGTAATTTCCCCTCATGTTTCACTCCACGTGTAAAACTGGAAGTGCAATCGGGAGTCGGCAATGCTCAAACAAGTTCGAAAGTGATGAACGACTCGTGAGGATTCAAAACTTATCTCAAATCCGTGGGCTTGTGTGGAATATGCCGCGACAGTATTGAACGCGCGCTGAATGGACCAGGACGGCACAGTCTGGCGGAGGCGAATTTACGCATGAAAGGGATTGAAGCGTGCGAACGCCGAGCCATGTCCCGCTCTATCCTATGCGGACGGTGGCCAGGCTCACGAACGTCGAGCCTCACCGAATCCGTTTCTGGGAGCAGCGCTACAGGTTGATCTCACCAGTACGGGATGGGTCGGGACGCCGCCTATTTTCCAAGGAAGAAATTGAACGCATTCGCACAATTGGTCGGCTTGTGGACAGTCATGGTATGAGCCTTACGGCCATAGGAAATCTTCTGCAGGATGAGTCGCCCTAGGGAACGAGCAATATCTCGTTCCCTCCTGGGAGCATGAAGTCTGCTCTCAGGAGGCAGCAGTCGAACACCGGCTTCACCTCTGATGTGGACGTCGGATGTGAAGGTTGGCAGGAATATACCACCGACATCGACGCTTTGGCATCATCCAAAGAAAAGAGTTGTTGTTTCAGAGGGCGCTCACCGCTCCTTTTGTGAGAAGCGGTGAGCGCCTTGCCACACCAGAAATGTTGGGTGGTCATACTCGCCTTGGCGAGTTTCGTGCGTCATAGCTAAAGCCGCTCCCTCGATCTGGCGATGAGTACCGTGGAGGCTATGGCGAAGCGGTTATGTCACGGAACACTGCGAGGGGCAAGGTGGCCGTCGTTGCAAGATTTGACCGCAGATATCTGAGGGTCGACTGGCGAGTGATTGCTCAACATGTTTGCGTCCTGGAGCATGATTTTGCCGGAAGTTGGGGTTTCGTAAAGGCGCGGAACGGAAACAAGAGTGAAACGGCAAGATGCAGTGCTCTGCAACATGCCCGCTCGTCGGTCGTTCCGCATCGCAGCGCCCCAAAACGACCGTTCGGGCGGGCTCCACTTTGGCCTCTGTCACCGAATGCGACACTTCCTGCTGTGGTAGGCAGGTCTCTTCGGTCAGGTCGGTCGCGTGGTGAAGCCCAGAAAGAACGTCAACCAACTCATCTCATCGCCTCGCTCGGGGTATCGGATTCCGTCCGGAGCATCCTCGCCCAGCCGACGGAATCTGTATCCCCGCCGCCTCCGCTAGTCCGGGCTGAGGGTTCTGATGCGAGCAATCGCACGCCCTTGGCCCGGACGATCACAGGCTTTCCCGGGATCAGCTTCGTGCGGTTCGGGGATGTCCGACTCAGAGCGCCTGAGCCTGTTTCGGCGGCCGTTTTCGGTGGCGATAAGCCCCCAGTACGGTTTAACGCTGAAATCGAGCCAGTGCCACGGTGTTTGCGGACCGTCCGGGGCCGGCTGTATTCCACGCCCAGACCGCCTCTGGCTGTGCTCAGCTGGCCCCGGCGTCCTGAAGTCAGGTTTGCTTTTCGATAGAGGGTGGTTATGGAGATGAGCGAGGGGCGGAGCGACAGCGGCCTGCAGTGGTTTCTCGTATACGCGGATGTTGTTACTCTGGTGGTGGCAACGCTGATTATGATGTATGCGGTGGCGGCTGTTGCGACAGAGAGGTTCCAGCAGAGAACGGTCGATTTAGATCCGAAAGCATCGTCCAAGGCGACTGCGGGCGGGCTGCGGTCATCTGGGATTTACGGTCATGATATCGACTCGGGCTACGTTTTCGATGAGGGGCTTAAGTTTCTGAAGCTAGCAATCGAAAACTATGTTTGTGAGGAATCTCTGAACGAAGTCGCCGATATAAGCTTGGAAGCGCGGGGACTCGTTATCACGCTGGCAAGCGACAACTATCTGTTCCCAGTCGATGAAGCTGAGTTGAGGGCTCCCGCGCTTCCTTTCATCGACGAGATTGGTCGCCTCCTGTCCGAGGTCTCGAATCCATTTGCCATCGAGTGCTCTACCTCTCGCGTTCCCGTTTCCGGTGGTCGCTATTCGTCGATCTGGGGACTCTCCGCCGCTCGTTCCTGCTCTCTTGCGCGTCGTTTGCTGGGGAAATGGGACGTGAATGGAGAACGATTGGTTGCAATGGGCTGCATAGACACTCGCCTGATTGCATCAAATGACCGTGAGGATAACCAAAGGCAGCGCAGCCGCGTGGAACTGATCGTCATTCCAAATAGTCGAATGTAGGGATCGGGGAGTAATTGTAGCGATACACGTTGGCTGCCATGAACGGCTTATCGTTTGCGGCGTTTTCGTTGTCTGAGCCACTCTCTCACAAGCAGCGTTGGGACTAATATTGCCATGACGATGAACATCCCGACCGTTATAAGTTGAGGGAGAGTAGGCTCTTCGGCCGCTTGCTCTTCCTGCCGCGCCGCCTCGTCTGCCTCCATGAGCCCTACCGTTTCGCCGGTATGCTGAGACGCTGAGGCTCTCTTCCGCTCGATCGCTCGCTCCCACATGGGTATGACTATCGCCAGCAATATGCCCAACATGACGAGTGCCTCAGCGACACGGATACCACGAATTTTCATGTTCGCCCTTCCATTGTTTTGCGAATTCTAGCCTTCGCACTACAGGGGCGTCAGTCCTGCCGACTTGGGTCTGTGCTGAACGATCGGGAGCTGCCATGGTGTTAGTGGAGGGATATTGATGTCGCGCTGGGGTCGGTTTTGAGGGGGCTAAAGACGTGACTGACAGGAGCCGAAGATGAGAATGGAGGTCATCGGCAACGTAATACGGTCGACAGCGGAGGATGAGGCAATGAATGCGATGCAAGAAGATGTTCAATGGATTTGCGTGGCAGAGTTGTTGGTTCGTCTATTGCAGAGGCGCGAACGTGTGAAGCTAAGGGCTTGGGGGGAGACAGCGGGGATCTCCAGTGGTGTCGCGTCTGTCTGAGGATGTGCATGCCGGGCTCGCTAAGGCGCGGATCTCAAGAGGGGTGGATCAATCTCGGCTTGAGCTGTTGGCGGCGAAGGTCTGCGCGAGAGGGTATCGGATTCCGGCCGATGTGATTGCGGACGCTATATTGCGGACGTTGGGAGGTGAGCCAAGGAAATGGCCTCTATAGATACGTCGAATCGAAAAAACTGTGGGTCGTATTTAGAGCGCCAGCGAACGCTGCTCGAAAAGATGCTGGCGGCGACCTTGGAGCAGCGGCGCTCCCTGATCGAGGGAGACGTGCGAGGGTTGGAACGGACCAGTGCGACGCTCCAGTCGTTGATTGCCTCCCAGGAGCAACTTCGGGGAGAAGGTCCAGAGCCATGTGAAGAGGCGAGTCACAGGGTGATTTGGGACCTGCGAAGGCTGGCCGAGGAATTGCAGCGAGAGACTCGAGCGAACTACGTGTTGGTCTGTCGGGGGACGGCCTTCGCCCAGCGATTGCGGCCCATGCCGGTGAGCGAGGCGGCGTCCAGCGAATCGTAGCGATAATAGCGAGAAGCTCGCCGAACCACATGGACGAAGGGCTGGAGGGACGATGGACAGTCAACGGGTGGGGACTAGGGGTATTGGCGTTTTGGACGATGGAGAGATTCAGTTTCCCACTGGTTTGTTCGGGTTTGGATGGTGTCGAAGTTTTCACGTGATCTCTTGTGACTCTATGCCTAATTTCCGATGGCTCGTGTCTCTCGATAAGCCGGATATATTGTTCTTGGCGGTAGAGACATACGCGATGTTCCCGGAGTATCGGGTGAATATGTCCGAGGCGGAGGTGGAGGCGCTCGATTTGCTGAGCGTAGAGGAGGCGGCGGTGCTCACGCTCGTTAGCATATCCGGCGAAAGTGGTGTCTTGACGACGAATTTATTGGCGCCGCTGATCGTCAATCCAGCGACGAGAAGGGGGCGACAGGTGATTCTGGACGATAGCGGCTATCAGACAAAGCACGCGGTTAGGAGCGGTGCGAGGGAGTGGTTAGATGCTAGTGCTGACACGGAGATCGGGTGAGAGTGTTTTCGTCGCCGAAAACATCGAGGTGACGGTGGTGTCGGTGCGGGGAGATCAGGTCCGACTTGGAATTGCGGCCCCAAGTGATGTGGGCATCGTTCGAGGCGAGCTCGTGAATGAGGTGCGAAAGGAAAACAAGGAGGCCGCGCGTGCAATCGCGATCGCGTCGATGAAAGTTTCTCGTTCTCAATGTAGGCAGGAGAGTGTCCTCAAGCTGAGTCGGAGCGATGCCGTTAATCAGGACACGGACGTCGGATCACGCCGGCTGAGTTTCAACCGAGTAGGGATATGTACGTGAAGGCGACGTCGCTCTCAAGGTGTTGAACTGGATGCTGACCGCCCTTCGGTCTGGTCAGTCGTAGCGAACACGGAAAGAGCATCCCAACCGGCATGAAGCCAACCGGTGCGCAGACGCCGGAAAAGAATCAGGGAGGAACGATTCGATGGGACTCTGCATTCACCTCGACAGCGCTGGGTTGAACGATCATCGATGGTTAGAGCCTGAAGTCGCTATTATCCCCTGTAGTCGATCGCTGTTGAAACCTGAAGCGTACGTTCCGGTGAACGCGAAGCGAATTCCTTCGGCTATCATGCAAGCGTTCCGGTAAAGTCCTTCGGCTGGTGTAACGACGCGGAAATGCCAGCGCGAGGCAGGCATTCTGCGCCCCAGCGGAAAAGGTGAGCGAACAATGACCCCCTGGAACCCCTCCCTTCCCAAGTACCGGCGCCCCCCCACGCCGGTGCCAGTTCGTTCACCCGCTGCCGGCCGGAGTCTCACTCACCCGGCGAACTCCGGCCGGCAGCCCGATGGGGCGACAATCGAGGTGGTCGAAGTGACCCTTTGTTTTGGCTTGACCAAATTGATGGTGGTCGGCTTTATGAGCTCGATCAGTTGCAGGCGGACGTGGAAGCGCATTTCCACCGCGTGCGATACACTTGGTAGTGTGATCGATATGCGTGCGTGAGGGCTGAGGACAGCGTGTGTCGTAAGTCGTCCTGGCAAGAATAGGCATGCCGGCCGCCTGAAAGCATCGATTCGCAAAACATTCACCCGATGAGAATCAATCGCTCAAGCGACCGGCTTGTGCGCATATTTCTTTTCGATTTTGATTTACACGCTACACGCCCGCTGGATCGGAGAGATATCGGCTGTCGATCCGCCGATTGGTCTTACCCGAGGAACGAGCGTCTGCGGACGCTGATGTTTCAAGTCGAGCGTGGACCTGGCTGCGGAGCCGAATCATAGCTTTCCCGTGAATCTGACAGGCTCGAGATTCCGTAACGCCGAGGACGCGACCCACCTCCTTGAGGGTGAGTCCTTCGTAATAGTAGAGGCTCACGACTATGCGCTCGGCTTCGGGCAGGGCGTCGATGGCGCTGGCGAGGATGTCGCGCTCGGCCTGTCGTTCCGCCTGCGCCTCCGGCGTTGGAGTATTATCGTCGGCGACGAGATCGCCGATGGCGCTGCTTTCTGAAGCCGGACCTCCGATCATCTCCTCCAGTGAGTACATAGCCTGAAGGGCGAGGTCGTAGGCGAGCGCATCGAATTGGGCGATAGTGATGCCTAGATCCCGGGCGATTTCCTCGTCGGTGGGAGCGCGGCCCAGCTTGCTTTCGAGCCGAGTGAGGGCGGTCGTGAGTTCGGCCTCGCGCTGGCGGACCGACCGCGGAAGCCAGTCCAGGTCTCGCAGCATATCCATTACGGCTCCCCGAATGCGATGGTAAGCGTAGGTTTCGAATTTGACCCCGCGAGAGGGATCGAAGCGGTCGACTGCGTCGATCAATCCAATAATGGCTTGGCTCAGAAGGTCATCGTATTCCAGCGCACGGCCAGGCCTGAGATTTAGGCGATCGACAACGTAACGCGCCAGCGGGGCATACGACTCGACTAACTGTCGCCGTAGTTCGGACGACCGCGTTTCAACGTATTGTCTCCAAAGCTTATCCATGTTTCCCACCCTTCATTACCTCCCGGATGTGTTAGAGTTTGCATGTGCGCTGCAAAAGCGATTCGCGTCGCGGGTATTCCGAAGGAGGCAGCAAACGCGCTCCATCGGCCGGCGGGAGCATAAAGAAGGGATGGATGTGATTTGAGCAAGGACGCGATAAACGGCGGTCGCCGCATCGATAGCGGCGCAACCCCAGTTCGTTCCCCAACTCCCTCAGGAGTCTTGTAGACTCCATTGTTTCCTCCCACCATTTCGTGCGACGGGTTCTGGTAGAGGGCTCAGCGGAGGGTGGAGTGGAAAGAAGCAGAGATAGGATGGTGCGGCGGAGTACTCGCGGCCGATCGACCGTCGGTCTTCGACGGAGCAATAATGCCGCTCGTTGTCCCCCAGTGTCCCACAGACGACACCTCTGCTGGTCTTCCCGGCTCCCCCTGGTCCTGCGCCCATCCCCGTTGGGCGCTGTGAGAGCCGTGCAGGATGTATTCCACACTATTGAGGAAATTTGAGATAAGATGAAAAGATTCGAGGAGTACCGAGGCCTAGTCGTTTGGCTGTAAGTCGAACCCTTCGGCGAGGGCGTTGCTTGCCTCGACGTTGTCCGGATCAATGGCGAGCGCGTCCTCAAGGGCGGCGCGGGCCGCAGGCTCGTCTTCGACAGAGCGGCTCGCCAATGCCAGGAGGATGTGGGCTTCGGCAACGCCGGGCGCGAGGCGGACCGCATTTCTCGCTGAGGTCAGCGCCTCCTCGGGATGTTGCTGTTTTAGAAGGGTGCGAGCAAGCGCGAGATGATGCATGCCGTTTTCTGGCTGTAGTTCAACCGCTCGGCGTTGCCAGCGTTCGGCCTCGGAGATGTCGCCGAGTTTCAGAAGCATGCGGCCGAGTACGGCCGCGGCGGCGGCATCGTCGGAATCGAGATCGAGGACCTTTTCGAGGTGTTGGACGGCAGCTTCGACCTGACCGGTGGCAGCGAGCTGCATGGCGAGTTCGCGTTGCACGATGAGGCTGTCGGGCGTGGCTTCGAGTTGTTCTTCGAGGGCCTTCCGGGCAATCTCATATTGCCCAGCTTCGTAAAGTTTCTGGGCGCCGCTGGCGACCTGCATGGCGAATACGAGTGAGTGCTGTTGGCTTTCCGAGCGGCCGATAATCGCGGAAATTGCCCCCGCACCGAGGAGTGATGCTATGAGGAGTCCCCGGAGGATGGTCTTCATGGCATTTCCTCAGGAGATATAAGTGCTGATCTCGAAGTGCCGGTGCGAATGATGCGCAGATCGCCCTTTTGAGCGTCCCAGGAGACGAGATATTCGCCCGGCCGGAGTGGCGTAGCGGCCATGACATCGGGATGAATCCCCGCGCGCGGACGTTCGGAGACAACTTGCGTCGTGATAAATTGGCCAGTGGCGAGGTTGAGTGCTTGGGGGTAGCAGTTGGCGAAGACGGGGGCGCCATGGATTTCCTGCGGGAGATCGGCCACATAGAGGGATGGCGGCCCGGCAGAAGTTGTGAGTTGGGTAACAAGACTGACGCCAGCCGCAATGGTCTCGTTGGCAAGTCGAGTGGCCCGGATCCAAGGGGTCTGATACCAGAGCGTCAGGACGATTAGTCCCACCAATATGACGAAGGCGGGAAAGGCGCCTCGCCTGTTTTGACCTCTGGCAGCATAGAGATCGCCGAAGAGCCAGCATAAGCCGATCGTTGGCAGATAGGCGAAACGGGACCACTCTAATGCCGCCGAACCTTGCCATCGGAAGAGCCATGTGGGGACGGATGCAAGGAAGAGAAAACCGAGCCAGAGCCAGAGGCGACGGCCGGGCACCCGATGAAGGGC
>Ga0180438_10001336_pt1 | contig 43973 bp, 50 predicted proteins | sample SS_ome_12_FD_132455 | JGI IMG/M metagenome (GOLD analysis project Ga0180438, IMG submission 132455) | Hypersaline lake sediment archaeal communities from the Salton Sea, California, USA - SS_3_D_2 metaG | ecosystem: Environmental > Aquatic > Non-marine Saline and Alkaline > Hypersaline >...
CATTATGTCGGCGTCAAGAGTAAGTTGTGTATCAGAATCTACGGTAACAACGTGTGCGTATGTATTATCCGTCGTGTTATAAACAATATTTCCGACAAATACGGTAGAAAGAAAATTCTGGCCGCTTTGAATCAGCTTATATGAAGATGTCGATGTGGTTGTGCCGCTGTCAAAAATCGATTTTAATCCGTCGGGCATTTTTACCCATATTTCAGCCGCGCCGTTGGCCGGGTTGTTGTCGATCGTGAAGTTGACGATTTCCCTTGCAAGTTGAGTTGATCCGGCCGCGTCTTTTGAGATCCTTATGTCGCCGCCGTCACTTCGCGCCGGGTAGCTTCCATCCGCGTCGAACATCTCCGACGGCAAATTTTCTGCGGTTAAAAGCACTTCCACGCCCCCACTTTGGCCCGTAAAAAATACATCGCCCGTATTACAGAAGCGCATACATTTTCTATTCCATCCAGTAGGAAAAGCCATTATTTGTCCTTAATAAATATCATTGCTATCTGTATAACTGAAAATAATGTAGGTATGCTGACAAGTCCAGCAATTTTCCAGCCGAGCTTGCTGTTGGCCTGGGCCGTGTTCAGTGCTAACTCCTGGATGGCCACTAACGCCTTGGAATGAGAACTGAAAAGAACCTGAACATCCTGAGAATTTCGCTCAGTTTCGGCATTTACTTGTGCCTGCTTCAGCTCGACCTTATTCACTCTTTCTCCCAGGCCGTTAAATTCATGTCTGGTAACTTCTGCCAAATCATAATCCTTCCAGGAAATCAGCAGTTTCTTGGTCTACCCCCGTTTTGGTCTTTTCTTGTTTCCTCACTCCTTCGACCTCCATCTGGCGCGTGCTAGCAGGAACAATTCCGACACGGGCGGCCGTCAGTCCTCCTTTTGGAGTTCCCTTGATTAATAGTTTTACGGCTCCGGCTTCCTCCACATTTCGGAGAAATCTTTCAGCCTTTCCGCGTCGCACACCAGCCCTGATTCCTCTCATTGTATCAATAAGAAAGGTGGGTGCCAAGCTCTTTAGGCTTAACCTGGTAAATCCCCTGGTAGCCATTATCAACCGATAAGCCGGCTTGACATTTATCAATTCATCCAGGAGGCTTGCTGTCTTTTTTTCTGAATATTTCCGCAGTTCCGCTTTTGTTAAAATTTTTGTGACATCATCCGCTAGCGCATCAGTCATCAAGTCAGAAATATCCTTCTTCATGGCCGGCGTAAAAACCCGGTCAATAACGGCAGGATTCTGGTCATTAATTATGCTACGGAGATTTATGCCGGAAATATTCCCGAGGTCATCAGATGATTTTTTTACAATGTCGTTGAAATACATATTTCTAAGAATCTGGATACCGTCTTCATCAAAGAAATCCAGGGCGCGGTCAATAATCCTCCCTTTCTTCCTGGTAGGCTGTTGAGAGAAAATCTTGATAATCTGAGAGGGTGTCCGCTGATTGCCTTTTGTATCATATACCAGCCTAAGCATAGGCTTCATTGCGTCTACGTTGCCGGAGAAGAACTTATCGGCTTTCAACCATTCCTTAACGAGCTGAGGGCTTCCAAGCGTCTCCTCCATCTGGTTTGCTATGGCGATATTCAAGTCATCCCTGGCCGACCGGAGAAGACGGGCTGAATTTCGATGGCCTGCCTTGATTGCCGCTCCCTCGGCGTCAGCTAGCGCCTTCTTTACGTTTCTGAGAGCCTTGGTGGTTACATTCCCGGATAATGTAGTTTTCGCGTCTTTTAGGGCAGAAAAGGCCCCTTTAGTAATCCCGAGTTCGGTAGCTGTCGCGGCTGGAATAACTTTCGGGCTCATGTCAACAAGGTCTTTTCCTGTATTTTTGTTTACCGGAATAGGAGGACCGCCCCTTTTGTTTTCCCTGAATGCAATAGGAATCCCCTTGCGCTGGGCCTCTGCCAGAATTTCATTAAACTTGGCCGTAGTTAATGGAGGGGGCTCAATCACACGACTCCCGGTGATGCCGATGTCCTCGAATACCTGATTGGCAAATTTCTTGGTATTGGCCGTCAAAATCTGCGGGTCAGCAACCTTATTAATTCCATCATAGAGCTCATCTGCCTCGTTTTTGAATCTTCCGTAAGCCTTTTCTGCGTTGCTAGCCAGGTCTTCTGCAATCTTGTCCTTATCAAGACGCATGAATCCATGTTTGGCCCTAAGTCTCTGAAGCTCTGCGGCCACTTGTGCCGTCCGCCCCTCATTAATTTCGATTGCTACCCTGGAGGCGTCGTCCAGAGCGCCTATCTCCCTCTGAGCAGTTTTCTTTGCGACTGTTCCGGTTTCGAGAAATTCTCTCTGTGCCGGAGTAAGAGGAAGATCCTCGCTAACCCGTGGTCCAATAGGAATCATGTCCGGGGCCCTGTCAGGAATAACAGCCCCAGGAGTTATCTTGGCCGGAGCCCTTCTAGCAGCCTGTCTCGTCGCTAGTCTGACAGCAGTTCTTCCGGCACTAATTATTCCGGATAGGAACGCAAAAGGGTCCTCCGGGATGCTGACGCCCAGCTCCATGAAAAACTTTACTGCGCTAGGCAAATCCCGCTCCCTTATCCACTTCCGAACACGCTTCAGCGCTCCTGAGTCCGGGTCAGAGAAAACCTCTGCAAATGTTTTATTTCTCTCCTCTTCTGGTATCCCTATATTGAGAATTGGAATATCTCTGATTGTAGCGGCGGCGGCTCTCGTAGGAACCCCCATTGCCTCCATGGCCGCAAATGAGTGTACAAAAATTTCCTGCTGGAATCTGGGAAGCTGGGCCGCCCTTTTCTCAAATCCAGCGGCCGTAATTATTGGCATCCCCTCCCCTTCTTCCACCGTTATTTTGCCAGTAGAGGGGATTCCAAACCTGGTCTCTTCAATTTCAGGTTCCTCAATGGTTTCCTTTAATCTGGAATATCCCGGTAGAATAGACTCCAAAATAGGAGCTTCCGTAGGTTTGGTGGCCTGGAGAACAGGAACCTCTGCGCCTTTTACGGGCGGCTGAAGCTGAAAAGCTGGAGTCGTTCCCTCTGCCTCTGCACGCAGACGGGCCCTTTCCTCTTCGTCTGTAACGCCGGGGAATGGGTCAGCAGGAAGAGTGCTCAAAAAATCCAGAGTTTCCTTGTCCGCCATTATTGTTCTCCTATTGGTCCGGCAGGCAATCTGAATCCACCAGGTTCGGCAGGGGGTGCCTCCGGAGTGAGGGCTTTTATTGGCTTCACTTTCTCAGCCGGGGCCATCTGTTTTTTTGCGCCTATTTTGGCCCTCACAGCAGCCACATTTCCTGCTGACGGCTCTTCGCTGTTAGCTACAAGAAAATTCTTAATCATGTCATCCGTGGCGTCTGAAGGAAGGTCTTTGAGCTGGTAGACAATCTTGTCATCCTTATCTGTTTGATTGGCGATAACTTCCCTCAGAACGTCCCGGAGGGCATCCGCTTTTTCTTCTGCCGTCAGGGTATCATCCCTCAGATTTTCAGCTAGCTTGGAGAAAATTTTAATTTTCGTTTGCCTTATTTGCTCAGAATCAGTTGCCCCAGGAAGCGCCTTCATCGCCATTTCGCGGTCCTGGTTTGTCAGGCGGCCGGATTCCCCGCCGATGGCCTTACTGATTTGGGTAGCGAGGAGGCCTTTGAAATCGTTGAATTGTGCGGTTTCAGCGTCAATCCTGAAGTATGCCAACAGATTCTTGAACGTGCCTTTGAGGAATCCAGAAGGTTCAACGCCGCCGGCAAGAGACAGGAGAATGTCAAGGGTCTGCCCAATGCTCTCGGCCTGTTTGGCTTTTTTAGCGGCTCCTTTTCCTTCTTTTTCAGACTTAATAATCCTATCAAGCTGTTTGTTGAGCTGGTTCAGGACCTCTTTGCCTTCGGTGCTGGCGGCATACTCGGCATTTGCCGCAATCCTCTGAATCTCCCCCTGCAAAGACTCTTTATCGGTGAAATCAACTGTGGCCAGGGGCGCTCTTTTGGTCATCATCGGCTTACCGAAGGCGGCAATACTGACGTCATCTATCCAGTCGTTGATGTCATTCGTCTCATCCTTCTTAGTCTGGGGATTGATGAATTTGCCTGTTTTAAGAAAATCATCAACCGCTCCTGGTCCGATACGGTGAGCTAGCAGGGCTTTCATTACATCCCCGTCAAACTTTTTCAAGTTCCTCTTGAACTCCAGACCGCCTATGATAAGGTTCATTTCCGGGTCAAGAACCGCCTTTTCTACTTTCGTGCCGGCAGGAATAAGGCCCTGTTCGATAGCATCATCTAGGTTGGCCTGAGCCGTTGACCGAATGGGCTGAGTAAGGCCAGTGGCCGTGCTGTCCGGGTCCGGATTCTTTGCCCTTGGGTTAAAAGAGCTTTCTCTTGCTGAGATGCCGATAAGAATTGATTCGGGAATCTCCAGCTTGCTAGCGGCAGACTGAAAGGCCGGCCTTATCTTTTCCGGAATCTTTGTTTTTAGGCCAGCACGCCTTAGATTTGTGGAGATTTCTTCACCGGCAGGCACAAAGGCATCAATTTTTATATCGGTAGGTGTTATTGTTTCCATGGCCTCCATTTTTGCGCCGCCACCCGGAGTCAGGAATTTAAGCCTTTCCTCACGCTCACGCATTTCTTTTACCTGTTTCCCGGCTTCCTCCGGTTTTGCCAGACCAGCTCCTACGAGGGTTCCAAGACCCTTCTCGACCTGTCCGCCGGCAATCTGGCTAAATCCTTCGATTCCCGCCTTCTCCTTGTCCTGACGCTCCATTTCGGCAATATACTGGTTCCACCAGGCTTCGGTATTCTCCCGGCTGTCCACATAGAGCTTAGGGTCCCGAATACGGGTCACATCACGACCCTCTTCTTTCGCTTTTTCAATTGCCGCCTGCATACCAGAAAGCCCGCTAGCAATGAGTTGAGCAAACTCCATGGCCTGTCTTTTTGCATTTTCCTGCTCAAAAGTAGCCCCAACCATCTGCGCCGTTCCGATTGCTCTTGGAATTATATCAGGACCAACCGAGGGGCCTGCGGTTTCGGTCATCAAGGCTTTTGTTTTCAAGCCCTCAGAAAGCGGCGTTATAGGGGTTTCTAGGATAGTTGCCATTATGCCCTCACTGGTTGAAGCATATTCAGGAATGCCTGCCGCGACTGAGCGTTATTGTTTATCATATTTGTCATCTGGGCCAGTCTGTTCTGAAAGTTTACCCAGCCATTCTGGGTAATAGCCTGAGTGCGATTAAATTCCGCTGTTCTGAGGCCATCCAGGCGCGTTCTGTTACGCCATTCAACTTCCCTGGCAATAGCGACTCTCTGGGCTTCTTCTGCCCTCCTGGCCGCCTCCCTGAGAGCCCTGGCGCGTTTCCTGTTGTTGCTGACACTGAAAAAGGCTTTGCCTGCCCCTACAATGAGACCAACGCCTCCGCCTATGATAGCGCCAGGAACGGCCCCGATGCCTCCTACAGACGATCCCATAATGCCTCCAGAGAGCGCTCCGCTAGCGACAGCTCCGAGAACGTCAAAAGAAGCCTCTCCTATCCCTGTTCCCTGTGGAGAAACAGAGAGGCCAGCTTGTAGACCGCCGGCCGCGGTAGATATTCCGCTTTGGGCCGGAGTGGTCAGTGGTTTTGTTCCGGGTACGCTGAATCTCCCAAATTGAGAAAGGGGCACAAATTGATGGGTGCTAAACGCTTGTTCCCTAGCCGCCAATCCCTGAGACTGCGGCCCGACCGAATAAAGATAAGGGTTTGGCATTTGGTCAGGCATATTCAGTTGCCTTGGATTGGTGAAAATGGTCTCGCCAGTTGCTAATGGAAATAAATCAGACATAATTACCTCATTAGTCAGTTGCTGTCAGTTTCTTTCCAGCCGGTAGAAATAACTCTTTTTGAGCCATCCTGTAAATTCAGGACAGTATATTCTCCGATTCTTTCATTGTCGCCGGTAGTGTCCAGCTTGGTACGATACTGTACAATCCGATGAGGGGTCCCATTTATATTCACAACAGAACCTTGTCCGGAACCAGCAGAGGTTCCTTGCTTTATCGATTTATCATCGGTTTCAGCCAACACCACATCGGCCCTGAGCCCGCTAGCGGCCCAGTCCCTCATGCGAAGATATTTCGGTTCCGCAGAGAGGTCTTCCATCATCGGGAGAATCTGGCTCATAAGGGCAGGCGTGTTGGCAATCTGTTTCCAGACAGCTAAATCAGTGATTCCGGACAAATCTCCGGCCGAAACGGCATCAGTCACTTGCTTTTGGGTATCTATCTCGAACTGGCGCTGGAGGTCTACATCCGTAGGAAAGTCATCTGAGGTAAGTGTCAGTGGCACACTCTCAGTGGGTTTTCCATTGACGTCAGGTTTGGCCGCCGTAAACCATTCCATGCGGTTCTTTTCGCCGCCAAGACGCTGATAATTTTCCCATGAACTGGAAACATTTTCCTGGTACGCCACATCGGCAGGAGCGGTAAAATTCTTGTCGCTTAGGGGCTGATTCCCGGAATAAATCCACTGAGTAGGGTCGTCCGACCATTCGCCTGCGGCATTAAATCCGACAGGCCAGTCGAAAAAGTAATGAGCAATATCAGAATCCGGGTTTGTTGGGTCCAGTATTTTCCCCCCATCTACTTTAAGGTTTCCGTTTTCGTCTAAACTGGCGACATTTCCAGTAAGCATGGAATGGAGATAAGCCTTCATTTGGTTTTCGTTTTCCGGGGATGCAAGCACCCACTCCTTGAGCTGAGGATTGTCTGACATCATGCTGTTGAGGGCCAACTGGGTCTGGTTCGTCGATTCGCGAATACCTCGCACCAGGTCCCCTCCCAGGGACGCTTTCATCTCGTCATCCGTCAGGGGTTCGGTCAGATTACCGTTTTCGTCCAAAACTGCCGGGTCTATTCCGGAAAATTCCAGGTTCTTGCGCTTCTGGCTTGGATTCATGGTTTCCCACATCTGGCCCCAGTCATCAGCAAACGTCTCCGGGTCTACCATATTCTGGGCGGCCCATTCGGAAGCCTGTGTGATGTCGGAAATATTTTCGCCGGCCTGAAAAACCATGCTGGAGAGAGCCGTCATGTTCGTCTGTTTTCGATTGAATGCTCCCAGGCTGTTGAAGTCATCCGGGTCCCACTGGGCATAATCCCCGCGAACAATGTTAGGATATAGCTCCTGGAGCTCCTGAATACGCCTGCGGGCCGATTCTTTATCCGGAGGAGACTTCTGTAGGTCAGACTGAATCTGCGCCAAACGGCCGTATATGTCCGCCACTTGCTCCTGCGGCAGGCCAGCCAGCAGACTCATGTTCACATCCAGGCCGGGGACCATTCCGGAAATCATATCATTCATTGAGGAATAGTCTGTCATAAGCGCCCTGGTTGCGGCCCCATTATCGGCCACATTGGCGCTGGCTACATCTTTGGCAAGCTGGGTATAATCCGTGGTCAAAGGAAGGTTCATGTTTGCTCCCGCCCTTGCGTAATCAGCCGGATTGGTGGATTTGAGCGTATTTGCCAGGAAGGAAATTTCATCTACTCCTTGAAGGAAATTATTTCTCTTGATTGTCTGCTGGTGGGTAATTACATCCATTCCGAGCTCTATTCCGTACCTGTTGGCCTCCATGATTCGATTGGCAGACTCTACATTAAGACGTCCGACCACATCCGCTACGCTAGCATTTGCCTGCCTTGCAACCTGGGTCATGATTGCCATGCCCGCCCCTGGCTCATTCGGGTCAATTCCGGCCTGCTTCAGCCTTAGCGCGGTTCCTGCTACATTGGCCTGAAGGGTCGGATTCAGTTTGCTCATGGCATAATTGAACTCGGCCGTCTTTATAGGGTCTTCCGTAGTGGGGTCGGCAACGTCCTGAATAAACGTCATTCCGCTGGAAATCAGGTCCTCTGCCTGCCCCAGCCTTTCCTTTTCGACCTTTATTTCTTCAGCCCGTTTGGCAAAATCCACTCTGGTCTTGCGGAGTTTTTCCATTCCCTCCGGGGTTCCAGTCTCAAATGTAACCTTTTCCCCTGTGTCCGGGTCAGTTAGAATCTGGCCTGTCTTAACAGCCCCAGAAGGAGGGGCCTGCGGAGGAGGAGGGGAAGAAACTTCAGTTGGGACAGGTTCGCCCTTGATTCTGAAGCCGGCATCATCATCTATGTACGTTTTTGCCTGCTCTGAAATTCCTGTAGTAAATTCTTCAGCCGACTTCTGCGTTTCCTGAAGAGGGGCAGAAATTGACGGAATATTTATTCCGCCGAGCCCTGTTAAACCGCCAAATGGTTTAGGCTCCTCGGTGGGAGGAACGTCCTCGACTTCATTCGGGTCATTAAGGGATTTCGTTACGAGTTCGTTTTCTGCCATAATAGCCTCAAACTAAGATTTTTCAGGGAGAACTTCCACACCATAAGCGTGAAAAATGACATTCCCGGTATCAGATTCTACCCTGATTTCGTTAAATTCCTGCATTGTAATTTTGTCCCATTCAGCCCCAGCCCTTCCCGCTAGCCCGAGACTATCTATCAGATAGTTTTCTGCTGAAGTTGCTGAATTATCAGGGGTAATTGCAATTTTTATGATAGCGGCCCCTGACGCGGCATTGAAAGCGTGTATTTTGCTGATAACAGCTCTGCGGCCGCTAGGTACTTGATATAAGTCCGTTTCGGTCGCCATCCCAGGCTTCACCTGACCGAGAATTTTGATTACTTCCCTTGCCATTATCCAAACAGAAACGCAGACCTATAATTAGTTCGCGTCAGCCTCTCGCTAGATTCAAAAGCCGATTTGTTTGTCACATTAATCTGGTCCTGGAGTCGCTTTGTTTCTTGTGCCACAAGGTCGAAATTTGCCTGTACTTTATAGGTTTTTATGACAGTTTCCTCCGTAAAAGGGTCCTTTTCCGTAATTCTGCCAGGAACAAAGCTCATATCGCCTCTCCTAGCTGTATGGAGACGCCCCCGAATGCCGTTCCGCTAATAGGAAGAGTTCCCTTTAGCGTATCATTAAGATACACATTAAAGGTGCTAGCGCCAGCCTGTCTTACTATGATAAGCTGACTCCATCCGCTCACATTTCCGGCGGCCGAGCTAATGTCGCCCATAGCTAGCAAGCCGCCAAATTCAACAGTAGACAGATTATTGGACTGGTCAAGTGTTACAGTCAGAGAATTTGTCCCATTCAGCTTAAAAATAACCACTTTTGCTGTGCTAGTCAGGGTTGGTGATTTTATCCAGGCATTAAAGGTAAAAGCGTTGTAAATTGTAGTGTCAGCCTTGCTGTACGGAACGCCTATCGTGTAATCTGATGTGAGAATAAGGCCGTCATTTCGCCCATCCGGACCGACAACTGTAGTCTGGTTATTGGCGCTAAGGCGTGTGTTTGCGGTTCTCTCAATCCATACCAAGGGGCGCGTGAAAGCCCATAATTTTAGAGAAGTCTGAAATTCATCCTGGAACGTTGCTGCAATATTCTCAGACGCCCCCTTGAGCGGACGAAGAATGTCCTGGACCCGGAATCTAGTGTCTGTCCCGCGAATCTGGTGTCCCGAGCGGCTAGCTTCAAATTCTATGGAAATTCGGCTTCCTTCTACCCGATACCAGAACTCGATGTCATCTCCGGGGTCTACCTGGCCGGCAGTCTCCTCGCTTACCAGAAGACCGTCAACGTAGGCCCTGGCGTCTATCTTCAGTGTTCCATAGGTAATTGGAGGGCCTGGAGTGTATTTATCTGCATCCACCAGGTCCCTCATGTAAGCATGGGATTGCTGGTGTATCAAATTGAAACTTTCCTGGGAGCCGGTTTGTTCCTTGATTTTGTGCCGGCAAAGTATGTCGGTTCCATTCGGATTTCCGCTAGCGACCTTATCAGCATAATATTTCCGTAAATTATATCCGCCGATTGTCTTGCCTGCGGGCCCGTCATAGGTTTCAACCCAGTAGACTTTATCTTCTGCCCGGTCAAAAACCATCATGAAATCAAGGTCCTGTCCGTTTGCGGTCTCGAAATTGTCGGACACGAAGGCCCCCCATTGAGTAGGCGGGAACACCCAGCTAGCACCCGTATATTCGGTCCATCCTTTCCCAGACTCACGCTTCAGGGATAATCTCAGACAAGTGTCAGGATAGCCGGAGTCTTCAAGGTCCAGCCACAGGAAGTACGCTCCGTCATAGTAAACTGAGACGGTCTGACCTTCGATTGCCTGGTCGATAATGCTCTCGACCCTATCGTGAGCTATGTCCTGACTCCATCCTGACCCGTCCCATATACGGACTGATTTGTCAGAGCAGAGCGCAACGTATGTTCCCCTGGCTACCTCGGCAAAGGAGCCGACATCCTTGACGCCTATCTGGGTATCAATTTTATCAAAATGGTCCAGTACGATAACGGCCTCGAATATCCCGCCGCGCTCGCTAAAGGCCGTCAGGGTTGTTACATGGGTACTTCTATTGCAGATAATGGACAAAATATCCGGAGTGCCAGCCAGGATTCTAATTCCGTCACTGAATTTTTTGGTCTGAAATCCTGGATTATGGAACCCTATTTTTGTATCATCGACGCGCTGGGAGTAGTTTAAATCCTCTCCATTCGCATCGGCTGCGAACACGAATCCTTCTGTAACCTCACCAATCTCTCCGGAAGCTAGCGGGCTCATGGCGATTGTGGTAAGGGATGTCAGCGGGTCCCGCAAACGGGGTTCAAGTTCATCGTCAGTTAGCGTATCGTTTAGGGTTGTTCCTCCTGGAAGTGCCGGATTAATCCAGGCATCCCCAATCCATGCAAACTGCTCGTCATTCTCATTATCAAGACCGTTTTGGCCGAAATCTCTGGTTCTGTACACGCTCATGTGGGAAATATGTCCAACAGGAAGATTCAGGGCATCTGCCGGACCTATCACGACGGCATTAAGATTTATATTGCTGATGGGATTTAGGGTTCCTCTAACCGAATAATATGAAAGGTCTGCCGGACTTACGCTAGCAAGGACCGGGGCCGACTCCCAGAAAAGCGTCTGGCCGGCAGTAAGCCTGTCACCAGATGTCGCCGGATTTCCGCTTACATCCTGGATTATGAGGCTAAAAGTGTAGACATACTTGTATTTGTAGGGCAATTCAGTAGTGGGAGCGGCCACAGCCTCAACATCTACAGGCTGGTCCAGGTTTATCGGAAAAAACTTGCCAAGACCGCCACGGATGACAAGCATAAAAATGCCATCTTCCGTAAAAATTAGGGCGTTGTCATTGAATGGTCTTATTGTGCTGGTTTTGTCGATTCCGAAAGATTGGGCCGGAGACGGAGAGACTTCATAGCTCTTTATTTCCAGTGCATCCGGATAATTTCCGTCCCAACGCCATAGCTGGCTTCCACGATGGAAAAGAAGGCATTTTTCAGTAGGATGGTAGACTGGCCGACCATGCAAGTCACCGCTTCCAGGCATATCGTCCACTTCAACAGAGCCGCTTCGACCCTCCAGGTAGCGCTCAAAAGCGATGTAATTTTCTAGACCGATAACCTCGTTATTTTCTATGTCGGTTGCCGGGAGGTCAATATTGAGGCCGCCGCCGTAATTTATCTGGCGTGTCCTTATTGGACGGTCGCCTTGCGGTCTCGTTTTGTCCCGGATATAGCTCATTGACTAAGCCTCTCTCGGGATAGTTGCTGTAGGTGTCGTGGTATCGACGCCAGCCATGGCCCATGTCAAGAATTTGGCAAGATACTTGTCGTAAAGCTCCTCTGGATTATTACTGCGGCCATATTCGGTGTATTCAACATCTCTCAGGATAGCATAGCGAAGCAAATTAGTATGCCATTGGTCCGGAATTTCAAGCTGAACATCTTCGGTGAGAATCTGTGCCGGCCAGCGCTGCGCGCGGACCATATAGACATCGGTCGTGTTTCCCGGGGCGTTTTCCCGCCACATATCAATCCGACAGTCCCCAGTATTGGCCTCTGCCGAATCGGTTGTATCCGCCTCAACTTCTATCTCAACTGCATTTGGATTGAGCAGGCGGTCGGGACGAAATGAGGTATTATTTAAAGAAAAGCGGCCAAAGGCCCCATATCCATACGGCCAGCCGCCAACTTTGGACCTGAAAGCATATACCCTGGAGACCCGACGCACATCATACTGCTCGATTCTATTATTCTGTTTTGAGCTGAAAATCGCTCCGCTAGCTATGAGCGCAAAGTCATCAACTACTGCCGTGGCGGCTGAAGTATAAGTCTTCGATAGAGAGACGCCATCTGCCAGAATGAACTGATTTCCGGATTGATAGGAAGTATATTCATATCGCTCGGTGGTTCCTCCTTCAGTCACCAGAAGATAGCCTCGGGTTGGGGTAGTGGCTGCAATAGTGGGAAGCACATAAAAATTGAAGGCCCCACTGATGTTTTGGGTGGGGTCTCCATTCATCTCAGCAGAGCCGGTATGAAGAAAAGGGTCGGGAACAATCCGGGTTATGCGGTTATCATGGCCCAGAATCTCATTCTGAGCACGATTCGCCATATCCCGGATTTTTTCCCTGGAAAGACTGCCGTTCAGCCTTTCCGACATATAGGTAATGAAGGCGTTTGTGAGCATTAAGCTAGCCTCATTTCATAGGCACTTTCTTAGCGAAACGCGCCTTTTTGAGAGCTTCACCCGTCAGAGGTTTTTCGTCGGGCTCATCCTCCTCGAACAGAAGCTCGGGTTTTTCTTCTGGTTTTCGGGCCTCTTTTTTTTCTTCTGGAGCGGCCTCTGTCCCTGCTGGAACAATTCCTCTTCCTGCCTCCAGTTCCTTGATTCTGGCTTTGAGCGCCTGGACCTCATCGGAATCCATCTTCTGTTCCTGAATGATGTCTTCATCAATAGGAGTTCCGTCCAGAACAGTAAATGAGGGAGGCAACTGCCTGAGTACCCTTTTGGGCTCATAGATGCCTTTCTGCTCATCATATACCTGAATTTCATCATAGAACTCCTGCGGTCTTGTCAGGACGCGGAGCCTTTCCCGATTATGCTGGGTGTCAACGACTTCACACGCCCCATTTGGCGGAATGAGAAGACGGAATATGCTTGTGATTTGACCGGGTTTGATAAATTCCCCTCCGTCACGGAGCGGAACGTTACCGAGCGGTTTCTTTGCAGGACCTTCAAATCCGGACATATCAATGTCCATGGTCCGTTTTCCCCTTGAATTGAATTGGAGTTTTATTGTTCTCATTTTTTACCCTTTTTTGAGGTTTAAAGGGGGTTCAGCGCTAGCATCCCCCCCCGAATTTACGGTTTAAGCCGTGATGGTCTGCCTCCGTGCAAAGATAGCGGCGGAGTTCTGGTTGATTTCGCTGGTGTCCGTCTCGGAACCGATATTGTCGAACACGGTCCTGTTGACGCCATAGCCGGCGAAAGCGCCCACGCCAACCACCTTGCGGTAGTTCTGGATTTCCTCCTCGAAGTGTAGCTGTTCGTGCATCGGAACAAAGACAGAGCCTTTGCCGTGGACGAAGCTAACATCGTAGAGGGTCCCGCTAGCAGAGTTGCGGTCGTCATCGTCTCCTGCGCCCTTGTAGTAGGCGGTCAGGTTGCCGGGACCGACATCTCCCACGACGGGTGCGCGGGGGTCTTCGTACAGATCCATTTCACCGAAGGAGCCGAGATACCAGCGATATGCGTTGGTAGCGGCTTCCTTGATGTGCGAATCCTTGAACAGGCCCGCCATGGACGCAGATGCGGAGGCGTCCCGGAGCCCAATGGACTGGCGAGACGGCACGGTGACTGCATAACGGCCATTGTCCATAGGCTCCAGAGCCTTGATGGCCGTAATCCAGTGGTTGAGCACACTCAGGAAGTGGGCGTCCCATGCGGCGCTAGCTCCGCCGGCTACGAGAGCCGTGGAGATATTGCTTTCATAGGTCGCGTTTGTTGCTGAGTACGCTGGCTGAGCGGACAGAGCCACACCTTTTACAAAGATGTTCTCGTTCCACCTTTTGGTCTGAGAGACCGGCGCGACTGTCAGATTGACAGAGTACCGCTCCAGGAGAGCTTCGCGGATATACTTACCCTTAATTTCCTTGTGCCAGAGGGAAAGCTGGGGCTGTACGCGCTGAAGAATCTTGTACGCGGCCTTGTCGTGCGCGTCGATGCCGTAGGTCTCTGTGTTGACGGCGTGCGAGACGTCGTTGGAGTAGACCTGAAGCTCTTTCACTTCCTGGTCAACTTCGTTTCCGAGCTGGTCCGTGCGACCGGTCACGCCTGCGCCTGACAGGTTCTTGAGGAGGCCAACGGTATGATTGTTGGCTCCCGGTGCAAGCATCATCGTTGCGATAATGCCGTCGGGAAGCATTTTCTTGTCATCAGAAAATGTCCCCTGAAAGTCCTGATACGGGTCCCTGGTCAGAGATTCGGACCGGAGGAGATTGTCCCAGGACCTCTGCTGAAGCTGTGTTCCTGCTATTCTGAGCATTGTGTTTTCTCCTTAAAACACTACTTTCTGCTCCATTTTAGGAATTGGAGCGCCAGGAGTAGCGCTTGCTGGGGAGAATTTTTTCATGATAGCATTTAGCATGGCTTTTTCCTCCGGCGTGCTAGCCGTAGGATGGTCAATAAGCCATTGTTCTGCCTGTTCTGCCGTCATTCCATCCACCCCATCAGATGATTTGCCGTCTCCTGGGGAAAGTAGCTGAGGTTTATTTTGGTTGTCGGCTACCTGGTCCATAGCTCTTTGCTGTGCCTCCAGTGCCGCTTGACGAACAGGGTCAGGAACATATCCAGTTTTTTTCTTGAACATGAAGTAGGCGGATTCGTAGTCAGGATATTTGTCTCCCGACTTTTCCGAATTGTGGTTCGGGTCTCCGCCGTTCCGCTTGAAAGCCAGAATGCGCGAAATTGTCTGATAGTTTGCCCAGTCCTTCTCCTCAATAGGGAAAACGATTCCCTGCGCCTCCTTGGCCTTTCGGGCTTCCGGATTAGTGAAAAAGTCCTGTACCGCTCTTGACTTTTGCTCCGAAGAAGCCGATTGGCCTGCCAGATTATCCCGAAAACGACAAAATGCCTTGTCCAGAACCTCGACTGGTTTTGAAGTGGAAAGCTCAGGATTTTCGATTTGGAGTCGCCCAATACTTGAGTACATGGTACTCTCATGGAGCTGTTCCCTCTCATTCCGGAGCGCAGCAGACTCAGCTTCAACCCATGAATTGACCTTATTGGCCATTTCTCGGTTAAATTTGTCCTGTTTGCTCGCATTTTCATCCAGTTCATCCTCAATTTTAGGCGGTTCCGGGACCCTCATCTTTTCGAGATTGTCAAGTCTACGGGTTACACTATCATATTTCTGCTGTAAGGTGTTTGCGCGGTCCTTTGCCTCTTTCAGCTTGCGCTTCAGCTCAGGGTCGCCCTCATCCTTATCTTTTTCGGGCTTGACAGGCCCAGTAGGCGGTATCGGAGGAGGGTCGCCTTCCTTCGGAGGGTCTGCGGGAAGTTCAGGAGGGTTTTTAGCCGCCTCCTCAGCCGCTTTTTTGGCCGCTTCCGCTTCTTCTTCCTCAGTAGGGACGCCTTCTTCTTCTCCCTCTACGAACCTGGTATGAAACTCTGTCTTCTGCTCCGGCGTCAGGGCATCAAAGTCGATTTCCTGGCGGTGCAGCTTCCTCAGAGTATCATTATCAAGCAAAACTCCTTTTTCTTCAGGTTTTTCCGGGTTTTTGGCCGGTTCTGGATTTTCCTTACCCATCTTTTTTTCTCCTCCGGGTCACAGTTCTAGGACTGCCCCTTGTAGTGAACAGATTTTTGGTTTTCGGGTCACAGCGCTTAGTCTGCCCCGCTTGCTATTTAGGCCTCTGGTCACAGGCTTTTATTACTGCCCTTATGGCCTTTGTTATAAAATAACACTCAACGCTAGCACGAATCAACATTTATTTATTGAGCTGGTTGATTGTGCGGACATCCACCGGGATTCCTTGTCCCGGCTTCAAAACTTTTCCTTCTACAGACAAACCGCCACCCTCTCCAGGAAGGGCCGGCGAGGGGGGCCCTGAAGGCGCACCAGGAGCTCCTGCCGGAGCTAGCTGACCGTCCAACTGCTGAATGCCTGCTATATTCTGAGCAGTTTCCAACTGAACTCTGCTGAATTGCAGGTTCATGAAGGCATTTGCCGCCATTTCTCCCTGCTGAATCTCCTCATCCGGGATATTAGGCATGACCGTGAGGGCCGCTTTCTCAATCTGACTCCTGAGAATTGGATTCTGAAAGAACGGCATTGCTTCAATATAACGGTCCAGGAGTTCTTCGCGTACTGAAACACCTTTTTTGGATTGAGTAATTCTGACCTTATGCCGGCGCATCCTGGCAATATTGTTCAGGATCGCTCCATTTGCTAGCGGGACATTCATCTCGAAAATCTCACCAGTATCCGGATTTGTTCTGGTTCGGGTAGCTCCGGCATAATGCTGTTTAAAAAGCAGAAAATAAGCGTCTCCTATTTCCTGCTCAAGGTCCATGAGACTGCGCTTCATGTGTTCCAGGGAGGTCAATGCCTCTGAACGCTTCTGGCGTCTCAGGACTCCAGATTCTCCGGACTTTCCTTCTGCCCCGGTAATGGCTGGAGTGATGGGAGATACTTCCGGAACCATGGCGAATGCCCTGTCGGCGGACACATGGAGGTCATTCGGGATATTATCTCTTGGTCGTGTTCCTATTCCGGCCCGATTCTGAGAGATGGTTCCGTCCCTGACAATAAATGTCTTGCCCGGAATATTTTTGTTATTGATATAATTTGAAAGCTGGGTGTCATTTGCAAAAAAGTTTTCTTCGACAAATTCTGCCCCGTTGGCGACTGTGGTCTGCCAATAGGTGAACATTGATTCCCGCTTGTTGTACATCTGCTGAAGGTCTTTCAGGACATCAATTACTCCCTGTGGCTCTCCATTGATATTCAAATATGACCAGGTGAACAGCGGATAACGCCCAATCTGGACCGGGTGGTTTCCGTCTTCAAGCATAAGGGTCTGTGAAAGTCCGGGGGCCACTGTAGCGACCTTCACAACAGCCGTTTTGTCACGAAGCACACGAAGCGAGCTTCCTCTGAGTTGCATCATGGCAGTTCGATTCTCGGGAGACATATCCGGCAGAAATTCACCTTTTTCTCTGTCATACAATCGCTCTGTCGGGACCTTTTCCAGCCTGCTTACCTGGATTACAAGAAAGCGGCCGCCCAGGATGTCAACAAATTCTGGATTATCGTAATAAGAACTGTATCCATTATTCTCGGTGCTGTAGGAGTTTTCCATCCGAGTACTTATGGCCTGACGCCATATTTTAATCTGCTGTTCGATTTCCTCTGATTTCTTATTGTAAACCAGCTTGATTTCTTCCGGGTCCATCCAGGCCCACTGGATTATGTGTTTATTGTCATTAATATTGTCAGTGGTCCAATCCGGGTCATACATTATCCTGTTGTGGTTTATATATCTGAGACCGATTATGCCACGCGGGTCATCCTGGTAGTCGATATACATTTCAGCGGTTCCGCGCATAACCAGGCCGGCCCTGATTAGCTGGCGCTTTGTTTTTCCCCAGTTTGAGGCATTGCGGTCTGCCTCCATAGTTCCGTTAAGGAGAATGGTGTCATCATTAGGCTGTCCCATGGCTGGGACAAAATCCGTCTGAAGCTCGTTCTGAAGGGCTGTCCCGAGCAATTTATTGACCTGGTTCTGACAGAAATTAATTTGATGCGGGGCTCTTTTTTCCTGCAAGAGCATCTGTAGAAGTTCCGGGTCCCACTGCTTCCCGTCCACCCCTGAGAATATTCCCCAGTTCTGGCTCTCGCGCCATAGAAGAGGTTTGTTGCGCCTGAGATATGACCTGTAGAGATTTCCATAAAAATTTACTTTAGGATTCCCGACAGGGACCTCCGCCGATGCTGGAGCCGCGACAGCCATCTATTTGTCCTTTTTCTTTAAATCGGCTATGAGCTTACTGAGCTCGCGGCCGGCTATATCCTTTGCCTCGTCCAGCGTTTTTGCCACAAAATCCGACCCCATGCACCGCACTTTGAATCCGTTCTGAAGAATTTCGATGGTGATGCGCGGGTCAGGCCCGCACATGGGTTCATCTTTAGCGACCTCGACCTGGCGAGCTAGCACGCCAATAGGCTTTGAGAAAAGCATAGATTGGGAGCCCATTTTTCCTCCTATTTATTTTTGCGGTCGCTGACCACTTTTACGGGCTTCGCTCCGCTCATATTGAGACCCTGAAAATTTTTCTTCTGAATCAGCTTCTCGGAATCGACAGGATAAACTTCCTTGCCGCCGGGGGCCGTGACGATTCTTTTTCCGTCTCCGGGCATGACGCCTCCTACGAGTTTATGGCTTTTGAATTGAAGGTCGAATTGCCTTTTGTCGGCCTTCCGTCCTGGTTTATTTGGGAAGTGAGCATTGTGTCTTCCCTGGGTTTCGGGGGCTCGTTGTTAATTTCGCGGTCAGCAAAATTTCCCCGGTTTTTTGAATTGAAATTGTTCTGGACTCCCATGATTTATCCTTTCACAGTTTTTTTAAGAATTTCATGTAATTGGGGGGTGATTTTCATATCGTCTGCTAGCGCGGCATTCAGCTCCTCGATTGGCTTTGTAGCCAGGTCAACGGCATTGAACTCCTCATAGCCGACGAATTTGACTTCTGCGCCGCCATTAGCTTTGCTGATAGCGCTACAGAGCTCATCAATGGTCAGGGGCTTTTCGGCCCCCGCCACTGGTATTTTTACGTCGCAGGACATTAGTCCAGACAGGTGATGAGATTCCTGTTGGCTCCGTTAATTGTGATTTTGAGATACCCTGCACCGGCCAGAACCGCCGTGACCTGGGCCGCCGTAATGGTAGGGGTGGTCAGAGCCCCGGAGTTAATGCTACCGAAGTCAACCCTTGTGGGAGTGGTTGCATTGTCACCGATTTTGGGATATACTGCATTAAGTCGTGCCATTATTGGCCTCCTTATTGGGTTTGAGTCTCAGAGTCGGGGCAGGCGCTAGCTCAGTCATACTCCACCGGCCGTCGTTATCCTGCCTCAATCCGAACCTGGTTCCGCATTTCCGGCAGACAAGCAGGATTCTGTCCCAGCTAATCTCGCACAGAAACTTGTTGCACCGGCTCTTATCCCCGTTTTTCTTTTCTACGGTATGCGGACATCTGTACTCAAGAGTTTTCACTTTTCCTTTTGACCCTTAAACGAGGCTATAGGCTTAATTAATTGTACCATTAATATAATCAATAAGAAAGTTCTTTCGCAAGTTTTAATATCCCATCCAGGCCGTCATTGCTTTTTCTCTGCTAGCGGGATTCTGTTTATCGCCTCCGAACAGAAACGCCGAAGCCTCATCTTCTGGCGTCTTGTCCTTATTGTAATGCCGCTTCGGGCCTTCTTTTTTCGGCTTCGACTGCTTGCGAAGGTCGGCGCAGAAATACCGTAGAATATCAGGCCCATCATTATCCTTGTCGGATATTTTTCCGGTCGGCAGATACATTAAATCCCTGGTCTGCCGGATAAGGTCATAGCATCGTGGGTGAATGGAAATCTGGTTGTTTGTGAAGCGAGTCCTAAGCATATTAGTTGACCCCTCTTCATCATAAGAATGAGACTTAACAAATGTAAGCTGAGTGTATGTTCTGATTAGGTCGGCTACTGATTTCTGGCCCCTTTCGGCAAAAACAGAGCGGTCAGCTATTCTCCTCCATGCCTTCTGAGGCATCCCACGCTCCTGCCAGTAGGTAATCTTATCCTTGATGAGCTGGCAGACCTCAAACGTGTCCTTCTGGGAGACGTACATTTCATCAAAAATGTACAGGTGGTCATGGAATTGGTCATACAGAGCCAGAAGGAAAACCGCAAAATGGTCGAATCCGTGGTCATAGCCATACATGAGACGCATACCCCAGTCTGGGTCAAATTGGTACACATGACGCCCGTCTTCCTGGGAGTCGAATGTTGGGTAAGCATAACCCTCTCTTTTCAAGAACATCTGTTCTATGGTTTCCGGGTATTCCACCCAGAAATCCACATCGTTATCGAATTGGGTGCGGCGCTCCTCGGCCCATTCCTTCGTCCGCTTCGGGTCCGTCCAGACGTTCATAAAGTGCATATCAATGCCCTTTACCTTGCTTTCATAGACTTTCCGGAGCATATTGTTAAACCAGGAACCGGCTTTTGAGTTAGAAATAACCACAATCTGGCCCTCTGGATGCTGGTCAATGGCGGGCGAAGTAGCTTTCCAGATTTCGTCGGCGTGTTGCATCGTGCCGGCCTCATCCATCACAATCAGCCTGGAGGTGTTTCCTCGAGCCGCATCGTCCTCGGTTGGTACGCAGTCGATGGTAGAACCGTTGGTGAAGACCGCGCCGCTAGCGCCGTCCTTCCAGTCACCCCAGTTGAATCCCTTGATTCCGTGGATTATCCCCTTTCCGGGGAGGGATTTCAAGAGGGGCAAAACACGCTTTTTGAAGAAATATTTAGCTTTTTTCTCGTTTTTCGATACAATAACGACTTCTGAATTAGGGCTTTGGAGGGCAACTTTAACCGCATAGGCGGCCGCTATCTGAGACCCTCCCACCTGGCGGGCTTTCGGCCAGAATATCAGCCGGCCATTATCCAGAAGCTCGCACGACGCCACTTGACGAGGCCACAGCTTCCAAGGCTCATAGGTGTTTGTTTCGGCATCCCAGAGATAAAGAAACGTCTCAATGAACGACGCTAGCGTCATCTCCTTTATCATGTCGCCTACGGTTTTGGCCGTTTTTCGCGGTGGCATAGAAATAATTTAAACTTTTTCTTGCGTGATGAGTTAGTTTTTTGTTATAATAATCATAGGCAAACATCTTCTTTGTTGCCGATAATGGTTAGTTGGAGCCCTGGATCCTCCATCCAGGGCTTTAATTTTGCCCTTGACAATAACTAACTAATTGATTATTTTAAAAAAATGGCTAATAGTCTTAAAATTCAGGCGAAGAAGAAACGACAGCTTAATACTATGCTGCTGCGGGGGCTTCTGGGCGACGAAGCCGGCGGAGGTCGTGACCAGAGGGGCCTTCTCAAAAAGTGCCTGGAAATAATCGACCGGGACCTGGAACATGGCGATGAAGAACGCAAAGATAAAGCCATGGAGAAGGTAATCAAACTCCTTCCCTTCGTGATTGCGAAGGAGAAAGCCCCTGCAGTCCAGTTAAATATTCAGAATAATGATAATCGCGGCAGAGGCCAACAGGGAACAATGGTTGCTCTACAGACAGCCCAGGAGTATTTCAGGAAGCGCGAGCAAAGGATGATTGAACGCTCAGGAGGAAACGATGAAGTTGAAGATGCCGAAATCGTAGAAGCCGCAGACACATTGCCGCCCAAACACTACCGAAAATACGATAATTCAAAGCTGAAAGCAGAATATGAGGAAGACTAGGTTCAGGAATCACAACCAGGTAGTGCGTCCAGACGGGTCCGCTATTTCTGGTCTAAGTTTCAAAACTGACCTGGACAAAATGACCCCTGAAAGCAGAATCAAACTCCTTGGATTATTCGAGAAGGCTTCACGCCAGTATATCATGGATTTCACGGAAAAGTGGATGGATAAAATCAAACTCGGGGTTCCTAGATTTTCCATCGCCGCGGTATGGGGAATTATACGCACCATGCCGCCGGTTCACAATGAATTTTTTATCAGACGCACACATCGGCTGTCGAATATAGCAGAAGGGATGGGATATATTATCAAATTCTCAAAATGGAGGTCAACAAAAGAGTATGGATGGATTCTCGAAAAAGCTGATTAGCGTGATAATTCCGCACCGGACGGACCGCCAGAGAATCATCTGCATGGATTCCCTGACGAATCAGACATATAAAAACCTTGAAATTATCGTAAAATTCGACGTCGAGTGCCAGGGAGCCCCTGTTGTACGAAACAACGGCTTCGAGATGGCTACAGGGGATTATGTCTTTTTTTGCGATGACGATATTATCCTGAAACCAGACGCCCTAGAGAAGATGGCGACTGTCCTCGACTCCAATCCGGAAGTAGGTTTTGTCTACTGCGACTACCTGAAGAAAGGGACCGTCAAAGGCCGCCAGAACGGGGAGCTGTTCAGTAAAGACCTCCTGAAACATCGCAACTATGCGGCCACGATGTCCCTGGTGCGTCGTGAGGCATTTCAGGATGTGGGTAGATTTGATGAGGGGCTGGCCCGCTACCAGGACTGGGACCTCTGGCTCCGGATAACCGGGGCCGGCTGGAAAGGCTATTACATCCCGGAAGCCTTGTTTACAGCATTTTTCGGAAAGGAAGGAATCTCCTCCGGAGGTCCGAAAAACAGGTTCAAAATGACCCATCGCCTCAAGAAGAAGCACAACATCAACGAATATGCTTATTCCGTCATCATTCCGATTCACAACGAGAAGCCGCTAGCGCAGAAATGCCTGGAGACCGTGCTGGCACATACCGGAGGCGATTATGAAGTTATCCTGGTGGATGACTGCTCCGGGAAAGAAACCGCCGATTGGATACGGGACCAGGAAAATATAGGCGTCCATGTGGTCCGCTCCGATGTACAGCTAGGTCACACCGGGGCTGTAAACCTTGGAGCAAAGGAAGCCAGGGGACAGTTCCTCTGCTTCCTCAACAGCGATACGCTTGTTTCTCCCCAGTGGAATTTCCTGCTAGCTCAGGTCCTCATAAACAACATGAACATATCGGCTGTAGGCCCATTGACATCGAGCTCCGCGAGCCTTCAGCAGTTACACGATATGTATAAGCGGCGCATGGACTATGGTCCCGGCGACATCGTGGCTCTCAATAAAATGGTGGTGGGGAAGCAGGAGAAAAAGGCTGTCGTCGCCAAGATAACCGGCTTCTGTTTCGTCACCACTTCCCTTATCTGGGAGGCTATCGGGGAATTCGACCCCGAGATTCCTGCCGGCGGCAACGAGGCTGACTGGCTTATTCGTGGAATGGACCTGGGACTCTATCCTGCCATGTGTACGGCCGTCTATGTTCATCACTACGGAAATCAGACTTATGGCAAAATGAAAGATATGCGGCAACAGTGGAATCATGGCAATCAAATGGTCGTGCAGAAGCACGGACAGGAGAAAATGGACCGCCTGGAACTAGAGCTTTTCATGGAGAAAAAATGACAAAAGACCCCGCCTTTGAGGAACTGCAACGACGTCTTAGAGAATCATACGAGGATCCTCTGCGCGTGGTCTGCCGCAGTACCAATCCCCACAATGTCCTGGAGTGGGGGCCGGGAAATTCCACCAGCGTAATAGCGGAGGAGGTCCCATACGCCAGCATCCTGTCCATCGAGCATCACCCAAAGTGGTTCAGACTCTACCAGGAGGCTTTTAAAGATAATCCCCGCATTGACCTTCAGCTCAAGACCATTTCGATGAAGGGTGGCGCGTCGGAAGGATATGTCGGCTATCCCCTCAAGCACCTGAAGAAAACCGGCCGCCCGTATAATCTCATATTCATCGACGGAAGGCACAGGGCTGACTGTCTGGCGCTAGCGTCCCTCATGCCATGTGACCCGTATGTCGTAATCCATGACGCCAAACGACAGAATTACCAAAAATATTTCTCCCTTTTCAAACACATCTGGCACAGCACAGAGCTCAATACCGCAGTCCTGTCAAACCGGCACCTGGATTTCATGGAATCCCACCAGGTCGAATGGCTCAATATCCACTCAGTCGAGGAGACCATCAAGGACCTGGCAGACAGGCTGACCAGCCTGGACCCGTTTTTCTACGTCCGGTTCGGGGATGCTGAGATTTACATTATGAAGGACCCACTGTTCGCCAACCGTCGGCATCAGCCAAAGGACGAAAGTCTCAGCAAGGAGATTGTCGAAGCCTTCGGGATACAGAACAAGGCTTTCCTGCGGGCCTTCACTGTCGAGGGCTGGAAGAGAGGCAAGCTCATAGAGCTCAGGCGCATAGTCGGTGAGTTTATCCCGCATGGTGAGTGTGTCACGGTCCCCCATGTCAGCGCCGTCCATCTCAGCTTCCTCCATCATTATCCCCTGTTCGAGAAATTCATCTTCAGGCTTCAGGGCAGGAATGTCGTGCTGGCCGGCGGACCCACTTCCTGCAACTCGCCGGAGGTCCGAAGAGCTTTCAATGTCAGCGAAACCATAGAACTCACGGATACAAACGCCTATGATGCCCTGACGCCGGAGAAAATGAAGGAAATAGAGAGCCATCTGCGGCCTGGGACGGTCCTGCTGTCAGCCCTGGGCCATGCCTCAACCGTGCTAGCGAAAAGATTATTCTACAAGCACCATATCCAGTTCATCGACATCGGCTCAGTGGTAGACGCGCTAGCGGGTGTCGGTACAAGAAACTGGATAATCAAGGCCTCCGAGTACGTCCAGGAAAAGCGGAAAAACTTTCAAAATGGATTATAAAACAACCAAAAAGGACTTTGAGGTCTTCAAGAAAGAGGCTGAATATTGGCTGGAATATTTCCATCTTCACGACTGGGAGGTTCACTTCGAGCACTGTGACGCCAGGGGAAACCGAGCCCGATGCTGGAGCGACATTTCCGGCAGAATGGGGACCTTAGAGTTTGGAACTGAATGGTCCAAAAAGCCGGATAAATATGAATTACAAATAGCCGCTTTCCACGAAGTCTGTGAACTACTCCTATCGCGCCTGAGTACACTGCCTCTTAATATGTTCGATAGTGATTATATATCCGAAATTACACATGAAATCATCCGAAGATTGGAAAACACAATCTTCAAAGAAAAAAGGAGTAAAAAATGAAGAAAATATGGTTTATCGTAGGAATCCTCTGGAGGAACAAGGAACTTCTTGAGTTCATCTTCGACCTGGTGGATGTCCTCAAGGACGGCCGCATTACCAAGACAGAACTCAATTACATCCTGGACAAAACCAGGGAAATCATCCCGTCATAGGAGTCTAGCCCCAACCCACTGGCAACCCCTCCCACCCCCACCGGAAAGGAAAGAGACATGAAAGTCACATTAAGGAAACTAAAGGCCTTGAAGGAGACTGATATTAAAAAGCTGTGGCAGTTGTACAAAAAAACGGGTGATATAGATTGGGCCAAATGGGTTGTTGCACGGCTTTTAAAAAAGCGTGAAGATAAAATCCGATATGCGATTTATGCCGCTGAACAAGTTATAGGCAGTTATGAGGAAGTGTGTCCTGATAACAAGCGTCCCAGGGAAGCTATTGAAGCGGCAAAAAAAACAATTGCAAACGATACTAAGGAAAGTCGTGCCGCCGCCCGTGCCGCCGCCGATTCCGCAGCCTTTGCCGCCTATGCCGCCTATGCCGCCGATGCCGCCGATTCCGCAGCCTATGCCGCCTATGACGCCGCCCGTGCCGCCGCCAATGCCGCCTATGTCGCCTATGACGCCGCCTATGACGCCCGTACCTCTGGAAGAAAAACGAAAATCAAGATAATCAACTATGGGCTTAAACTGTTGACCACGGAAAGTAAAGAGACATGAAAACCAAGATACAGATCAAATCTATATTGGGAAGAGTGCTGTTTGAGCATGAGTGTGATGATAACAGTGTAAAGAAGACGGTTGAAGAGGGAGCGGGAAAGGGCACAGACCTCACGAACGCAAACCTCACGAACGCAAACCTCAGGAGCGCAGACCTCGGGGGCGCATACCTCGGGGGCGCATACCTTGGGGGCGCAGACCTCTGGGGCGCATACCTCACGAACGCAAACCTCAGTGGCGCAAACCTCACGAACGCAAACCTCAGTGGCGCAAACCTCACGAACGCAAACCTCAGTGGCGCAAACCTCACGAACGCAAACCTCAGTGGCGCAGACCTCAGGGGCACATACCTTGGGGGCGCAAACCTCAGGGGCACATACCTTGGGGGCGCAGACCTCAGTGGCGCAAAAGGCCTATCCCCATTCAAAATAGTTCCAGAGGAAGGACAATTTATAGGCTGGAAAAAACTGGCAAATGGTAATGTAATACGGCTTCGCATTCCGGCCAAATCCAGACGCATGAATGCCATTAACTCCCGCAAGTGCAGGGCCGAGTTCGTTGTTCCTCTGGACGATTGCGGGACAGAGGGCAACACAGGAACGCACAAGAAGGGTGTGACCTATATCAAAGGCAAGACCGCCAGGTGCGACAAGTACGACCCGGATATCAGAGAGGATTGCTCTGGGGGCATACACTTTTTCCTGACCAGGGAAGAGGCAGAGAACTGGAACTGAAAGGAAAGAGACATGAACCAGGAACCAGAACAAGGAGATCGGGATAATGAATGACCTGAGAGAGTTTTGCGTAAAAGAGGCGGCAACCGCCAGAAAAGAGTTGGAAAGACTTGGAGATAAATTCCCGACCTCCACTAACTACGCCTTTGATAGAGGTCTTAATCTTGGCCTTAGCCACGCCTTTGATAGAGGCCTTAATCTTGGTTTTGCTCAAGCAATGGAGATGGTGATAAAGAAACTGGAGGCCGGGGACAAGGCAACAGTGATAATGGAAAAAATAATTAATAATTCTGAAATGGTTATAGATGCAGAAGGAGATTACTATAAGGTTAAGAAAGCTCTTATTAGAGAAATTTTAGGAGAGGCCAACCAGAAGGAAACGGGGGGGGGGAGACCGGGACACCCCAAGGAGTACAAGGACCCCGTAGTCACTTGCTGGCATTGTGGGAGCACCCATACCTGTGACTGCATGGACGCAACCTGTTATAAATGTGGTGCTCCATACGCAAAAGAAAGGTGCAAAGAATTTAATTTCACCCCCAAGGAGGACACCTGTCAGGAGTGTGGAGGAAGCGGTTACGACAATGCGAATACTATTGATATTAATGATCGTATACCTTGTAGCTATTGCAACGGAAAGGGCCGCACCCCCAAGGAGGACAAGAAATGAACTGCTGTAAGAATTGCCGGCTATGGGCTCCCAGGCCGGAAAAATGGACGGAGAACAACTGTTATGGTCGTGCAGGGCTTTCTGGGACCGGGAAGAAAAAAAAGACTTGCGTCATGAATCAGGAATGTGATATATTTAAGAACAGGAGTTTTCTATGCCACTGAAAACAGGCTCATCGAGAAAAACCATTTCAGCCAATATTCGTGAACTCAAGGCCAGCGGACGTCCTCAGAAGCAGGCTGTTGCTATTTCTTTGAATAAAGCGGGAAAATCTCGTAAAAAACCCAAAAAAGGGCGATAATTTTGAAGAATAAAGTCCACTTCATTCATTTCAGAGATAGAACAATAGCTGTGGGCGGAAAGCTCATCCCTTGCATAGAGAACACTGAACAATCCGGGAAGAAACAGTCCTGGAAAAGACCTGAGTCGGAGTAAGGAGGTCCGGCTCCGGCCGGGTTCACCCCAAAAAGACCAGGCCGGTTGGAGGTCGTTAAAAGCCTCACCGAGAGCGAAGCGCGGGGAGTGTGTAAGCAGTAATGCCCACGGTGGCTCCCTGTGCAAGCTCTCCCTCTGCCGATAGCCCCGCAACCCCGTGATGAGCGGCCGAAAGGATAACCAAGGGGGCGACCACTCGATGGGACGATGGTCCCTGTATGCCGTCTGCGTCATGTGTTCTCAGGTATAGCCCACAAGGGAATGTACGCCACATGAGCAGGGGACACTGAGAAATCCTCTTACAGCCAGACCGAGGGAGGGAAGTATGTGTTTCCTGTCTTCTTTCATAAAGGCAGGGGATAGGTGCGTCCGTACAGGACAAACCGGCGAAAGAAGACAATATCTAATAAATAATCCTGTCTGATAACCTTGACTGTACAGTCATTACAGCTTATCTTAATATGACGTAACTAACTTAGAGAGGCTGTTATGGCTGTTAAAGAAGAAAAAAAGAACACGCCAGCTAGCGCTGGCTCTAATTCGCCCTGTCCGGGCTCATCTGACTCTTGGCCGCCGAAGGGGTTTCGCATTCTGGACCCTCGCGAAGCAAATAAACCGCTACCAGAACAGAATAGTCCTCAATGCCTAAAGCCGATAAGGTCATTGCGCGAAGGATTGAGGATGTTCCGCAAGGAACAGTCCGAAGCCGGAGCCCGGTTGGCTGAGAAACAGAGGAGCGACCCGCATACACTCCGGTTCAATATGAACAAAGATTTCGACTACTGGAAATAAATTCCCCTGAAATTCTGGATTGAATAACTGTTAAATCAATCTATCAACAATCTATCAACAATCTATCAACACCCTATGCTAGCATGGCAGGGATGGGTAGGTATAGGCAGGGTAGTGGTGTAAATGGATGAAAAAATGGGTGAAAGTATATATACACCTAGACCGAGCCGACCGACCCGTCGCCCCCTGGGATGGGGGAGGGGTAAACAGGGAACCAGCTAGCACAAGTCATTGCAATGCTAGCACTTAACCTATCCGATAACATAACCCGTCCTATAGCCTGCTCTCAAACCAGAACAGCTAGCTAGCTATCGAGAAACGATAAAAGGGAAGTCAATCTCTCCCCCCCAAAATCTATCATTTCAGCCAGCTAGCAAACCCAATCTAATCAAGAATATCCTAATATTCGTATATAATGATACACTAATGTTGATAACTTGTTGATAATTTGTGGACATAATGTTGATAAAACCATCTCTCTAGCTGATAGAACTAAACTAGAATACTTGCCTGCTAGTCTTAGTTATTACGTTTAAGTACTCTTTTACTGGTTTAGCATACTAATTTATACCTAGTCTACTAGCTTGTATTAATAGCTTGAAACGCTTGTGCTACGTAGCCATCTACCTAATTATGCAGTTTTATTTGGTCTTTTTAGGCTGTTTTGGCAGGAATCTAAGAAAGTTATAAATAGACCTTGCATTTTAGGCGGGCATTGGGTATCCTATTATTATTATTTTGCCAACTAACCAACTAACCATTATTAAAAAGGAACATAAACCATGAAAACAAAGCAAGACCTTGAGTCCATGTCATCTGCTGATTTAAGAGCAGAAGTAAGGAAAGAGCGCGATTTGGGAAATCCTAATTGCGCCCAATTAACCGGCACCCAAATAGTAGGGATGTCAAAAGTCGAATGTATCTCTGCAATCTTAGGATTAGGCGCTGAACAGCCCGAACAGCATAAACAGGCTGAAAAACCGGAAAAACCAGCTAGCACCAATAATAATAAAGCGCTGGCTGAACAATTAGCAAATATCCTCAATAATGCTAATAATCCGGTTGATATGACGGAAATTGAGAAGATGATTGACAATAAAATGGATTCAGCGGTCCGTAAAATCAGGGAAGATAATATACAGCAAATTGAAATTAAGCGACAGGACGATAGCAAAGAAAAAATTGATACGCCACATATAATGTTTAGGCGTTTATTAGATATTTGTCAATTGCGTCTTAATGCCTTTTTAAGCGGTCCTGCTGGAAGTGGGAAAACAACCGGCGCGCATCAAGTAGCAAAAGCGCTTGACCTTCCCTATTATCCTATATCGGTATGCTCTCAAACAACCATATCTCATTTAATGGGATATACGGATGCAACGGGTAAATACGTTGAGACCGGAGTATATAAGGCATTTGTTAATGGTGGGGTACTACTCATTGATGAGGTCGACGGTGGTAACGCCAATGTGACCAATGTACTAAACGCTTTGCTGGCCAATGGTACGGCCTCTTTTCCTTGCGGTACATTCGAGAAACACCCCGATTTTATATGTATTTCAGCCGGAAATACTTGGGGATACGGTGCAAGCAGGGAATACTGCGGGAGGAATCCCCTTGACGGCGCTTTTTTGGATAGATGGATTCCCATACCATGGGATTATGACGAAAAACTGGAACGCAAGATAGCAGGTAATCTAGAATGGACCGAATACGTACAGAAAATCCGGAAAACAGTTTTTGACCTTAAAATTAAAATTATCGTCTCACCTAGGGCATCAATCGCCGGCGCTAAATTGATTAAAGCCGGTTGGAAAAAAGAAGATGTCGAAAATTATACCATTTGGAATAAAGTGGGGGATGAAATCCGGCAAAAAGTCAAGAAAGCAATGGAGGCATAAAATGAGGCATATCACAGAAAAATCAAACCAGCACCATTTCACATTTGATTCTTTGGCAGATTACTTGGATTATTCAATGAGGGAATGCGACTTATCTGAAAGTTCCCGGGCAAGCCGAAAAGTAAAAAACTGGTCTGGCGGGAAAACTTATAACGAATCTGTAAATATGGCTTTTTCAGGCTGGAAAGAAGGGGCCGAAAAAGTATCTGAATTAAGCGCTAAATTCTCAAAAGCCAGAGCAGAAGAAATTACAGCTAGCGCGCTGGTCTATGATACGGCCGGCGCTATGGTTGATGTTGGTGTATTTATGACCGGCGATCCTGAATGTATGATTGACTTTGCCGAACAAATTCAGCATAAACCAGTAATAAAAATCGGATTTGATATTTGCGTTAACGCGGGAATTAAACCGAATGAAATGGTACGAAAAGGTGCCGTTATGCTGGCATTGGTTGAAGCTCTTGAATTTGCTGGTGTAGCCGTTGAGCTCCATGGTTTTAACTTCAACGAAGGGAATCAAAGTCGGTCATTTTTCTTCGAGGATATAGTATTCAAGCGTTCAGACGAACCTCTAGATATTGATAGGATGGCTTTTTGCATGGCTTTTCCTGGGTTTCTAAGGCAAATTAGCTTTTCAGCATGGGAAAATCATTCTGAACAAATCAGGGAAAATCATAATATTCCAAATGGAGGATATGGAAGAACGGGAAGCATAACCGACGATCTGAAAAAGCGGTATGATTACGATTTATGCCCTACTTATAATCCGTATGATTACGATACTACCGAAAAATGTCTTGAGAATCTAAAGAAACTGGCAAGGGAAGCCGGTGTAGAACTTGAAAACTAACCTAAAAAGGGGACTTCGGTCCCCCTAATTAACAAAAAAACACCAACAACTAACCAACAACAAAAAAGGGGTAAAAATGTACGCAATAAAAATCAATAACAAGCCGGTGCAGGCCGTAGCAACCGCGCAAATAGCAGAGGACTTCGGGCCTGCCGGAATTGCTATGTTGTCAATGCTGGCTTTCCATGCGCTCCAACAAAAGCCGGTCGATATGCTGGTATTCGAGAAAGATGGTGCTGTGCGCTCCGCCGGATATGATTACCGGACTAATGAGCTCGACGAAGAGACCCTGCTAGCAAAGACCAAAGCGGATTTTCCCGAGAGCTTCTGGTTTAAACTGGATGACTACGGCGATAAATATATAGGCACGTTCCTTTATCCTCACGAATATTAACCATTAACCGGGGGCCCTGTGCCCCCTTATTATCCAGAGGACCCGATCATGGAATTTACGGCCCCGAAAATCAGAGGAAATAAACCATGGCTAGCCAAGCTAACCGGCCTTGATAATAAATTTGGATTTTCAAGAGAATTTATTAGAAAAAGAAAAATTATAGCGAATAATTCACCCTATGAGGAATATTCTTTAAAAACAGTAGGACCCGGCTGGTATCAGCTATCGGTCCCTGAGCCCCCGGACGGCAAGCCGGATAAAGCCTTTTTCGAGCTAGCGGTAATGGATGAAGGGGAAGAGGTTTTGACTTGGAAGACCGAGCAAGAGACCAAGAAATATTTTTCATAAATAATTTTATGCTTGACATTTAGACCCGAATACAGTAAATTAGATTATAACTAACTAACCATTAAATAAGGGAGTGAAAAAATGAACGAACAACAAATAATCCGGATAACTACAATGGTGGTGTGGATTGTACGCGCCAAACAGTTAGCCGAAAGCGTCTACGGCGTTTCTATCGAAGGCAGGGCGCACGAAATGGGGGAACTGTTTTTAAATGGACTGGACCCCGCTCAGGCTGTCCGCGCTTTTGGAAAAAAGCATAATTTGGTCGAAATGGTCCCCATGGAGGATGTTCTGGGATGCGGGGCCCCGGCCAATTAATAATGCTGGCACATGGTCGAATATATATCTCTCCCGAGATATATATTCGGTCCCCCGCTAGCGATAAATGAGGAGATGACAAGATGCCTGAAAAAAACCCGGAAAAATTTAAAATGAGCCCCCACGAAATCCCCCTGTCTATCGAGCTAGTCCCTACGACCTGCTGGTGGTCCAATGTCCGGTCAAACATCAGCCGAAAGGACTGGAAAAAGCTCCGAGACGAACAGCTATCCGCTAGCGGGTATCGTTGCCAGGTTTGTCTCCATAAGCCCAGCAGTTCTTCACGCTGGCTGGAATTACACGAATTATGGGATTACCAGTTATCCGATTACAAGTTGTCCGGAGTCCAGAAACTAATTGGCCTCCAGATACTCTGTAAGCGCTGTCACGAAGTCAAGCACGCCGGTCTGTCATTCAGCCGGGGGAAATATCCGGAAGTGATTCAGCGCCTTCAAAACGTAAATAAATGGGACCTGGAAACGGCCCAGGACTATATCCGGTTCATGTTCGAGCAGTGGGATGCCCGGAGCGAAATAGAGTGGGAGCTGGATATTTCCCTGCTAGATAGGTACGGCATAAAGTATAAAAAAGAAAGGAAGGAAAAACGTGTCTGATTTTGATGATTTTAATGATGATGATGATAAAACAGAGGAATATCCCTGCCCAATGTGCAATGGTGATTTATCATTATATAATGGATTTTGGACCTGCAATAATTGTGATTTTAAGTCACGGCCAAGAGAGGAGGTAGCATGACACTTGAAGAAGAAAAACGCCTTGTACTGAAATGGCTTGGATATTCTGTTGGAGTGAACCGTTACTGGAAAAAGGAAGCTGGACGTGTTGGGGCTATGTCCATAGAGTCTTACCACGGCAACACAGACCCCCGCTGCTGGCCGGAGATATGGGAGAAGATAGATGGCCAAATGATAAAGAAATATATTCCAATTTTAGCTGAAATGGTGGGTGGAGACTGGAAATGTCCTTGGCGTATCCACACAGCCCCGCCCGAAGTCTGCTGGAAAGCCTTGATTAAGACCCTAAAGGGGGCTGAATGAAGCTGGAAATTAAAGAGCTAGCGTATTACCGCACCTGGAACAAAAAGCCGGTCCGGGTAATTCACATCTTCAAAAGCACAAAATCCTGCATCGTGGAGGGAAAAGATGAGCTCCAAGCAATGCCATTGTCGGATTTGGTAGATATATTAACGCCGGAAGAAATCCCGGAATACCTGAAACCCCAAAAAGGAGAAATAAATGGAGAAGAAGACGAATACATTGGAGCTTCACCCGAAGCCCGCCCCCCAGTACAAGATAGCAGTCCCTACTCATCGGGAAATTGGATGGGGGACAGTCAAGAATCTGGTCGCTGACCTGCTCAAGCGGGATATGTTCCCGCTAGCTGGAATCTGGCGGCAGTGCGGCGCGGACGTCTCCAGAAATGAGGCTATCTGCCCGGACCAGCGCTGTTTTCCAGAGCTTCCCCCCGTGGCTGGCGTTCTCTGCCTGGATACCGACATTGTAGCAACTGTGGACCAAGTGCTAGCGCTGGAAAAGAAATTCAGTGAGAGGAGCCTGGATGTTCTAGCCGGCCTTTACCGGAAACGGGAAGATGATGCTTATTGTGTCAGCATATATGGCGATAAATCCGAGACCAAAAAGCTATCAGGGATTATTCCTGTCCGCCAGGTTGGGTTCGGGTGCGCCTTCATTAGAACTTCTTTGCTAGCAAAAATGCCGAAGCCCTGGTTTCATACCGAATGGACAACTGTAAAAAATTCTAAAAGAGAAGAGGAATGGAGGCTAATCCCCGAAGACACTATATTTTGTCAAAAAGTGATAGCAGTGGGAGGCAAGGTGTGGTGCGACTTTGATGTTGAAGTAGGTCACAAGACTCTGGGAGCAGATGCTTTAAAGGCTTATAGTCAAGCACTTTTAGATGAGGTACGCCCTCCTGAAAATAAGACTTGATTTTTAGGGCGATAGTCTATATATTTAAAAATGAGGCTTAAAGATGAGAGAGAGTGTAGAAATAGAAAGACTCTACGGGGCGAGTTTAAGGCTGGTGAGTGTCGCGCTCATCGAAAAAGCCGAGCTATTTCCCGCTCTCTCTCATTCCAAAATCCTCAATACGGTGACCGAAAACATCCCTTTTCTGGAGGCTTTTCTTGGGGTTCGGCTCACCCTGCCGGGAATACACCGGCTGGCTTACGAAATAAAGGAGGTTATGAAATCGCATATTTTTATTTCGTAATAATAACTAACCATTATTCAACAAAGGAGGAACAGTGTCACCCCGAAAAAGATTTCAGGTCGAAATTGAGGTCGCTTATAACGGCCATGCAGAGGCTTCTCTGACGGTCAAAAAAGACGGCCAAATATTCGGTTCACTAACACCAAAAGACGGCTCTATAAGCTGGAGAAAGGCCCGGAAACGGCATTCTGTCAAAATGTCATGGGAACGGTTTTCTCAGCTTATGGAAAAGTAGGAGGAATCATGGCAACAAAACCAAAAAAACCACGGCTAAAAGTCACCAACGATACAATCAGAATGCGTTATGATGTAGCGCGGAAAGACCCTGAATTTTTCAAGAAACACGGCCGGCCTTTCGGTTTTACCGATGCGGCGAAAAAATTTGGAATCACTACGCAGTCATTCTGGTATTATCACAGCAAAAATCCGCGCTATCATACGCTACCTGGGCGCAAAAAATGTGTCCTTTGCGGTCGGTCCCTGTATGATGCTTTCAGTGATTGGATAAATGACGGCTCCCTGGACCACCTTATCCCAAAAACAAAGGAGGCCGAAAATGGCAACGAATCCACCAAAAGCTAAACTGACAGCGCTAAATGCCAGGATGCCTTACAAATGGCGCGTTCAGCAATCCAGAGAAAGCGGATGCTTGTGTGTGGCCTATGTGGACGCCAGACAGGTCATGGAGCTTCTGGATGAAGTAATGGGACCAGCCAACTGGCAAGACGAGTATTATGAAGTCGCCGGCCAGACATACTGCAAACTCGGCCTGAAGTTCGGGCCCGAATGGGTGTGGAAATCGGACGCCGGCACGGAGTCGAACATCGAGAAGCAGAAGGGGCTAGCATCAGACTGCTTCAAGAGGGCGGCCGTAAAATTTGGTGTGGCGAGATTTTTGTACTCTATGGACATGGTATGGCTTCCCACCTGGAAAGGTCCGGACGGCAAATGGAAACCGATGCACGATATAAGCAAGGGGCCTGTGCCACCGCAGTACACGCTGAAGACACCTGACGGAAAGCAGTCTCTTATCATCAACGAATTTAAACTGACTGACTATATTCGGGACGTCTTAAAAAAGGATTGATTATGGGAATGGAACAGCTAGAATTTTACCAAATGGACGCTAGCGTTTGCAAGAATAAGGACGAATTAATTAAATCCGGCAACGCCATGCTTCATGTTTACTGGGACGAGATTCTGAAATTGAGGGAATATCTATACCCCCCGATGGACGAGAAGGACCCGGAAATACCAGAAAATCAACTACCATTTAACAACAAAGGAGAACGAACATGAAATATACTAATGTCCATAAACTGCCTGAGCCGTATTGCCGAGCAGTCCAGATAGACGATTACGACCCCGGCGAATCGGATTACACGCCTTCCAGTCTAATCCGGCCTCCATACATGAGCAAACTAACAGCCATGCACGATAACGAAATCACCGTGGATGTGGCTGACCGCTTCTTTATGCTGTGCGGTACGCTAGCGCATCAACTCCTGGAGCGCCAGGAACGCGGAGACAACTCCAGGGCCGAAATCCGCATCTATACCCAAGTCGATAGATGGGTAATCGGGATGCAGTTTGACCGACTATTTTTTGAAAAGGGACTCAAGATCCTCCAAGACTGGAAAATGACCACCACCTACAAGTTCCAGAAAGATTACAACGGCAATTATCCGCCGGCAGAGGACTGGGAAGCCCAGTTGAATATAGGTGCTTTCATCCTGCGTAATGGAGGCTGGTTCGTTAAGGACGAAAAGAAGCAAAAATTCGGTCCTGTAAAAATCGACAAGCTCCAGATAGTAGGGCTTCTTCGGGATTGGCACAAGAGCCAGGCCAAAAGGGACCAATTCTACCCACAGAAACCAGTTGTAATCCGGGACATAAAGTTCTGGAGCCAGAATGACGTCATCCGGTATGTTCATGAACGCGCTAGCGCACATGACCATGCCAAGAGCACGAACCTGGGCAATGTTCCTCCCTGCACTGAGGAGGAAATGTGGTCTTCTCCTACTACGTGGGCAGTGATGAAAACCGGAAGAAAAATCGCAATAAAGGCAAAACTGGAATCGCATCAATCGGCCCTTGATTATATTGAAAAGAACAAGCTCCCCACTGCCGGCAAGGATGCTCATTATGTGGAAGTCCGTCCGGGTGTCCGGAGAAGGTGCGAAGACTATTGTGATGTTGCTGACTGGTGTCCCGCATATCAGAAATTTCTGGAGCACAACCAGCCGGAGCGGGTCAAGGAGAAGCGGACAGCTAAGGAGAAATACGCTGAAATCCTAGAAAAGAAGCCTGAAAAGAAAGAAGAACCCGAATCACCAAAACCCAAAAAAAAGACAACCAGAACCAGAAAATTAACAAAGGAGAAGAAAAATGACTGACGAAATCATCAAAAAAAGCATCGAGCACATTACAGGCTTCAATCCTCTGCCTCCCGGGGCTCTCTGCTCCACGGCCTTGGGGACTGATGAAGCCTAAAAGGTGGGGAAATCCTCAAACTGTAGCGCTTCTCCGGGAGGTCCCGGAGACGCTATGGTTCGGGAGGTCCAAATACAATTCAGTCGGATGCGGAGGATGTCTGAATTTTTCCAAGTGCCGCAAACTCAAAGGGGCCAATGCTGGCGATGAATACTGCCACTGGCCCTTCAACCGTTTTACAAGGAGGACAACGGATGGCTCAAAAATTGTCAGAAAAACAGGCAAAATTTTCGTCAATGGTAGGAAAACTGCTAGGCTTCGTGGATACTCTCCCTGGTTATTCAGTGACTCTGGGGGATGCGTACCGCGACCCTCGGGTGACATACGGACATAAAAAGTCACTCCATCGTCAAAGGCTGGCAATAGACCTGAATCTCTTTATTGATGGGACATACAGGACAGAAGGGGCCGCACATCTGCCGCTTGGCCTATACTGGGAATCAATCGGCGGGAGCTGGGGCGGTCGTTTTGATGACGCCAATCATTATTCGCTAGCACACGGAGGAATGAAATGAAAATGCCGTTTGGAAAATACAAGGGATTAGATATGGACGTTGTGCCGTCTGATTATCTTGACTGGCTTCGGGGACAGCCATGGCTGGACAAGTTTCCTCTGGTGGAAAAATATCTGGAAGACAATTCTGCCAGCATAAATTCAGAATTAGGAGTAGATGAATAAAAAACTCTTGACTATGCTCAGTAACTAACTTATATTTATTAGCATGGGAAAGATTCAACGCACTCAGATATTTTTTGATGAGCACACCAAAGAGCGCAAACTGTCAACAGGGCGCAACTGGTCCGAACTGGTGGAACTCGGGATAAGGACCGCAGAAAAAGAACTCAAGCTAGCTAGCCATTCACAACCAAAGGAGGAAAAGGATGCCAACAGTCAATAAACACATAATCATCGGAAACGTTGGGAAAAAGCCAGTTCTCCGAACCACAACAAGCGGGATGAATGTAGTGAATTTCTCGATAGCTACCCAGGACGGCCCGAAAGGACAGGACGGAAAGCCTGCTCCAAACTGGCATAAATGCGTAGCTTTCGACAAAAAGGCAGATTTCGTCGCTCAGTATATCGACCAGGGAACAACCGTATATGTGGAAGGTCCGTGCTCCCTGAAGTCCTACAAGGATAAGAATGGGGTTGACCGATACGACAAGGAGACTACTGTCTATCAGATTGAGACCCTTAGCCGTACTCAACGGGATTCATCACCGCCACAACAGCCGTATGCGCCGCAATATCCGGCGTATGGTTATGCACAAAACGCCCATATCTCCAATTCCATGCCTCCGATTCCGCCTCCTCAGCCGGAATATCCAGGAGCTCAGGACGGTTACGGTCAACCAGCACACGCTCAGGCTTATTCTCAGCCATCTCAGGCCCCTCAAGCGGCTCGGGCTACACAAGGACCACCTCCAGGCCATCCGGCGGCTAAGGCAGTCCCACAGCACGCTCAGTCAGCAAATCAGCCAGCTCCAGCACCGCCCCCGGCCACATACGGCGGCGAGGATGACCTTCCTTTCTGATACGGTAACTCAATAACCACCTTGCACCCCGGTTCTTTCAATCTAAGGACCGGGGTTTGTTTTGTCGGCCCGGTAACTTTCCAGTTATCGTCTGCTATCACGCCAGCCCTAACTAAGGCGTCGTGAATGGACTCTACCACATTCGAGTTGTCGCGGCCTACCCGGTCCCAGTAGTAGATGATAGCATGGATACTGAGGCACTGCTGGATAGGGAACTCTACTTCCGGGAAATGCCCCTTCTGAAGATTCAACTGATAAACAGCCGACTGCTCCCATTTTCCGTATTTATCGTCGGATTTGATAAAATTCTTGCCGCTTTTCCGGCTTTTCATCACCCGATGGCGGTTCTTCTTGGACGGGATTTTCCCGTCTATGGCGAAGACTACGCTAGCCGTATGGTAAAGTGACTCGGCCATCGTTGTTAGCCATGTCGTCGTAGGTGTAGTGGACGGTCCCTAGATTAAAACTGTCCGCGGCCTCTCCGCCGCTTTCGCTGATAGCCGCCGCCATGACCCGGACATCGAACATCGGGAGCAACGAGGACTCCTGGGACTCCACTGGAGGTTGAGCCCATCCGTTGCTGAACCCGATGTTCCGCGTGAGGGTGTTTAATGGCGTGCTCATGTGATTATGAACTCATCGTCAACTGCGATATTGGCGAAATTTGCCATGCTGGAAACTGTCAGAGTAATCGGGTCACTAGCGCTAGCGGCCTGGGCATTGATAGCTATGGACTGCCCCTTGGCAACTCCGCTGGTGAAAGTGATTACCCGGTTTTTCAGAACGTCCGCCACATTCAGGTCTGCGTCCGCGTCGTTGGTCAGTTCTTTGACCAGGAGCGTAGTGGCCGCCGCCGGAATTGTGTTCACCTTGCCGGCAATCGTCCCTTCCAGGGTTTGCTGAAGCCTCAGCTCCTTAGCCGCTAGCAGTACGATATTGTCCGTGGCCGCCATAGTGAAGACGCCAGGGTCCCGAAGCAGAGTTACGGTCTTTGTCGAACCCGTGTAATCCGATACGACCCCAATTGCCTTCTGAGTGCCGGTAGAGGCATCCGTGATAACTGCGATACAGCCATTGTACGCATCGTCATCCGTGGAGCCCGCTGTCAGCGTGAAGCTGGTCTGGCTGGCTAGCGTGGCAATAGTGGTGCTCTGCATGACATCGGGACCTGCGCCGCCGGTCCAGAGTCCTGCTCCGTGTCCTCCGGTCCCTACAAGATAGGTGTCCAGTTCGGAATAGAGGGCTGACCATTGGTTTCCCCCGATGCCTGCTCCGTCGATAGCGTCTCCGCTAGGCGAATTAAGGTCGATAGCTGGAGCGCTTCCAACAGCAGTGACCTTTATGGGAGCTGTTGAGCCGGCCGCGTCTCCAACAACAAGCAGTCCGCTTCCGTTGGTGGAACCAGCCAGCAGGTGCATACCATTGCCTCCGCCAGAGCCGCCTTCTATTTTGGCCCCATCTCCACCGGAACCGGCCCTGATATAAAGGGCAGGAGCGCTAGCCCCGCCTTCGGCCCGAATAGCTTCCTGGCCGGCCGCAGATGCAACAGCATAAATGCCTTTTCCTACAGTATTCGTGATATGGACGGCCGCAGTGGCATCGCCGGAATCAATCCTGAGCTTATCCAGGGTCAGCGTAGCCCCGGTCCCATCCAGCATAGACTCCAGGTTGTCTGCCGCAGTGGCATCATCGGAAATCTGCTTGACATTGCCGTCCACAAGGCCGCCCGCGCTTATAACCATTGCGGACCAGTTTGTCGGAGCTGAAGCCGCTAGCAAAGCGTTGTCCGTACCTCGCATGGAGTCTCCATTAAGGCCCGCGACGTCCTCTGCTATTTCCGCCAGGTTGTCAGCCGCTACCCATCCAGACCCCTTGATGTCATCAAGAACACCAGGAAGTATTGTAGCTGTATCATCCAGGATGGAGTCGATTATATTATTAAGCCTGCCTCCGTTCTCCCAGTCAGTCTGGAGTTCGTTGGTGTCGGCAAGAATATCGTCGAGATGTTCGTCTACGGAGCCGGCCGCAGGAGCGCCCCCGGTGGGAGCGAGCTTCATTGCATCTCTGACATCCTGAGAAGTCAGAGTGCTGGAACCGCCGGTAATCCATGCCGCATCGCCCCGGTCACGGATAGCTTCCAGAGAGTCAGTGCTATTATCGAATCCAGACCAATCTCCGTCAGATGCCGCTAGCTTTGCTATGATGGAGTTGTCAACAGGATCATCACCATCAGCGACAGCTACCAGGTGGTCAAGTTTTATGTCAGAAAGAGCTGTGTCGGCTTCCGCATTGACTTCTGCTTTCATGCCGGTAGACATTCCTCCCAGGTCCGTAAGGCCTGCGCCAGCAGTGCCGATTTGAGTCTGAAGGTCCTGTGTGTCAGTCTCGATATTATCAGCCGTAGTCTGGAGTTCTGCCCAATCACCGTCTCCTGTGACCGCATTGCCGTCCCATTGAGTTATGTTGGCATTAACGACAGACGGGTCCTGGTCGGCTACGGTGGTAGTTCTCTCCGGCTCGAACTCTACAGAGCTTTCGGCGTAGTTGAAGGTCCAGACCCAATTATCAGGAGACTCAGTATCAGGGAGCTTGTAATAAGTCTCAAATATACCTGCTCCGATACGGTTCATTTTCAGAGAGGGAGAATATGCGGTCGATGCGGTTGCCGGCGTGGAGGCCGCCTCATCATCATAGAATGCGGTTTTATTGGCCGCCCCATTAACGGAACGCCCGATAATAGCAATCTGGGGCGCGCCATCCTGGACATCGGGGTCTTCTGGATTACCGGAAGTATCATACAATCTGGCGGAAATCTTGAAAATCCGGTCTCCAGAGGCTTTTATTAGGATGTATGACGGCGCTACACCGACGAATCTGGTGCTATTCTGGATTGCTAGCACAGAGCTCTCTTTCGCCACCCCATTTCCGGAATCATAAGCATCCAGGGCATCATCGCACTCGGTCTGAACTTCGGCCTTCATTGCCGTAGACATCCCGCCGAGGTCGGTAAGCCCAGCTCCAGCGGTTCCTATTTGGGTTTGGATGTCCTGAGTATCTGTTTCAATGTTGTTAGCTGTCGTCTGTACAGAGTCAATCTTCGTTTCGTTGGCGTCGATTTCTGATATGATGTTCGTCTCTGCAGTGTCGAGTTCAGCCTTGGTCGGAGGATCATAGTCTGCGAGAGCAGTGTCACACTCCGCGTTGACTTGAGCGGCTGAAAGGTCGTTAAAGCCGACGAGTTCCACGCCTTTTGTCAGGTCGCCAGATACGTCGTCGAGGTCCAGCGTAGCGTTGATATCTTTGCCAGAAACCAGACCAATCGCCTTGAAACCGTCACCGTCTGTGTCGGCCTGACAAATGAGGCCAATACCGGAAGTGTCACCACCTCTGGCATTAATTCCAGCTCCGGTCGCTCCACCTTTCGCCTTGATGCCAGCGTTGGACCCGGCCCCTAGTGCTTCGATTCCACGACCGTCAGTAGCTTGTGACTGTGCCATGATTCCGTTACCGGTAGCACCAGCCCCACTAAGAGCATATATACCATTTCCTGTACCATTAGCCGTAGCAACAAAGCCATGACTGTTACCAGCCTGAGCAGAAGCAGAAATTCCAGCTCCAGATGTACCTCCACCTTGACCTAAAATTCCATTAGCTGTAGCTCCACCATCTGCCTGTATGCCAGCACCAGATCCATCTCCTAAAGAATATATACCAGGATAGTTACTGCCAATACCAGAAGCAGCATAAAGACCAGCACCATTAGCAGTTCCGCCTTCAAGTGAAATACCGTGGCCTAAGCCGGTATTACTCCCTAAAAATCTTGCGCCTTTACCAGCATTTCCAGTTCCAGTAGACATTAATCCATGTCCAAAATTAGAACCCCCTTCAAGTTCTATACCATGTCCGTTATAACCGCCTTCACAATAAAGACCGCTTCCAGCACCACCAGCTTGAGAATTAATAAATGATACTACGTGTTCTCCATTTATATCAGATTCAATAAATAGATTTTTCTTTCGATCTTCAACATTGGTTCCTATTGTTCCTAATCCTGTTCCGTCCTGATACCAAATTTCTAAATCATCTCCTGAAACTGGAGCTGTCCAATCATCTGTATAAGCACAAATAAAAGTCCATCCAGCTCCTCCAGCAGATTCATCACCTGCCCCTGACCATGCTCCACCTTCAGCATTATCAAGGCACTTATCAGATCTTACTCCAAGAGAAGCCGCTATACCCATTATATCAGAAACATTATCTGATCCATCCTGATAATAAGCCCCTAAAATTACAATCGGTGTTCCTTCATTTCTGTTAATAGCATCTTTATTTCTAATTACAGCTCCGATAATTTCAGGCCCATAAGCTCTGGCTGTTCCGCCAGTATCATCAGCCGTAGCTATGTACGCATATTTATTCTGTGGTGTGCCTCTGGTAATTGCTCCAGCTGCGGGAGATACAGTATTCCTTACATCTAATTCACCATCCTGATAAACTTCATGTTCCTGCATTCTTTTTTCAATAGAGAATTGAGCTACTATATAACCTACCATAGAAACACTATCTACAGTTCCGGCTTGTACAACTATTTGGTAATCTTTTTTTCTAACATAAAAAGCATCTGTAGTAGCTAATCTCACATGATGACATCCAGTTAAAGAATCAAAATTTACTGTAAGAGTTATACCTGTAGTAGTTTGTGTAACACTGTTATCTTTATAAACTCTTAAAGCTGGAGTACCAGCAAAAGTTATAGGTGTTCCATCAGCTTTAGTAGTATAAAACTTGAAATCTATTGTTTCTCCAGCTTTCCTATCTCCTAGATCAATCATTGTATTAATCCCCTGTTAATAAGCCCTGTATCTATTAAACCAGCATTTAATAAACCGCCGCCTTCGACTGGCGCACCCTCTTCCGGGTCAGTTCCCCTGATGAAATCAGCCGGATTATTGAAAGTAAGATAATCAATGCAATGCCGCCAAATTCCCCGGTAGCTGTTTAACCAACGCACTTCATCAATCAGACCGTGGAAGTATTCCGAAACGCCCAGTGCCCGGGCAATGACTACATCTCCCTGGCCAAAACTTTTCGGCTCATTTACCTGTGTCGTTCCCGATAAATCTTGAGTTCCGCCATCGTTAAAATACCCGCTGAAAGGACTATTGTTATACTGCCATCTGAAAAGCAAACATTCCCAGCCATATTGTGTAAGCACAGAACCGCTTTGGCTTTGATTCCCGGCACTCACGTGAAACTGACATGGACTGTTATTATCCGCCCATATTCCGCACCATTCGGCCCCGTCCGCTTGGTCACGGTTTTTAGTCACAATGCCCCGCCACGCCCCGCCATAATTTGACGTCCTGGCCCAGCACATTATTGCGGTATTTTGATTGACGTGAAAATCAGCATGGTCAGCGATTTGAAACCATTCGCTAGTTCCGTCAAATCCCTGGCAGTAGCCTCCGGCAAATTTAGCTGCATATCTTGTTGGAGTACCGTTCCTAGCGGCAGTATGCCCGTTTCCAGTAGAATCGATCTGGTCTGTGTTATTTTCATTCATGTGCCAAACGGCTACATAACTATCATTCGTCCATACGTTATTACGCCCATAGGTGTCTGATACGGATGGTTCAGTAGCAGAAGGATTATTCCACCACACATAGATTTCGTTAAAAGAGGAATAGATTTCAAAACTCTCTCCGCTTGTCATTATGTCGGCGTCAAGAGTAAGTTGTGTATCAGAATCTACGGTAACAACGTGTGCGTATGTATTATCCGTCGTGTTATAAACAATATTTCCG
>Ga0180438_10001337_pt1 | contig 43964 bp, 54 predicted proteins | sample SS_ome_12_FD_132455 | JGI IMG/M metagenome (GOLD analysis project Ga0180438, IMG submission 132455) | Hypersaline lake sediment archaeal communities from the Salton Sea, California, USA - SS_3_D_2 metaG | ecosystem: Environmental > Aquatic > Non-marine Saline and Alkaline > Hypersaline >...
AGAGATTATTTTCTTTAGCTGTCTCCTCCGATCGAAAGTGGCAGTCCGATGCTGCAGATGATTTCAAGTTTAGGGACGGCGATCAGTGGACTGAAGACGAGAAGCGGATTCTCCAAGAGGAACTTCGTCCTGTATTGACATTCAATCTAACCAAATCGAGTATCGACTTGATTATGGGTATGAATCAGGACAACAGAGTTAAGCACCGATGCTCTCCTGTTGAACCTACAGATGCATTTCTATCAGAGGTTTTAAACGATATAATGGATTGGACTGCTGAAGCTCAGGGGTTCGAGGACGAGGAAGACGCTGCACTAGAGTCAGCATGTATCTGTGGTAGGGGATTTGTAGGAATTGATTTTGGTCCAGACCCAAAGAGATTTGGTGAGATCGTTATGGAGCAAGTGGTAATCCCCGTTAATGAAATACACTTTGATCCAGCAGCCAGACGGCCTATGCTGGATGATGCTTCTTATATCTGTTGGGACAGATGGATGTCTCAGGCAGATTTTCGTATGAAGTATCCTAAGATTAAAGGCAAACGTCTGGAGGAGATCATCAAGTCTAATAAGAGTCTTGGGTATGGTACGAGCGCAGTCGAGTTACCTGACGCTGCATTTGACCTACCAGCTGACTTTGGTTATTCTGATGATAGCGACTATGATAAGCCTTTAGATTATACGTTTTATGACCAGAGTAAGGATATGGTACGCATAGTACATATGGAATACTGGGAGGTCTATGAGCGTTATTTTGGATTCGATCCTGAGAGTGGACAGTGGGTTGAGTTTGATAAGAAGATGCTGCCAGAACTTAAAGCTGCAGCTCAAGACAATGGGTTTGAGTTTGCATACGAGACATTGGCAGACAAGCGTGTTAGGTGGATGCAATTCTGTGGTATGGAAGTTTTATTTGATGACGTATCTCCTATGCCGTTCGATGGGTTCTCTATTGTACCCTGCATAGCTTATAGGGACGTCAGCATGAAATCAGCTAACCACTTTGGGTTGGTTAGGTTAATGAAAGATCCGCAGAAGGAAGTTAACAAGAGGTGGAGCCAGGCGCTAAACATGTTGAACCAACAGGTGCAACCTGGAGTATACGCTGAGTCAGATGCGTTCTTGGATGATCAGCAGGCTAAGCTATCACTCAAGGAATCTGGTTCAATCACATGGACACAGCCTGGAGCAATTACCCAAGGTAAGATCAAAGAGAGAACAGTACCATCATTTCCTAACGCACCTATGCAGATGGAGCAGTTCTCACAAGATATTATGAAGAAGATTACTGGAATCAACCCTGACCTTTTGGGTCAGGATAGAGGACGGCAGGAACCTGGAGTCGTGATCCGACTGCGTCAGCAGCAGGGCGTGACACTATTGAAGCCGTTGTTCCGTAACTTCAATAATATGAAGAAAGAGTTATTCAAACGTCAGCTGGCTATCATCATGGAATATATGCCTGATTCGCAGATATTGAGGATTTTAGGACAGGGGGAACGATACCAAATCGACCGACAATCCGGAATGATAATGGATCAAATGACAGGAATGACAGCTAATCTGAGGGACGCTAGAGCGCTTGAGTATAATATAGTCGCAGAGGAAGCCCCGGGTAACATGACAAAGAGGATGCTCGAACTGAGTGTCTTAACGGAAATGATGCAGGGTGGGTTCCCAGTTGATCCTATGTTGATACTTGAGAAGCTGGAGCTGTCTGCCTCGGATAAAGCACGTTGGTCTGAATACATTAACTCACAACAGCAGGCTCAGACTGAGGAACAGGAAGAAATGAAACAACTTGAGATTGCCTTTAAGGATCGTGAGATTAAGGTAGACGAACAACGCAACATGTTAGACTTCGTGCTAGGTCTGGCAAAGATTAACCAACAGGCAGATAAGGACGACAAGAAGATGGTTACATCTATGATGCAGCTAGACGCAGAGCAGCGAAGGTCAATTGCTCAGTTCATAGTAGATATGGCGGGGGTAATGCAACAAGCCGATGCTGCTGCGGAGCAAGCCAAAGCAGCTAAATTAATCGGGGGGAGTAGCAATACTAAGAGTAAGACCTAAGAACGGGGGGAGTATCAATGGCAAAACTAAGCAATCAAAGTAGCAAGCGTCCTGTGCTACGTAGACAGAAAGGGTGGACGGGATTCGTAAGGAGTTATAACAAGTATATCAAGGAGGGGAGTTATGATAACATGGCTTGGGGTACTGGAACTATTCCTCCCAAATCGGTCACGAAAGACGAAATGGGAAAAATCACGATCAAATTCTAACTATCCTTATTATGATAGTTATGATATTCCAGCAGATGAATATTCCACTAATCCATTGGCGGGGTCATTGAGCAGCGCCAGTTATTGTGATAGCTATACTATGGAATACTCATACGACTCGGACGGAATTAAAGTAGAGGGGGAATTTAAACCATGAAAGATGTACGAAAAAGATTTGAGCAAATTCTAAAAGAATTCATCGTTCTTTACGATGCTCACGCAGCTAGTGACAAACAAGGAAAGGTAGATAGCCTTGTTCTTATTCAGACTGCATTGAACAATTTGTTAGCGCTCAATCAGTATGAAATGGGAAAAGCGCAGCTTGAGATGAGTTGCGATGCTTGTATGAAAGATTCTGAGGAATCGGAATCTTAGTCTTTCATTCTCTGATCTCCCCCTCGGAGAATGTTAATGGGGTGGATGGACTGATCATCTGTCCACTCCAATATAAAATTTATGTTAGGCGGGAGTTAACTCGACTCCAGAGATATAGGAGGATATTATGCCAGACGACGACATACTCGATGATTTGTTAGATGCAGATCCTGAAGATGATATGGAAGAAGAGGAATCGGCAGAAGATATAAATAGTATTAAGGCGGAATTAGAAAACCTTAAAAAAGAAAAATACGGACTATTACAAGATGTAAAGTCTGAACGCAGAAAGCGCCAAGAGTTCCAATCTTACAAGGAAGAACTGGACACCCTGAAGGGAACTGTGGCTGCTATTCTGGAGCAGAACGCTCAACGCACATCACCGGATAGTGATGAATCCCTTAAAGGGATGCCTGTAGAATATACAGATGATGGCGAAGCCTATGTGAAACCTGATAAAGTAGTTGATATATTCAAGTCACAATTGGAAAGCCAGCAGAATGAAATCGAATCCTTGAAGGCGCAACTTCAAGCTTCCATGGCGCAAGCCACACAGTCACAGGAGAATAATGCTGTGATCAATAGCTTGCTCGGGGAAGACGAGCGGTTTGATAGGGCGTACAAAAAGTATCAATCAGCTCGAAAGTGGGCAAACGATAGAGTTATAGAATTTCAGCAAGAAAGAAATATCACAGGATACATCAGGCCGACTGAGGCCCTGGATCATGTGTTCAGCAATAAAATGCTGGAAGACGAGTTTAAAAAGGAATTCCCTGGTATCGCAATAGAGGATGTAATCCTCGCCGGAGAATCCCCTCGATTAATGAAGAGAGCTTTGAGTAACATTGCTGGAATACTAGAAGACAAAACGACTGAGCCAGTGCCAAATAGTAAATTTCAGAAGGTACTAAATAAACCATCTGGCCTTGGAAAGAAAGCTAACGCAAAGGCAGGAAGCTCTGATTTGTTAGGTCAACTCGGAGAATCCTTCAGTTCACTAGATGTTTTAAGTTTATCAGATGCCCAGGTACAAGCACTTGAAAAAGCCCTGCTTGATGAAGAAAAATCAGATGGTGTCAAATTTTAAAGCATAACTTATAAAGGAGATAAAAAATGGCTGTAACTGCTTTCGGAACCAATGATGCACAGACAGTGAAGATTTGGTCCGCTTTGACACTTCGGGAAGCTCTCAAGGCTACCACGTTTACGAAACTTATGGGATCGGGGAAAGGCGCTATTATTCAGCGACTGACCGATCTGGAAAAATCCGCTGGTGATCAGATCAAGTACGACCTCTTGATGCAGATGACGGGCGCTGGTGTAACTGGCGACAACCGCATGCGTGACAACGAGGAAGCGCTGGTCTATTATCAGGACACGATCAACATTGACCAGTTGAGAAATGCCCATGCGTTTAGGCGCATGAGTCAGCAAAGAACCGTACACGATCTTCGTGTAGATGCTAAGGTTAACTTGGCGGATTGGTTTGCTGGTAAACTCGACGACTATATGTTCCGTTGTCTCTGTGGTGATACCACTCTAACTCATGGTCAGACGGCGACTGCCCCGACTTCAGAGCATACTCTGTGGTCAGGTGATGCTACGTCTCAGGCGACTCTTGGTTCTAACGACCAGATTAGCTTGGCTGATCTTGATTACGCTAAGGAAATGGCTAAAACGTTGACTCCTCCGATCCGCCCGACTATGGCTGACGGTATGGAGACCTACGTGGTTGTCCTGCATCCTTACAGCATTACTGATCTTAGGCTCGATGTGGCTAACAGTGCTTACACTGATTGGCCCTCCATCCAGATGTACGCTAACAAGCGTGGTCTGAAGAACCCTGTGTTCAGTGGCGCTCATGGTATCTATAACGGTATGGCGATTTGGGAATCTACCCGAATCTATAGCCCTGCCAGTAACGTTCGTAACAACCTGTTCTTGGGTGCTCAGGCTGGTGTGTTTGCACTTGGCTCAGCTTATGATTCAATCGAATCTCAGCGAGTCGGTAAAGACAACCTGATGTCCTGGTACGAGGAACAAGACGACTTTGGGAATGAGAAAGCTATATCCTGCGGATGTATCTTTGGCGTGAACAAGTCTGTCTTCAATAGCAAAGACTATGGTTTAATCACCATTCAGTCCTACGCTGCTGCTCACTCCTAATCTCTAGGAGTATAATATAGGAGGACTATGACCCATTCATCGTAAGGTGGCGAGTCCTCCACCAAATTTAATGGGGATCGTAACCCCGAGGAGAATCTAATGGCTGCTTCATTGAAGTTTACTACGATCGGCTCTGATGTCGATCTTACAAGTACTACGGTTAACCCGAACGCTGCGCCTACGAGCACGCCCCGTCAGGGTGGGTTCACGCTGCGTAACAGGATTGACTTTAGTCAGGTGAGCAATGCTAATAAACTCTTGTGGGTCATCGACGATGCTACACTGACCGATGACGCTGTCAAGAACTTCCGTATCTTGGAAGTCCCTGAGCGTTGCTTTATCAAAAATCTGAAGGTTATGGGAGTTGCTGGTAAAACGGCTCCTTCTTTTACCTTTACTGGAGCCAAAGCATCTAACGCTTCTTGCGTCAAGACTGACTTGGCTACCACTGGTATTTGCTTTGGTGCGGATGTTAATAAGAAACCGACTAGCTCGGCCTCTTATGCTGCTGCTACGCATCTTGTGCATATTACCTCTCTCAACAGCTTGGCTACTGAGGGTGACGGTGCGATCAAGGCTGAGGTCTTTGGTCGTTTGGGTACTGGTTTTAACAGTACGTCTTCTGCGTCCGCTCTGGTATTCCAGTTTGACGATACGTTTAGCACGATCGATAGTTCTATTAACTCGTTGGCTAAACCTCTGAAGACTGCGAAGATCCCGGCGCACGAGGCTGCTGCTGCTTCTGGTGCTTCGTCTCTGCTTCAGATACCGAAGGGTGAGTATTTCCCGTATGGTGGTTATGTAACGATGCGGTTAGGTCCGTATGGTACGTCCATCAACTCCGCCTCTGGTGTCGGTACGGCTGCTGGTTTTTACGCTGCTTCTACCGCTGCTACTATTTATATGGCAGGTGTTTGGGAAATCCAGGCTGAAGGGTACTATGTGCCTGAGTAATTAAAACTAAAGGTTGACCCCGTACCTTAAACGGGGTTTTAATATAAAAGGGGGAGTTATGGTTATTGAATTTTCACCACATCAGTATATTGATATTGATAAGGTTCACGCACTACGATGGATTGTTGCAGGAGATAAAGCAGTCGGTATTGTTGTGCTGAACGGCGACAAAATCGTGGTCACGGAACGTGAAGAATTTGATGCAATCGAATCTGCTTACATTTGGAAGAACAAAAGTTATATGGTAGATGATAAACTAAAGAAGGTTCGATGGGTAAAGGGGGATCCAAATGTCTAATTCAACTGTAAATAGAACAACGGTGCAGGCCCTGAACTGGGCTGGACAATTGAAACTATCTAAGCAGCAAGACTTCATAGATATATTTGGAAAACTTACTGGAGAAGGATTTGCTTGGGATTCAGTAGATCAGGTGTTAGTTAAACCTAATGCAGCTTTTGGTAGGTTTCTTAGTGCTGACACTCCTTGGTGTCACGTAAAGAGTTCACCTTATAAGAACTGCAACTTTGATCATTCAATTGTGTTTACACATTTTGGGATTATACCTCCTAGGTGCTTAGAGTGCTGGAAGGTAACTGTATCCCCTAAGAGTTATCACGAACTGAGATTGTTAGAAGATCTGCAACAGAGTAGTCCGTATCCATGCAAATGTGGAATCGAATTACGGCAGTATGTTCCTAAACATTATGGTGGTTATTTCTATAATAACAGCTTAGACGAAGGCCGAGAGTGTTACGAATGGGTGCTCAAGGCTGTGAAGGAACAGTTTGGCGATGATCGTAATGTTCTGCTGAAACGTGGGTGTACTGAGTATGAATTCCTCAAAGGACCTTCTCCCTTTTGGGTAATGACACCAGAGGAAGAGAAGAAGCTGGAATTGATACAGGCATACGTGAGAGATGATCGTGGAAACGGCTCACAACCTGATCTGGTTAAGAACCATATTCGACTCAGATGGGCGCAATGGGCGCACTCCAATGGCGATATGTCCTATAAAGATTATAACGGTGGCGAAGCTCTGTATCCTGATTATGTCAAGTATCACCAGGGATCGATCGATGGGATTAAATCGGATCTAGCCATGGCTAAGAGTCAGGCAAAGATTGGGTTGGATCCAAAGATCACTAGAGAGTTTCAGGAGTTGGCTCAACAGTTCTCAGATAAACACAAGTTGAGTAGCCCAACTCTGTTGATACATGCGTTAGGAGCGCAAGAGTTGAATCCTCTCAAAGCTGCTAACTTTACGGACATTCCAAAGGAAGTGGTAGGTGAGCAAGATGAACTTACTTAACACTCCCGGGTCAACTGATATATGCGAGAAGTGTGGATCTTTCTGCTGTAACTACAACCTAAGAGTTATTCCAGTAGAAGAAGGTGAAGCTAATCCAGTTCAGTTAGATTACTTTCTAACAAGGGCAGTGGATCATCAGGTGATTAACGATAAACATTATTGTATTATGAACCAACAATGCCCACACTTAAAGAACAATAAGTGTAGCATTTACAAAGTTCGTCCTAAACATTGCGCCGAGTTTCCGCAACGATGGGACGAAGATTGGACTCATTTCTGTGAGTTAATGAATAAAATGTATAAAGGAGAATAACACATGGCTACTTATGGCGATAGTGCTCAAGAGTATCCTTACAAGCCCGCACGAAGACGCAAGCAAAAGTATAGTCTTGTTACTAGAGTTTTAGACTTTACTAATAACTTGCCTGTAACTGACGCAGCTGGTACGACTACGGCTTGGGCTGCTGGCGATGTGCTAGAGGCAATAGGCATCAAAGCAGGACAGACTGTTCTAGGTGTTCAGCTGGAGATCTTAACTAGATCTTTAGACGCATATGATGTGATTGACATTGGGTACGGCAGTAACGCAACTAGGTGGGGTCGATACAACTTATCCTCTGCCGTAGAAGTTAAAGACACCTTAGCTAGCACTGCTGCGTTTGATGATATGTTCTTAGAGCCGTTGTACTTTGCGTCAAAAGATACGATCGATGTCACAATCCGCAAAGCTGCATTGCAAGGAAAGGTCAGACTTATAGTTCACTTATTGGAGGATGATAGATAATGGCAACATATAATATAGTTGGATACAACACGGTAGCTAATCCTCCAACATTCGGTTCATTTTGGATATATATCCGTATGGATATATCAGATATGATGGATCGAGGGATGGTTAGACGTCCTGGTTTACTAACAGGCGATTACGTTTACTTAGCAAAACTAAGAGACAAATGGGTGATCCGTGATTCATATATTCGGATTCCCGAAGCTGCAGACACAGGTACTCAGTACAATATTGGTTATTCAGCTGCTGGAACACAGATAGCTGCGATCGTCGATGGTACTGATACTGCGACTTATGCTGATTGGGTGCAAGGTACTATTGATCCTAATGATAGTATAGCGTCCTTAACTGCTGACGCATATCTGCAAGTACACATGAACGCTGGTGGGCCGACTGATAACGGAGTTTTAGAACTCTTGTTAGAAATCGTAGCTGGACCAGATGATAATGGAATATAAGGAGATAAAACATGGCTGTATATGATTTATACAAAACTGCTGCGAGTCCTTCGCAAGCCCCCAGGTTTGGCACGTTTTGGCTCTATGCTAAAGTGAACTTCGCTGAAAACCCGATGGCTGTTTCTGATGTGGCTCGACTGATGAAAATTAAAGATAAGTGGGTCGTTCGAGATTCTTACTGGAGAATGACAGTAGCCTCTACTGCTGCCAATACATTTGATATTGGCTTCAATGATGCTGGTAGCGCAGTGTACACTAACCAGGGTATCCTGGCTGGCGGTGCTTCCGCTGCTGGTGATTGGGCGCAGGGTGTTGTTGATCCTGATGCTAACCAGAAGATCTGTACGACTGATGGTTATATCTTTGTAGAGAACCTGACCGCTGCTGTCTATGACGGTGTGCTTGAGGTCATGGTTGAAGTGTTCGCTGGCCCTGATGACGCAGAGCCTGTTGACGCTAATATAGATGATTAATAAATAGCCGTCCTACGGGACGTAATAAAGGAGACTTATTATGGCTACAGCTTTTACGCTTGCGAATATGGATACTAGCAAGTTTGATATTAAAAATAGTGATCCTACTAAAAAACCTGGAAGGGGTATGCTCCACGTTAGAAGTCGAGTTATCAATTTTGATACTCTGGCTACTGCAACTGGAACCGCCCTGGCTCATTCAGATACGTATCAAGTGTTTGATCTGGCCCCGGGTGATATTATAATTGCTGCTGGTGTTAATATTCTAACAGCAGCGACTGCAGCTGCAACCTTGGACTTAGGGTTTACTGGTGGAACGGTAGACTATTTTGTTGATGGGTTGGCTGCTAATGACACAACTCTGCCTTCGCAAACTGACGGGTATTTTAATGGTCCTGCGTATATTTCTGCTGCTGACACTTTGGATCTGAAAGAAGCCGGTGGTGCTCAGACTTTGGCGGGCTGTGTAGCTCAGGTATGGGCTTTGATCGCTCGAATCGACGGTAGTTAATAGGAGATAACTAATGGCAACAGTACAAAGTGTTATTGACGAGGCTCGTTGGGATTTGACTGACTACGATGCTGGAGTCAAATGGAAAGACGACGAACTTGTGGTTTATATGAACCGTGCCATAAGAAGCCTTAATTCAGAACTATGTCGGAGAAAGTCTGACTTAGTGTATGAGGAAGAGACTTCTACTAATACTGTTGCGTCTCAAAATTATGTGGATATATCTGGTCTGTCCTACGATTCTGTAGTCTGCGTATGGATAGGCTCTGATCAATTAGAACAGACCAGTATCCAAGACATATATTATAAACGTAAGTTTAGAAGTGGAGATGCGTATCCTAACTATTGGTCGATCGAAGATGATACTATTATATTTGAATCGACCTGTGATGCTATTCATACTGATCTGGTAATAGGGTATTATACAAAAGCATCAGATGTTACGGCTTCGAGTAATATGCCGTACAGTGATATTTTTAATGACTCCCTAAGAGATGCAGTGGTTGAGATGGCGATAGCTAGGAAGGGTGATCAGTCTGAACGAACGGATAAGAAGTGGATAGGTATGCTACGAACTGCTGCCAATGAGGAGCAGCTTCGTAGAAGTTTCGTGCCTAAACCCTACTACATAGATTTCTAAGGAGAACTAAATGGCACACACTTTAACGACAGCAACGACAGCTGTGAGAGATGTTCTGAACGAAGAAACAGCTGCCTTTTGGTCTGACACTCAGATACAAAATTGGATTAAAGAGGGCTGTGTTGACTTAACCAGTAGGGGCATGGTATATATTACCCAGGAGGAAATCACGTTAGCAGCAACAACTCTGTATTATGTTTCCACAGACGAGGCATGGATTGCAGATGCTGTTAAGTTATTTCATGGGTATTACGATGACGCTTCTAACGGATACAATGGTATAGTTAAGATAGAACCTTCTCAAATAGGACACATGCCTCAAGCAGATGCTGGTGTTCCTGAATATTTTGCGCTTGTAGATAAGCGTGTTTATATATGGCCCTTGACTTCTGCTGCTGTAGTGGCAGCTGGTGGCAAGGCTAAGTTTGAAGTAGCAAAGGTAACTGACGACATCACAAACATAGAGTTTGAGTTTCAACATTTACCTATAGAATACGCTATAGCCCACGCACTGACGAGAGATAAACAGTTTCAGGAGGCTGGCGTATATTTTAGTATGTATCGAACTGGTCTGGAATTTGAGAGACAGCAGAAGGTTGATCGGGAGAAAGATGCATACAGTAACTTTAAGACGAGGTAAACAATGCCAAGACAAGAAATAGAAAGGCCTAAAATTGAAGGGCAGCAGAAAGCTATGTTAGGTAAGTTAGCTGAAGCCCCAAACAATTCGTATCAGGATCTAGTGTCTTGGTTTGATGGGGCATGGATTCCTAATGTTGATCCTGCTTATGTTGGATACCAGAACTATGTTATACTTCGTAACTTAAGATACCTAGATAAAGGCCTAGAAGGTGTGCATGGGTATACGTACTCTAATGCATCTGATCCTTCAGGTAAAACGATTACACACTTAAAGGGAATACAATTACTAAAACCAGCTCAGACTCAGACATCATATTACCTGACATTCTCCCCATACGATACCAATATTGGAGCTACTGGTTATATTAGGTGCAGCTTGACAAGTATCCCTAGTTCATCTATAACCTTTTTGACTAGCACAATAGATGATCGTCCATTTAATGATTATGAGGATACTACCGTAACTGATAAATATGTGTCAGTCACCGCTGGCGTTACTGGTAGGTTCTCTCATGCCCCACAAGGACAGATATTTTATAATGACACAGAGAAGAATCTGAACTATGGCGGTTATGAGAATAGAGTTGGCGCTGTCTTTTTGATGGATGTTAAAGAGGATTATCCCAACAAGTCAGCAGATTCTAGCATTAAAATGTTAGATGTTACAGATAGTGCTATCACTAATGATTCTACAGATTCTTTTAACTGGGATGAAACAGCTCATGGGTACATGTTAATCCTATGCCCAAGGCCTTGTAGTTCTCTTAACTTTTACATGTCGTCGTTTAATGCTGCTGCAGCAACAATCTCAGCCTATTATTGGGACGGCAGTGCATGGCAAGCATATAGTATAGACGATACTACTGTTTCAGCTGGAAAATCATTAGCTCAAAATGGACATATGGAGATGTATCTTACAGCTGGTAATTTTAGGAAACATGCTGGTTATGATAGTGGCATAGTTCCTAGAGTAACAGAAGGTTTATATATGTATCCTGTATTGTTAGCAGCTGGTGCTAATTTAGATGCTGACATTTATCAGATAACAGCTAACTACTATTGGTCTGACGCCAAGGATATATGGGATGGAGTTTATCGTCAGCCTGTTGGGGCTTTCCTAGACAATAATGGTGTGATGGAAGACTACACTCTACATGTAAATGAACCATCTGATGTTAATACTCCGATCGGTATGATTCTGGATTTATTAGATGCAGATGATGATAACATCTATCTTGGATTTGAGGAGCCTGTAGCTGCTATTAAGTTTACGATGTTAACTGACTTTGTTAATGTTGATGACTCACAGATTGATAGTGTTAAATATTGGAACGGGAGTGCTTGGACTAGTGTTGGTAATTTCTTAGATGGAACACTAGATGATGCAGGTGATTCATCTTTTGGAGCATCTGGTGAACTGTGCTGGAGTCCTCCTTCTGGAGAGAAACCTAGAACATTCAATGATGTTATTGGATACTGGTATCAAATTCAAGTTGATGCTGATTTTAGTACAGGTGACGCTAGTAAGGCGTCTGGCTCTGAGGACGTTGTAGTAGACGTTATCACTGGTATTCCTGCTATCAAAGATCTAAAGAACTTTAAGTTTGCAGCACAATATAAAGATAGGTTACTACTCTGTAATGCTGAAGAAGCTAACGAGGGTAATAGGGTTGACTACTGTGCTACTAATGCTCCGTTCGTTTGGAACGGACTTGATTCATCTGACGATGGTTTGCAGAGTTTGTATTTTGGCACAGAAACCCCACTGACTGCAGCGACTCCTTTGTACAATAGATTTGGATCTACGATCTTTACCAGTATGGTTTTGTTTAAATCCAATGAAATCTATCTATTAACTGGAGATGATCCAGAGGATTTCAGAATCTATCCAATTTCTTATACAGTTGGTTGTACAGCTTGGGCTACTGTGGCAAATGCTGAGGTTGGATTTGCCGTGACAGAAGGGGCTGAGAGAAACGTAGTTTTGTTTATGTCCCATGCTGGCCCCATGATGTTTGATGGTGCAGTACTTATGCCCATCCGAGGTATAGAGAACTACTTTGATCCTAATGAATCAGAGTGCATTAACTTTGATTATATGGATACGTCAGTTGGCTGGTATGACTCAACGTATAGAGAATATAATTTACAGTTTCCATCTGGTTCTGCAACTACCCCTGATACTTGGTTGGTGTATGATCTAGTGAGGAAACGGTGGTTTGAAAAGAACACAGGTACTGCAACTTTCCCAACTGCAACTACGACATTGACTAGTGACACAGGTAACTTGTACAACTATGCTTGCTTACCTAATAGATACCAAGTAAGATTAGAATATGGTACGTCTTGGGATGGAACTGGAATCACCTATAAGGTAAAGACAGGTGACTTCTGGCCCACTCAGAACTTTTGGGATCAGACTAGAATTAGAAAGTTTAAACTGATCTGTAAACGTATCCAGGAATCACACTCAGTATCTGTTAACTACTATCCTGATACAGCAGAGTCTTCTGGTATCGGTGTACAATTTGTGGATAGTGCTGACAACGCTACGGCATTTGCTGATAGCTCTGTCCTAGGAACCTCATGGGCTGCAACGGTAACAACTACCCTGGACTTATCTGCTGCCTCTGGATTGGAGCGATTAGTTACAGTTAACGCAGATTTAAATAGACTAGCATGGGCGCATGCGTTTGATTTTGAGGTGACGACAGATGACACAACAAAAGGATTTCAACCAATCGGATGGGGAATTCAATACCAAGTCATTCGCAAAGACAATACCGCTACCTAAAGAGTGGCTTGAGTTTCTAAAGACAGGGGTACATCAAGTCAAGCCATATCTAAAGTCTAGAAAGCGGAGCAATCTACAGATGAATGAAAAACAACGAAAGGCAATTATGTAATGGCACAGAATTTATATTGGGCAACAGGTTTAGAGGGAGGTGCTGCAGGGGATTTAGACACATTTCCATATGCGTCTATTCAAGATGAAGATGCAGCTGTAGTCGCAGACTTAACCAACCAACGTATTTACTTTTATACCTGGGATGCTGGTGTACTTAATGGATCTCAGTCCTTACCAGATTATATCGAACCTGATGATAATGGTGCAAACAATGGAGCCTGGACGCTCTGCGATATTATGGTAGACGATGCAGACCTAAAGGTAACAAAGAGTTTGCAGATTATAGATGCTGGTGGTACAGATATTACTGATGTTTTGAATAGCGGTTCAAGTGAAGTCGTTGACGATGCTGGAGATGATGACACTTTGATGAGTGAAAGCTGCGTTGTATATTATGCAACTAACACTAAAGGATTAGATCGTGTCCTAAGTCTAGCTCATATGTCTGGTGTTTATGAAAGACCTAAGTTTGCTTGGAAGGATGCAGATGAGATATATATCACTGGCGGATGGTGGCATCACGATGGCGCAGCCTCTGGTGAGCAGATCTTATATAATAATTCAACGATCACATTTCAATTCACAAATGGAACTGGAGCAGGTATGATCTACTTGTACTTAGACGACAGTGATGTGATCTCAAGTCCTCTAGCTGCTGGAGATTTGATAGATAGTGAAACAGCTCCAACTTATAGTCACTCGCTAGGAGGTTGGTACAATGGTGAAGATAGGTGCATAGGAGCCTTTTACCAAAGTGCAGCTAATACTTTAGTTGAGTTTTATCATAATGGTGGAGAATGGATTCTATTTCATGACTATTTAAGTATACAATCAGCTTATGATTTAGATGGTACATTTGAAGACACATCAACTTTATATGCTCCAGCTTGTCAATCAGACATGACAGGAGGTTGGGTAGATTTACAGTTCCTGGCAGTATATGTTAACGCTATTAAATATATTCAATTTAGAACCAATACCTTACCAAGTTCTCTGTTTCATGGATTCACAGCAGCTACTCAACTAAGAAATATATTTTATCATGTATTACCGCTAGACGATAATAATGTAGTTGAATGGCGATACAATGCTGATTGTGATGAAACTGCAAGTTTATTTCAACACGGGTATAGTTTACCAGGAGGTATGTAATGGCAAATTGTTTTTGGGCAGACGCCCTGGACGGAAGCACTAATGGGATTAAAACGATCTCAGCAGCCAATATCTCTGATGGTGATATGTGTATTGTAATCTTACACGCTACAGCTAAGACATACATATATAGATATGATTCTTCTTCTACTGCTGCTGATAGTGCTCCGCAGAGTATAAGACCGACTGATTATGGATCTGCCGGTGTATGGTTATGGACTAAACCTGTTATGGATTCATTACGATTACGAGATGCAATTATAGATAATGCTAATACATCTGTTAATGAGTTTTCAACAGATGGTACGTTAGCTGGAAACTCAGACAGTGCTGTACCAACAGAGAAGGCTATCAAAACGTATACGACAACTACACTAGGACAAGGGTTAACACAACCGTTTGCACAAGGATACTTTAAACGCCCTATGTTTTCTTATAAAGATGGGGATGAAATCTATATTAGTGGTGGTGGGTTCTGGACTGCAGATGATTTAGATCAAGCTGTATATACTAGTAGCAAATTAACCTTTCAGTTTGGATCTGGTGGCAGTAACGCTGGTAGTGATGATCTCGACAATGGAGCTATTGAAATACAGTATCTTTATTTAGACTCTAGCGCTATAGGATCAGCTGGTGGGACAGCTCTGGTGGCTAGTGATTTCTATAATGCTCCTACTACACCTACATTCTCTAGAGGTGGATGGTATCTTGCAACTACCGGAGAGGGTGATGGTCTGGATAGATGTGTTGGAGCGTTCTTAATAACAGCTGCCAATGCTTTATATCCGTTTGCACATAATGGAAATGAACAATATATTTTATGCTCAGATATATCTTTATACGCAGCTGCAGATAGTGATACCACTCAAGACATAGACGTATATTCTCCATGCAATATTTATGGTAAAGTTTATTTACAATGGGATGCAGTTACTGGTAATGCTGATACGTATTATGTAACTAACGGGGATGGAGGATCTAGAATACCAATCTATCAATATAGCGAAACACAATATCCAGGCAATACAGCATGGATGGCTCCTGATAGTTCAAATCAAATACATGGAAACTGGGCTGCTGCAACAACAGGAACTATGCGAATAAGACAACGTGGATATAAAGTTCCAGGAGGAATGTAATGGCTAATCAAGCATATGCGTGTAACATATTAACTGGTGGATCATCTGGCGCTCTAGATAATCTGAACGGGTCTCAGCTCGAAGACGGCGATATGGCAATCGTTGTTACTAGAGAGTTAGGAGTTGATGTAGCCTACCTATATGTATTAGATGCTACTAGCGGAGCTGCTGCCTCAAGTCCTGGGGTTATCCTGCCACTAAGAAACGCAGGATCAAAGCGCTGGCTTTTATGTGGCGTTGAGGCCCTTGAGTTAGATGTAGATACAGGAGATATATCATTCATAACTGGTGTTTCTGATAAGATTATAGATCAATGGTCAACTGATGGCACAATGGCTGGAGCTGCTCAGTATGATTTTCCGACTGAAAAGGCAGTTAAGACATATCTAGATTCCTTTGCTATAACAACTCCACTAGAGTATGATGAGGCTATTGGTTTTTTTGTTAGACCACGATGGTTATATGGCAGTGCTAGCACCTTAACTTTCACAGCTAGAACTGGTTTCTGGCATATAGATGGCGCTGAAGAAAAGGTTGTATATAATCCAAGTAATATAACATTTACAACTGGGTCAGCAGGGAGCAATTCTAGTAGTAGTGATTTAGTTGCTGATACTTGGTCATACTTGTATATTGATGATAGTTCACTAGCTACTGGGCAAGTGTTACTGACTGCTTCTAATCTGATCAATACAAATACGGCCCCCAGCTGGTCAGTTACAAAGAATGGATGGTATAGTGGAAACGATAGATGCATCTTTGTGATACCAGTGCAATCAGGTGCTGCTAGTATAGAAAGATGGATAGGTGGTCCTTCTCCGTCTGGTGAAATCGAACTATACTCCCCAAAGACTATACAGAACTGGATTAATGTACAGATCGCTGGAGTCACAATTGACGTATGTCCTGCTGAGATTATTACTAGGCACACTGCTAACTTTAGGTGGGATAATAATAATGCAAATGCCAATGACTATATCAAAATAACGGATAAAGATGGTTCTGGCAATCAGGGGATCGTGACTTGGGTTTATTCCCTTGATAGTATTGATGCTACATTTGTAGAATTTCAATCAGAATGGAATGGGGTTGACACCCAAGAGATTATAATAGCAAGTAATAGAAATGAAGTTGACTTAGCTAAAGTCGTATATAATAGTTTTTTTCTACCGGAGGGAATGTAATGGCAACAAAAGCAAGAGTATTGTATGATTCATCGACAGGAGAGATTCTTGGTTCAGCATTGTTTAAGGATGACTCACCGAGGATAGAGGCGATTAACGCCCATTGGGAAGCTACTGTAGCTAAGTATCCCCCGGGTAGTGTGGCATATACAGACATCACGCCGACAGCTAATGGATGTCCTAATGAATTAGAATATAGAATTAATCCTGGAAATCAACAACTGCAGGAAGTGACTCCTGCTATTGAGCAGCGTAGAAATCTGTACGCAGAACGAGAAGCTGCGATTAGAGACTACACACGGAATAAGATGATTGAAATGATGAAAGCAGATGGGTCGTGGAATCCTAGTTGGGATACCGCAGATCCGCCACTAATAGGACGGCAAGATAGAGCCGTCAGGGAGGTCTAATTATGCCTTCGTACTTGAATATATTAAATGATCCTAGATACCAGAGAGCCAATCAACAGGCTGTGGCAAAGAGTCAAGGCATGGGCTTAGCGTTACCTCAAATGGCAACACAAGGAATCATGGGTCAATTTGCTGAGAGAGACATGCAGAAGCGCATTGCCTCACAGAACTTTGCAACACAAAGGTTTAGACAAACTGAAGCTTTGGGAATAGCACAGCAGAGGTTGGGCTTAGCTAATCAGCAATTAAAGTTTCAAAACAATATGGCTAAGAAAAATTATAGAGACGCCAAGAGTAACTTGTTCTGGAGTATACCGCTAGGACTAGGAACATTAGGAGCACAATGGTATACAAATAAGAAACAGGATGCACGAAAGGCGATAGAAGATAAAAGAGCAGCTGAGGCACACGACATTCTCGTAAAATCAGCTAAGAAGAGAGGTATTATATAATGCCAACACAACAGTATGCTACTAGCCAGAATCCTGCATATAAGAGGCGCAAATACCTTGAGGCTATTAATGCGCAGGCTCCACTATTGTTTGGACAAAAGCAGGCAGAGTGGGACCGAGGCATGGCTGAGAAAGAAGCGCAATTAGAAAAGGATCGTTTTGCTCTTGAGCAACGACAGGCTAAAGTAGAGAACAGATGGGCAACTAAAAACTATGAACTTGCCAAAACAGGAGCACAGGCTGACATGGGCATGCAGGCTTTGGGAATGGTAACTCCCATGTTGGGTTCTGATGCTGCTAAGATGACATATGGCGATGCATGGGACAAAGGTAAGAAGAAAGTAAAAGGGGCATTAGGAATAGGTACTCCATCTACTTATGGACCAGGGGCTGTTAATCCTAGGTCATCTTATAGTATGGGTGGGCCTAACACTCCCGCTGCTAGAACCCCAACGGCTACGGCTGCTAAACCTGGATTCTTTAGTAATATGTCCAGCAACCTAACCCTAGGTAATACGTTAGGCGCAGCAGGCATGGGATTTGGAGTTGGTAATTTGGCTCCAGCAATGGGAATAAAAAATAAATATCTATCAGGCGGACTTGGTGCATTAGCAGGCGGATTGACAGGTCTATTTAGCGGTAGTGGCGGTCCTTGGGGAGCTGGCGTTGGCGCATTGTTTGGTGGATTAGGAGGATTGTTCTAATGGAAAGATCGTTTAATTTAAACCTAGAGCGCATAATGAAAAATATGGATCCTAAGAAGAAAGCTGAACTGATGGCCCTCATGGGCATGGGTGGTAAGGCTTTAGGTATGGGACCTGGAGCACAAGCTGCCCCTATTAGACAGGGCGGTTTATTGCCAGAAGACCCTAGGCGTAGATTCCTTGGAATGGATCCTGTCCCAACTACACAGCCGTATGGCAATAAGATTATAGGCGGAGGATTAACTCCTGTGCCTACTACTGTACCATATGGGGTTAAAGGAGATGGTTATTACTTAGGACAACCTGATCCAGCAATGCCTCCGTCAGCTGTTGCTGCTCCGATGGCGGTAGGCGGTATGCCTAATATGCCATCAGCAAAAGCAGCTGCTAGTGGAGTTATGACAGATCCAAACAATAAAAAGAAGGCCAAAGGTATTGGCGAACCATCGATGTATGATGATCTAGAGGTATAATAATGGCAGAGAGTGCATATGACTATTCAGGATTAGATCCTGAGATGGTAAAACGACTGCAAGAAATGGAAGCTGCTGGTCAACTTCCCTCTGATTTTAATCCTCAGATGTTCTTGGGTCTGACAGAGGACGCTTGGGCTGGCAGTGATCCTGGAGAAACAGCTGCTACTGGTCAGTGGGACGTCAAAGCTAGTCCTTATGAGTTTAATAGATTAGGACTATCTAGGCAAGCTACTACAGGCGCTGGAGGTCGTGCTCGACGTACAGCTCAGGGTATAGCACCCTGGAGAGAACGAGCTAAGCCTGGGGGTATAGACTACACTCCTTTTGGTAAATGGGGCCTGCCTGTTAATAGCTTAGGAGAGGTTCCAGAATACCTTGTTAACATGAGTGGCGGAACACCAGAGGAAACTATAGAATACTGGAATTCAATCAAGGGCCAGTTGTCAGAAGATCAAATAGCTAAGCTAGGAGACATGGTTAATGTCCAGAAATTCGATCGAGATCTAATAGGCAATGCATTAGGACTAACACCAGAGCAGATAGAGCAGACACAGAGTCGTGGTATTGAGGATAGACTTATAGCTCAGAATAATACACTGGCAAGAGCACAGGGCAATGCCCCTGGCTGGTCTGATGCTTTGGGCATGGCACAAGATACTGTCATAGGTATGGATCAAGGCGCAGCTAAAGATCAAATGTATAATGAATATATTAATCAGGACTTCCAAGGCGTAGGCGCTGGCGGTTCTGGTGGGTTAGGTATTGAAAGTGCTAGACTTGCTGGACAGGGCAGTAGCATCGAGGATATAGAAACACAAGATCAATTCTATGGTATGGGAGGCCTAGGTAGAGGTGTTATAGGTGATGACGTCAGACGAACTATGTATGACGCCGACACTACTAAATTTACACCTGAGCAAATGATGCTGGCTAACTTAACTAATCCATATGCTAATAAAGGATTTGACCCTAATCCTACAGGCAATTGGGATTTGTATAATTTAACAAACCAAAGAGACTTAATGCATATGGCTCCTGAAGCTAATATGGAAAGGTTTATGGGAGGAATTGATCCTAATAAAGATTTAGAATTCTTTGAACTAGAAGACGGGTCTAAGGTTTATTATGATCCTGATCCTAACAACCAGAGACATGTAACCTTTGGAGATCAGTATCAACAAATGGATAGACAAGCTAAGAGAATGTTAAAAGAAGACCACTCTCCATCATGGGGTGAGAAATATGCAGGACCTGCACTGAAGGCAGCAGTTGGCGCAATGATGAGCTATGCTGGTGGACCCCTTGGGGCCTTGGCTTATAACGCAATGCAGACAGCAACTACAGGACAGTTTGATCCTATGACCATGGCGATCAGTCTTGGTACTAGTCTGATTCCAGGCATGATGGGTGACATGGGATTTGGTGATCTGCTGGCTGGAAATTTCAGTAAGTTTGCTGGATTAAGTGGAGCTTTAGGCTCACCTGCAGCTGCTGGAGCAAGTATGGGCAAAGAGCTATTAGCCCCTGCAGCACTGGGTATGGCTGGTGCAGTAGCACCTGGATTAACAGCAGGGACGATGAGGAGAAGGTTAGGTCAGTATGGTAATACTGCAGACGAGTTAGGGCAAGAGGAGGAACTATAATGGCAATGCCGTATGAAACTCTCTCGAACACCTTCAGGGAACTGAGGAACATAATGAGAGAGGATAAAGATAGAGAGATGGATCATCAGAGGCAGATGAGAGCCATGGGGCTTGAGCAAGAAAAGCTAAAGATGAACCAGCAACTGCAAGACCAACAGTACCAGATGAATGAATTACAGTTGCAGAAACAAATGGAAGCGGAGCAACTGAAGCCTGTTAACCTGTTTCAGTTAGGGCTACAGAACAATGCCTACACCAGAGATAAACTCTTTGGCAATAAGGATGCTGTCAATGCCATGAAATCTATCTTCGGTGATCCTAATCAGATTAAGATCGATACAGTTACTGGTCAGGTTCTCCTGGGTGATAGTGAAACTCCTCTTCAAGTAAAGGGTGGCGACATGGGTAAAGCTACCTTCGGTATGCTGGCTGTAACCAATAGGTTTTTAGATCCCCGGGTGGCTGCTGAGTATCAGAAAAACGATCTGCAAGGCCAGGTGAAGGCTATAGACGCAGAGATGGCTAAGTTAAACAAAAGCGACAGAGCTGATGCTAGTCAACTAGAGATACGAAGAATCCTTAAAGAAAAGAAAAATGGTCTTGAAAAGTCTATAAAAAATGTTGATGAATTTGTAACTGATGAAAGTCTAAGAGATTATTATGAGGGTGCATATAAACGCAGCGCACAGATGTTAGCAGCTGCTGCACAACATGAAGGTGTATCGCCTGAGTTATTGAAGCTGATCCAGGACACCAAGGATGACTCAATGGCTATGTGGGCTAAGCACAAAGCTGCTATTGATAAAAAGTATGAGCTGACTGCTGGCGGTAAAGGTACTGATCTGTATAAAGGCTGGAAGATGCACAATAATGAGAGAATGGCTAAAGGACTACCACCTATCAGTATTGAAAAATATAAGAATGATTACTGGAGTCCAGACCAAGAGAAGTCCCAATACAATACGTTGACTGACAACTTAGCAATGAGGTTCAAGAATCAACTAGGTATGGTTGACGAAGTCGCTGCTGAAGCTGGTAATAAGTATGCTGCAAGATTGTTAAAGGGCGGTGGAGATCCTTATCAGATTCAAGAAGCAGCTGTCGAGTACGGATGGTCAGTATCTAAAACAGCTAGAGCACTACGCAAGATTGCAAAAGATGCTGGCGGTTGGATGGGTACATCTGAGGCCGAAGCTGGTAGACAGATTTTTGAAGCATTGCAACCGTTTACAGATAAAGAGGATAATCTAGATCCTATATTAGAAAAACAATTAACGCCAAAGCATAAGAAATTATTAAAGGCGTATGGTACGAGTAAATCTAAATCACCAGTAGCTGCCAAAGCAGCTGAAAAGAAAGCTGAAAAGAACGTAGAAGTAGAAGCTGTATCACAAATAGATAACTTATTTTAAGGATATAATTTATGAAACTTAGTGAGCTTACAGGAACGGATACTGCACAGACAGAAACCAAAACTCCTGAAACTGAAACCTATGATTCTAATTCGTTTGATCCTATTATTAAGAAGGCATCAAAACAATACGGTGTACCTGAAGCTCTATTGAAGGGCATGATACATCAAGAATCTAGTTGGAATCCTAGAGCAACAACTCCTAAATCTTCAGCTAAAGGATTGATGCAGCTGATAGATGATACTGCAGCTGAAATGGGAGTAGAGGATCCATTTGATCCTGTACAAAATATCATGGGTGGTGCTAAGTACCTTAAACAGCAACATGATAAATTTGGTACATGGGGTAATGCTCTTGGTGCGTACTATGCTGGCCCTACGAATTACTCTCGTATTAAGGCTGGAGAGGCAGAGTCAGATCCCGAATTGGCTAAGCTAGTAAAGGATACTAATTTACATGTGAGTCGTGTCGCTAAGTACGCCAAACAGTATAAGGAGCAGACAGCGCCTGTTGTTAAAGCTAAAGCCATTACTGACATTCCTAAGTTTAATAATATTGCTAACAATCCTGTCCAACCAGCTAAGGTTAAAGCTGAACTAAAAGCTGATGTAAAGAAACCTAAAGGGCAGAGCTGGTGGAAGAACATGCTAGAGATGATGGGTGGAAACCAGAAGAAGGTAGCTGAAATAGCTGCCGAGCAGCTCAAAGGTGTTGGTGTTACCTATCAGTATACAGATCTAGACATGGATAAGAGTCGAGTTTGGGCTGATATTATGATGAATAAAGGGGAAGTCACCCCTGAGAATGAGGCCAAACTCAATGAACTTAATGCTCAGATGCAGAGACTTGAGGATGAGGTAGCGCAAGCTCCATTCATGGCTGATGCTGTTGGATCGTTATTGCCTTTTGTTAAAGAGTCTATGTTGGCTAGTGGTAAAGGTGGACTTGTCGGTGCTGGTATTGGATTAACCGCTGCTGCTGCAGTTGAGGCAATAGTTCCTACTGTTGGTGAAGGTATGGCTTTGGCTCCTGGTCTTATGAAGCTAGGTGCTACTGCTATGGCAACCAACGAGACGGCTCAGAATATGCTATGGATTGAAGCTGGTAGTTTCTATGAAAAGGCTAGAGCTATGGGCATGGATCATGAGTATGCCAAACCTGCTGCTATGATTTATGGCGGTGGTGCTGCTGGTCTTGAAACTATGAAGTTAAAATACTTAGGTAAACTTATTCCTGGTTCTCGTGCGGTAGCCAATAAGATTATCAAGAATGGATTTGTCAGGGCCTTAGATAAGGGTATGATGTCCAGGATAGGAAAAGATCTGGTATCTACAACGATGGGTGAGGCTGGTGTTGAAGTTAGCCAGCAATTCTTAGATAACTTAACGATGGGTATCACAGAGGAATTGCATGATCGTTATAAGGGAACTGATATTTCACCAGACAATATGGCTGAATGGGCAGCTCAGGTAAGTGATGGCTTAGTAGAAACCTTTATTAAATCTGCTGCAGGCATGGGTATTATTTCTATCCCAGGTGTATCTATTAACGTGATGACTGAGGGTGGTAAGAAGACTGTTGCCAAACAATATGAAGAGGCACTGACTCCTCCTGCAAAGAAACCACCTAGAAAGAAACCAGCTAAGAAAGAAGAACTTAGTGACGCAGCTAAAAGAGCTAGAGAGGCTGCTAAAGCAAAGATGAAGGAGTTAGGTTTAGCCGAAGAAACAGCTAAGAAAACTCCTGAGAAGAAAGAAACGAAGAAGAAAAAGGAAGAGTTTAAACTTCCTGAAACTAAGAAGCCAGAAAAGAAAGAGGAAGAGGCTAAGGCTCCTGAGCAGATGGAGTTGCCCCTTGGTAAAGAGGAGAAGGCTGAAGAGAAGGCTCCTAAGAAAAAGCAAGAGAAGCCTAAGAAAGAAGAGCTTACTATAGAGGAAACAGAAGAGGAAGAGGGCGAAGCTCCCAAAGAAGTCTTTAAGTTTCCTGAGCCTAAAGATAAAAAGAAAGATACAAAAGATCCTGAGACTAAAGAAGACTTTCAAGAACTAGCAGGAAAGGATGTTAAAGTAGATGCTCTTGGTGAAGAGGATAGCACTACCCCTGCTGACCAAGTACAAGTAACTGTCATTGAAGGTGAGGCAAAAGGCAATACTTGGAATATACCAAAAAAGGATTTTGCTGATGAACTTAAAAAACGAAAAGATGAATATGCCAAATCTAATAAAGGAAAGAAAGAACTTAGTCCAAGAGAAAAAGCTTATGCTACTGGAAAAGAAGAGACAGAAGAGCAAGGAAAATCTGAAGGAATTGAAGAGAAAGCTAAAGGAACTGGAGCTAAGAAAGAAACACAACTACCAAAGCGAACCACCGAAGAACTAAAAGCTGAAGAGTTAGAGAAAGAAAGAAGGAAAGAAGTTTATAAAACCCTGAAGGCTGAGTTTCCTACCGCCACTGAGGAACAGCTGCAGGCTATGACTGACAGTTCTATGGAGCGGTATGAGATAGGTAAGAAAAGAACTAAGACCTACCAGGGCAAGACTGAGTTAGACATAGAAGAAAAAGAAACTGAAACCCAGGTTAAGGAAACTGCAAAGGATGTTAAGTCTCAGCTTGCAGAGTTTGAGAAAGAGCATGGGATTAAAGAGCCTCCTGTTAAGATTAAAGCCCTAAGACAGTTAAATGTTCCTGGTATTGTGGTAGATGGAAAGACCTACAGAGGTAGGGCGCTAAATACTACAGATATTCGTACTAATAAATTTATAGAACAGTTTATGACTAGCATCCAAGAAGCTAAAGAACTAGCTAAAGCTGATGGTAAAGATCCTAAAAATGCTCAAATGGTTTTTATAGTTGATGGTAAACCTGTTGATGCTAGAAATGCAGCTACACAAATAGGGCTACAAGCTAAGGTAGATGCTGTCAAAGAGGCAAAAGAGTTAGCTAGAATTGAATCAGAAGCTAAGGCTCTGGAAAAAGAACTAGCTAATAGGGAAAAGGATCAGAAAGCATTAAAGAACACTCGTAAACCCACTGATGCTGATAAACTGATCTTTAAAGGAGTTGAGAAAGCATTAAGGAATTCTGCAGCTAAACAAAAGAACTCTCCCTTGGGTCGAGGTATACCGTTTGAGGATATTTATAATAGTGTTGTAGCTAAGGTATGGGAACGTTTGTTGAAACTTCCTAAAGCCCAGGTTTTAGATTCTAAGAATCATGCTAGTATAGCTGCATTATTGAGAACTACTGGTAAGCATTTAGCTAAGAATATTGTTAAAGAGTTCTATGGTAAGCGTGCTGACGTTATCAAGAAGGTGGAGAAGGGTGAGAAGGTCAGCATGGACGAGTACAAAGAGGCTGGCTTATCTGATACCATGGACCATATCAACAATATATTGAACGCTGAGGATAAAGGTTTTGTTAGAGACAGTAAAAAGAAAAAAGCCAGATCTAATGCTACCATTATGATGACTATCAATGAACGAGCTGAAGCTGCTAGGTTTGACCTTGATTATATTCAACGAAAGATTTGGAGACTAGAACGTGAGATCAAGGCAGCTAAGACTCAAGATCGTAAGAATGAGTTAGCTGTTAAGTTAGTTGAACTTAAAAACGAGTATAAAGATGAAGAGCCTAATGTGAAACGCCTTGAGACTATGGCTGGAGCTGCGCCCAGTGCAGTTAAGAAGCTGACAGACAAAGAACTGTTAGCTGCCAAGGCTCAAGAAAAGAAAGCTGCTGAGGCTCAAAGAAAGAGGGCTATAGAAAATGCAAAGAATCGTACAGTTGTGTCTAAAGAAGGTTTCGGCACTGTACCTCTTGATAAAGAGGATATACCCCGAACTAAAAACGCTCAGTATTACGCTGAAAGAGCTGCTGAAGAAACTGCTAGGCTAGAGAAAAAGGGATTTGTAGCACCTCGTCTGCCTAAAGTTGAACAAAAGCAGGAGAAGGCTGCAGAGACAACTCCTGGTAAGAAGTTTGTTCCGACTCATTCAGATAAATTGAAAGCTGAAAAAGAAAAAGCTGAAAAGATTAAGTCTAAACGAGCCGAGAAGAACGCAAAGACCTTATCTAATCCAGCAGATATTATTGATGCTAAGAATAAGCTGAAAGATATACCTCAAGATATGTTCATAGCTACAGATAGAATAAATGGCAAGACTATCATAGGTACATGGGAACAGGTAGCTGATTTAGATAAGAGATCGTGGGAGGTTAAGTCAGCTGATCAGGCTAAGCTAGAAATAATTAGTAAAGAGCAGCCTAAAGGTGTTATTACAACTACACTAAATGCTCAGCGCAAGCAACCCCAATTTGTAATATTAACTAACCCTGACACTAAACCATCTAAAATAATCAAAGCCGATAAGATGATGGACAACTTTTGGAAATGGGTACAGAAACAACCATTGTTTGACTTTGTACAAAACATGTTAAACCAAGGTACATATCTTCATTTTATCGATGGTGCTGAAAATCTAGAACAATTACCATATTGGGATAAGTTAAATGTATTTAGAAAAGCTCAGTATAAAGAGATGTTTAACTCTGCAAATGAAGATAGAGCTGGTGCATTACACTGTGTTTCTGAATTAATCGATGGTAAGTTAATTGATCATATTGTTATAGATATGAGTGCTTCTGAAATTGCTACAACTGAACAAATGTATGGTACTGTTGTACATGAAACTATCCATTCGGCAATATCTTATTTTAGAAGATGGGCATCTCCTCTTCAAGTAAAACAATTTAACAATGCTTTATCTAATTTATGGCATCAAAATAAACATCAGTGGAAGGATGCTGTTGCTGCTTATGCTAAAGATCTAAGGAGTGTAGATAGAAACGCCAGAGCAAATTGGTTGGAGAAGAAATGGGGGCCTGTTGTACGGGACGCTATCGAAAATAATGTAGAAGAAATAGCTACATATACACTTTCAGATGTACATATTGCCAACGTATTAGCTAGGATGGTAGATGTAACAGAGCGCCAAGCACCTCCGCTCAAAGGTAAAAATTATATAAGATCTGTTTGGGACAAAATGGTAGATATTGTTCGACAGCATATAATCATGGGCGGAAGAAAGATGCTGATGACTAATCAGTATAATTTGCTTTCATCTCTTAAAAAGGTTATGAATGAATTTGTTTTCGTTGATGGAACTTATGATTATCAACTAATGCAAAAAAGAGCTGTTACCACAGCTAAAGGATTCAAGATAACTCCTGACACTACTATGGGGTTGTTGCTCTTAAAATCCCAACGAGTTGCTAAAGAATCAGAAATAGCTACAGCACCTCTAGCCCCGGGCGAGAAACCTACTGCTACTGATAGAAAGAATTATTTTAAATTTGTTTTGGATAAAACTACAGGAGCAGTTACTAGCCTTAGAGATTGGCTCGACATTGAATCTCCTTGGAAAGCTATGGGTGCGTATAAAACTGGTAGTGTACTCAAGAGATATTATAGTAAGAAAACTAAGTACGAAGAGATGGGTGTCAAGAAAGTTCAAGCTATTATAGATAAGTATAAAGAAACTACTGGAGGATTTAATGAGGCTGAGTTCTTAGATGTCTTGCTAGCAGAGGAGAGTCCTAGGCTAACTAAAAGATGGAGTCCTATGAAGAGGGCTAAACTAGATCCTATTAGGGCAGAGTTCCGTAAATTCTTTGATGATATGGAACAGATCTATAAAGATCGTGGTGTCCATTGGGATTGGAAGAAGCGTAGATTGATGGAGCTTGAGCAGAAAGTGCTGGAAGCTACAGACTTTGATAAGCGCAATAAATGGCTACGCCAACTAAATACTTTAAGGGCTAGTAACTATGTTCATATTCCAGTTAAGTTAATCGTTCAGGATTTATTAAATAACAAAGAATCTATGCTCAAGAAAACTAGAAAAAATAAGCCAGCTGCGCTAGCTCAACAGAAAGCTTTTTTAGAAAAGGCAAACAATATAGTTAATGCGAGAAAGAGAGTTACCCTCTCTTTGGGCGAGATACTAGAGAAATATAATATGGGTGCAGATGAAATATCCCCAACTGAAATATTAATGAACTATATCTGGAGATACTCTCAAGATATGGCTAACTTAGATATTAGAGATGCTATGGTTGAAGACGGCTTAGCTATTAAAAATAAAGGTGCTAAGAAAAAGAAACCTACTAAAAAGCAAAGAGGTGATAGGAAATTTGAATATATTAGCTTAAAAGAAGGTATGAAAATATCAGGATTCTCCCAGTATTGGGTAGAAACCAAGGCTCTAGCTACGTTCATGCAGCTTAGAGCTGTTAAAGAACAACAAACTAAATGGGAACGAATGTTGTCATGGGCTAAGATGGGAGCATTTTATAATCCTTTCTTTTTACCTATATATGACACTTACCAATCGTTTATGTCAGGGGCATGGCTAAGAAATCCACTCAAGATGCCTGGTTCTATAGCACTAGGTATCTATCATACTATTAAGAAAGATGATTATTATCTTGAAGCTATGGATGAAGGTCTATTTTCTAAACCATTTGATATGCCTTGGGATGATTTTAGGCATAAGATAAAGAGGATGGCAAAGTATGGGCATAAACCGTGGCTCTCAAGACAATTAAATGCAGGGCTATATCATGTTAAACAACTATCTAATCCAGCACGACATCCAATAAAAAGCACAAGACAATTTCTAGAATTGTTTTACCAAATGTCCTGGCATAGTGCGTGGTGGGCAGACTCTGCGATTCGTATGACAACATATACTCAGTTACGTAAAACTGGTATGTCAGCGTCTGAAGCTGCATCTTTAGCAGCTAGATTTCACGGTGACTATGCTAGTGTTCCGCCAGCAACGAGAAGAAAGTTGAATAAATTTCTTTTTACTCCTACGTTTAAGATAGCTATGACAAAACTATATGGTGATATAATAACAGCTCCATTTAAAGTAGCACTCCGAAAAGGTGGTACTAAAGTGGATAGACAATATACTATGGGATTAATAGCATCTACAGCAGCAGTAGTAGGTTTTGATTACGTTATGCGTAGTATGGGCTATGAACCTGAAGACGATAAGTGGTATAACTTTGGTAGACGATATACTAAAATTGATGAAAATGATGACGGAAGTCCGAGAGAGTTTGTATTCACTTGGTCGAACCCTGGTAACTTAATGCAAAGATATTTTCATAGAGCAATAACATCTTATAAAAGAAGTGGTGGCTCTTTACCATTAACTATCTATAACACATTGAGGTGGGATATACATCCAGTATGGTCATCTCTTGCGTCAGTTCTAACAAATACAAAACCAGACGGAACTCCTATCTTTTATGAACATGATGACAAAATAGATAAAGTCTGGAAACCAGCCATGTTTATGCTGAAAAATATTGTTAGGCTATTAGAAGCTCCAGGGGATCTTTTAACTCCAGAACCTATAACTAGTCAATCTAAACAAGACCTAGATGGATACCTTAATAGTGTGTTATATGTTCTGACTCAACTAAAGATAACCGCAATTGCATCTATCTATACTAGAAATCCTAAGAACATTAGGTTATACCAAGAGTTTAATGCTAAACTAAATGTATACAGATATAATCAAAAGAAGTACATGGACGAACATGGTGATTTAAACTTAGAGTGGGAAGAAAATTTCATGGATGATTTAGAAAGATACAGAGAGGAAATGCTAGATGTGGAATAAAATATGGCCCGTTATTGTCGGCGTTGTCTTGAGTGGCATGATAGGATGGGGGGCCTGGGCAACCGTAAGTATCACCACAAAAACGCCAAGACCAGTGTTTGACGAGCATTGCAAAGCATCTGACCAACGCTTTGAACGTATGCAGAATCGAATAGAAGACAAGTTAGATAAGATACAAGATAGATTAGGAGAGCATCATGGGGAAGATAATTAACAGGAGGGATTATGATTAAAAAAGCGATCGCACTTATTGTTATGGGCTTTATGTTGGTGGCTGGAGCGGGCTGTGCCACCTTGGGTAATGGCAAGCTGGATATTCCTGGTCTAGAACAGGCAACTCCAGAAGATGTGTATGCCTCTGGTCGTTTGCTAGGCATTACCGTGCAGAAAAAAGGCAATGCTCAGCTGACTGAGGACGCACTGTACACGATTAACAGAGTCATGGAGGCAACTCCAGAAAGTATTAAACGTATTTTAACCGAAGAGGTCATGCTGTTTATCAGTGACTATTTCGCACCTGGAAGCTATGAGGTACTCATGCTGATGGAACTAGGTAGGCAGTTTGGTATCACAGACATCGACGCAGTTGACGACAACTTGCAGTCTATTGACCTGTGCTTAGTCAAATCGTTTGCGCTAGGCGTTAAGCATGGTATTATGTTGGCTATGGGAACACCTGAACCTTATAAGACAGACTTCAGTGACGTCTGCCCTGTCGATCCTGTTCCAGTTCAACCGCTGGAGGATCAGGTTAGATGAAAATCGATCCAATAAAGTATAAGAAGGGCTATAAGTATCAACTTGAGGACGACTTCAAGGCATCTCTAAACTTTGAATGTCCTGATGTGGAGTCAGATTACATTAGGATTAAAGATAATGTGCTGTATATCAAGAAGGGATACGCTTGGGATGGTTGCAGTGGGCCTACTATTGACAGTATAAAGAGCATGAGGGCTAGCCTAGTACACGATGCTCTATATCAGTTGATAAGATACTCATTGATACCAGCTAAGTTTCGTCTGCTGGCTGACTTATTATTTTATGTGATCTTAAAGCTCGATCGGTTCAATCCGATGAGAGCGTGGTATTATTACCAAGCTGTTAAGAACTTTGCTTGCAAGGCTGCAAGTCCTTCTCACAAGAAGAAAGTTATAACAGCACCAAAATGATAAGGGGAGTGGCTAGCTCCCCTCTTAGGAGAATCCGTAGGCTACGGATTAGGCTGTTAAATAAGGTATCATATCATTCAACTTGTTGACCCTTATCGCATTTTGCGGTAGGGGTCTTCTATTATAGGGCCAATCTAAACAGAAGACTGTGTCCAGAGTTTTAGCCAGATCACACACTGTCTTATATCGATCGTCAATGAAGTGTGTCACTCCCAAATCTTCACAAACCCTACGTTTTTCCAGATGATTTTCAACCAAATACAGACTAAATGGCAGCCCCCTAAACCATTTCTCCCACCATTTCTCAGTTACATTTATTGTTGATTGGTGTCTTGCTGAGATGATCGTAATCGGAACAGGGTTATCAAATAGAGATGCATAGTTATGAGCAAAGGTTATCGCATCTCTTACAGGCAGCATATACTGTTGATAATTTAGTATAGCCCGGGCGGTTTCCGTTCCAACATCACATGCCTCTTTGAGCTGATCACCATTCTCATACCCAAAAGAGGTTTTAGTTTCCACATTACCCACATCAATGTCAAACCTATCCAACATATGCTTAGCCAACCAAGGATAACTCATGCATAAAACACCATCAAAATCAAGTGCTAATTTCTTCATCTAGTTCCTCCTCTATTCTAGTATTAGGTTTCCAGACAGGCCTATCGTCAAGAGCGTGTCTCCCTTCCGTTATAAACTGGAGCAAGAACAAAGCACAGCAAGCTGCATGAGCTACATGGGACAGCCCTGACTCTGGATCTTTATCCTTTCTTCTCCAGAATTTCCATAGGTGCGTGATAGCTGCCCTAAAAAGTCTGGAATAGTTAATGCCCTCATACCAGTTCCAGGCATCATATTTTTTAGCGCCAAAGGCTAATACTCTAGCCACCTCGAAGAGAGCATCAGGTGGTATAAGATGTACAGGTACTTTCGTTGTGTCAAACTTCTTTCCCTGTGGTGGAGCTTCATCCCAGTAATCATCATCATGTGTTGATAACTCTTCTATAACAGGAAGCTTTTTCCTAATCTCCTCCTTCCACTCTGTTAATGCACGGTCATTTGCCTCTCTCCATCTTTCCCATTCTTCTGGTGTCTGTGGATTAATCTTCCAATCGTCTATTTCTGTGTCATCATCGTGATGCATATTGTTTTCCTCCTCTTCTCTGCCATTGCTTCATCAAATAGTGCTTTCTGAAATAGTTTACAACTCTTCTTACATTTCTTTAAATCAATTCGCCTCATGCATATTGGGGTACAGGTCTTAAACACGTTGCCTTTACCTGATGCTGTGTCTCCACAATAGAACCACATCATATCGTGTACCCATTCTTTACAGATAGATTAAATTTAGCTAGCAGAAGTCCTGTAGCCATGGGCGAACTGTCATTAACTATTTCATAGAACTTGAAACCCTGTTTGATTGGTACTTTCTTGGCGCAAACGTATCTATTCAGGTCTGTATTAAACTTGGGCCACCTCTTACACCCCCTCTTAGAACACATCTCACATAGCCTATACTTATTATCATATCTCATATTCTCCCCTTTCTACTACGATCCATCCGACTCTCTGAGTTTCATTCAGCGCTTGGTGTATGACACCCCCAGTGAAAACGTCACGGTCGAAGGGAGAATTGACGGCTCCCACAATCCTCCCTGTCGCCTGACACCATACTAGAGTTACTAACTTATCCTCTGGAGTCTTTAGGTTTACGTAGAAATAATTATGAATTCTAGAAACAGTTCCCATTACGGAGCATCTTGTCTAACATGGTACGATGAGGGCGCTGACCTCGCATTAGGTATTCTCATTCTAAAGTTAGAATAGTTACTCCAACGAGTTACAGTAGTGCTGACCTGGGTGTTCTGGTCTACGACTTCGTAATCCACACCAGCAGCTGCCCTACCCTCAAACCATCCTGTGCCATACAGCCAAAGGTCTAGGTCATATAACAATGAACCATCGGCCTGTGCCTCTATCGGGATAGTCATTTCATAAGCACCATCGCCATCAGTATCAAACTCTAACTGATAACTATCAACCCCACCTTGCGGATCACATGCCAAGTAAGGTGCAGCCCACACGGGTAACGCTAACAACAACGACATCACAACGCTCATTAATAATGTTTTCATAATCCCTCCTTATAAGTCACCTGATAATACAGGTGCTAAAAATGCTAAAAGTAAACCAATTAGAATACAAGCAACGGTAGCCTTTAAAGATATTAAACTAAATACCCATAGCATTATGCCACCAAATGCAATTAATAATGCTATTACCATTACTAATACGAGTACATCCACTTCTATGAGTAAGTCCATATTACCCCCTGCGGTAGTCTCCAATCTATGTCAATATGTAAGAAGTTACTACCTATTCCTATTCGTTTTATTTCCGATGCGATCAGGTAGTCAACCATCCAGAATCTCGTGGCACTATCAGGACAATGCAAGTCTGCTGCCATCCCTCTCATGTGCGCTGACTGCATGCTGCCTCCGATCGTAGTATTATAACTCGGGCATCTATAACCGCTGTTTATAATAATTGGATACCCATAATCACCTCGCATCATGTCTAAGAAATCAATCAACTCATGATCCATCTTGTCGTAATGCCTACCACATCCACAGGGGCAGGCGAATTCATCTAGCTTAAAGTATTTCCATTTATCAATTGTCACACAGCACCACCTCCTCAAAATCTTTATCAAATATAATAGTAACATAGTCTATAATACGATTGTCTCTTGGATTGTATAGTGTAATACCTAATGTACCATGTCTGATACGTGGTATCTGGACATTAGCATGGTATAAAGTTAACTCCCTAAGTATCTCATAGGTTTTATTATCCATGTCAATCCATGCAACACCTACTTTCAATCCCTCCTGCCAGCAACTACCAACCTTAATACCTAGAAGTCCTGTTCGGTAGTAACCTTCGGCTTTATTGTAGCAAGTACCATCCTCGTTAGCGGGCCATGTAGATATGATGTGAGTTACCATCTCGTCAGGATGGTCAGGCCCAGTTGCTAGAATTAACTTCACGCATGTATCAGCCTTCCCATCTCCGTCCCAATCCTCAATGGATACCCTAACTCCTAGTCCTAAGCTGGCAACTCCGATGCAATGTTTATGCCCTCGGTGTGTACCATGTACTAGATCTACAGGTTCAGGACTTAGCCCAAAGGCTTTGCCTGTGCATGTGGATGTAAATGAGGCTGCACCCACTATTAAAAATATTAAAAATGCGAATAATATATAAGTTAAACGTTTGTTCATTTACCTACCTCCTCTAACCATGCCTGCTCAATGAGCTGCTCAGTCCATTTAAAATTCTTTTGCTCAGCCCATTTGTCATAGGTCGTAGGGCTTCCCTTACGTATCTTATTCGCTATCCTCTCAAACACCAACCTCAAATCATACTGAGGATTACACTTACGAACCGCCAAGAGCTTTCGCCTGATCTCATTAGTCATCTTGCCCTTGTACTCTATGTACATGTTATGTTCAGGTAGCCAGAAATCTGGTGTATATTTCTGTGGCTCATACTGGTACACCCAGGTCTCGGGTTCGTACTTCCAAACAATTCCCTTTTGTGTTAGGTCAGCAGCGAACCTGACCTCACCCATGGACTTCATTCCACACTCCTTTGCCATGCTCTTAGCTGTTCGGGAATTCCTCTGCTTCGGGTTCAGCTTCTCCCACGCCCTCCATACTGTTATTGGTTTTTTCATATTCGTAGCCCACCTCCCTTGCACACCATTTTTCAAACCCTCTATCAAATTTTCTATAACAACCAGGGCTACAAAAAGCAGCACCAAAGTTTATAGAATAGATTGTTGTTCCAAACTTCTTACACTGAGCACAGGGATGCTGCATTGTTCTACCATCCCCAGTTGTATCAAACTTCCATCGTCTGTAGCTTATTAGATCAACAAATTCATCTAACAATCTTCCAGACGCATACTGCTGAGTACATTGCCATAGTGGAAACTCATTCATTACACTACCTCCTTCAGTGGAATAAGATCATTCAGTGTATTCTTACTGAGCTTTGACATATAGGTTCTAAAGTAATGACAATGATCTGCAGTCTTACACCAATCCTCACACCTAGTTCTCTTAGCATATCTAATTTCTAAGTATCCTTTTGATATGTCTATTCCCTTTGCATCTTTAGCGCAGGCAATAGCCTCTCCCTTATGCTCGAACACCCTATAAGCACGACCAGAATCCTTAGACTTTAAGACAGCGTATTTAACCCTGGCCCCATCAGAGAATCTTTCCCATCGTTCCTCACGAGTACACTCAGGCAGGTCATCATCTTCAACCTGTTCATTATCAACCATTAACTGTACTCTTTCTCTCAGGAAATTCTCTGTATCTTCGAGCGTCCACATTGGTAAGGAGTACGCTACCACAGGGGCTTGAGGATAGGTGCTGGATCGTAAGGAGTTGCCCTCTTGCCAATCCTTATAGAAGCATAAGATGTTTAGGCTCTCCACATTGATGCCTCGTACAGCTAGTATGTATCTGTAAATGTTCTGCTGCTGCACCCATTCGGTAAGCTCAGGGTCAAAGACTATCTTCCAGGTCTTAGCAGTTTTAATATCCCACAGTTCCTTCTGATCATATAGAATATCAAATCTACCAGTGATCAGTCTGCCCAGTACATCCAAAGAGATTGTGCGCTCACACATATATTTCTTGTCAAAGAAAGACATCGTCTTTAAGTTTTTCTCTGCCCTATCATGTATCCCACTACCCATGAACGCAGCGATCTGCGACTTGACTGTAGGCACTACAAGATGTCCGTATCTCTTTTCTAGATGTACTATCCTAGGCGGATTCAATAAGGTTGTTACTGAATAGTCACCCATGGAATGATAATGCTGACGCTCAACTTCTAATATATCTTTTAGTATTTTAATATTCTCCATTAAATCCTCCTTGCTTTTTGTTCCCATGTTGGGATGTCAATCAATGAAAGATATATTTTACTAACATGGGACGCCTTATTGTATTCCAATATTATACCATAAATAATATCTAGCAAGTCAGATGTATACTGATCTCCCTCTTCCCGTGCTAAATAATCTCTATGGTCTGCTGGTCCGAATAAAGTATCTAGTATCATTTCAGATTGATTCACAGTCAAAATCCCCCTTTGTTTTGAAGTAGTATAGCGTAGTATCAACTAAACTCTCAGCCATATCTTCTTTAGCTTGATTATTATAGTACATTACATCTTCCTCTCTCACTTTCTCAACCTCAATACCAAGTCTTTTTGCTTCAGCGATTGCTCTCTTGTAGTGCTCCTCGAACCACCAATCTGTGTTTATAAAATACTTAACATCATGCGGGTCAAAGGGAATCCTAAATGGCATACCACCCTCACCAACACTCTTAAATAGATTGGGTTCCAGATAACCTACAATGCGATAACAATCTCCGTTCCGTTGCCAATAAGGGCAGTCTTTACATTTCATTTTACCTCGCTGTTGGTACAACTAGCGTCTTAGATTTGGACTCAGAGACATCGCTATGCCGACTCCTGCCGACTGCTCCGCACTCGCACCTGAACGCTCTGTATTTACCCGAGTTCGTATAATAATATCCCTGCCAATTTAAATTGTCAGAGCCACAGTTCGGGCAAACTGTTTTGTCTGTGTCAATGTATAATCCCATATTGGGATGCGACTTAATCCACGGTCTCAACTTGGTATAGAGTTCCTCTAGTACAACTACATCCTGCATACAGTACTCTGTTAGTTCTGCCAGAGCATTGCTATCCCCTGTTACCGAGCGCTTCCATAAGCTAAAGTTTGATTCACCTTTTCTAGCAATGTTCAAGAACGCTGCTAAAGAATCTAACTTATGGCTGGATGCTGCAAAGAATTTCTGAGCCTGCTTCAACGTATCCACAACTTGATACGGCTTAGGCGGAGGGAGATGTGCCTTTAAAAATCTAAGATTCATCTTCCTAACATCAAACTTGGCAGCGTTATGCGCTATCACTATGTCAGCCTCGTCCATTAAACTCCACATAGATTCCAGAATGGATGTATCATTTCTTTCAGTAGCCTCTGCTGTCGTAACTGTAGCGTGGTACACTCTAGAATCATACAGCCACTTAGCAGCCCAACATAATACACTCCAATCTTTTACAATATTCTGTTCATGGATAGGACCTTTCTGAAACAAAGACCAAATATAACACTCCATTGGTGCGGTTTCAACATCAAATAGTAGAATCCGAGGCATCCCAGTAGCCTCACGAGCTTCTTGCCTAGCCCGTCTTACCGTCCGTCTAGACACCCCCAATGCGTCAGCAATCACAGCTGTCTGTTCATTAGGGTGGTCTCTGAGATATTCTTTTACCTGTTCTTTTTTATCCATAAATTCACCGCCTTTACTTTTTAGTGTCTATCTCTCTCCAACTTACTCTGTAGCTTCTTTTACGTGCATAATATGGACATGCGCCTCGATTTAATTTTCTAGGATCTTTATGCCCATGTACAAAGTCTGTATATGGTGCTTGTGGGCAACCACAGAACTCAATATTGTGATCATCTCCACTAAAGAATCGGCAATTAAGACATACTGTTACATCATGATCCATAATTTAATCTCCTTTACTTAGCATCTGTTATTGACTGCAGTTTTTTTATTAAATATTTTAAACACAGATCATGATTCCCGTGCTCCTCTTCCTGCATCGTGTCAGGTACAGAGGGCCAGTAGATTACCCGTACCTTAATCGTATAATCTTTTGGGTAAAACATACCTCTAGGGTATTTAATCTTAACGCCACAGTCATCACATGTTACAAGTTTTTTCAGCATATATCCTCCTTATAGATTCGAGTTCTACACTTGGCCCCTCCCATCCACTTTCTTCTCGAACGCTCTCGCCAACATCGCAGTTTCGGATCCTCGAACTCGTCATCCTATAGCATATCTTGAAGTTATCATTCTATGTCCGTCAGGAAACTCTACCAGAACAGAGTTTTTTGTGCCGACCGAAAGCACAATGAGGTGCATGCCTTTATATTTTGCTCTGGTAGAGTTGTTCCCCCACCTATAGGTTAGTCCTCCATTTCGGGAGGGTCCAGCGCATCCTCGAATGGGGTCACACCATCATGGATATATTTGTAGGCTTCCTCAGCTATCCTGTACAGCTCCCCCTCGGATACAACTTGATCAGCTTTCTTAGCAGCAAACTGAGAGTTGTGTTTCAATAGATCTAATGCTAAGTAGATAGCTGCTGACCTATCATATGCCTCAGCGGTACGACCTTTCCATTCATAGGATGACGCCTTCCCCACGGCCCCACTACCTCCCTCTTTAGGCGTATAGTTTGTCTTAGCAGGAGCATCTCCCCTTGCTTTAGTAATATCTGTCGCAGTGGCTGGTGAAATGTTAGATACATTCCAGTAGTTACCCTTCTTAACCATGGCTACATTCAGTATTTCACCAACGCCAGTATTGGTGAGCACCTCAGACATCTCAGTGGTCTTGTCCTTGTTCTTCTGGTTAGCAAAGATCTTTTTAGACCAAGGCTCACCTGTTTTAATATCTGTACCTTCAATTAAGATTGCATCCTTGCTTCCAAGTTGGTCTGGTGTTGCGCTGCTGAATTTAATAATCATAATATAATCTCCTTAGTTATATTTATTTAAACACTCTTTACAAATGTAAGTACCATCAGGCTGTATCTCCAGATTCTCTCGGAAGTTAGCCTCTTTACATACCGAACAAGATTCATCAGAACCAGTATCATATATGTCATCTAGATATTCCTCAGTATCAAATGTGTTTATATGCATGTCCACCTCCTATCTAATATCTTCACGGCGATCAACGCCGTCAGTACCTACGTTACCACCAGACATTGAAGCTCCAGAAACTCCACCATCATCAGGATCTCCAATGGTTCCAGGTGTATGAATCCCTCCACCACCGTCTCCGTCATCACCATCTCCAGGAGGAGTCGGAGGATCTACAGGTCCGTGTATACCACGCCCGCCAGCGTTACCATTATCAGAATCATTACCCTGATTCCCTGGTCCTGTGTTTCCAGGAGGCCCATTACCATCAGGTCCATTACCAATACCACTGTTACCACCACCATGTCCATGACCATTACCCATCCCAGGCCCCTTAGCGTAGCATACTGTTACCGTCAATGCCATAATCATAATTGCAAGGCTCATAAATAGTTTTTTCATAGTTAATCTCCTTTTGTTTTTGCATAGATTATTTATGCAATTTGGACTTTAATTTAAACTCTAGTGTATCCCAGTGCTCGTTTACTAATATCGGACCCACCTCCCTTCGATACCTATCAGCCAGTTCTAATCGTTTCTTATAGCGTGAACCCTTACCCTTGCAGGCGCTGTGGATTACAGCGACAAGGCACAGCATCAAAGCTGCAAGGATAAGGTTGAGTATGACCATCCAATCTATCATGCTGTCTCACCTCTGTACTTATAAGCACCAGCATTGTACACAGAGTCAGGTCTAATTAATGTAGTGCGGTACATATAACACCGTGGGCAATGTCCACCAACTGCCCTCTTACCGCTAGGAAGTGTTGCCCCATTATGAGTATCATCAGCCATGTACCATACCTGTCCACATCCACCGCACGTAACTTTAGTCATAAGTTTAAATCTCATATAGTGCCTCCATTCTTTTTAGTATTCTTTTTCTATCTCTAATAATAGATTGATGACCGCAATTAAACTGAGATCCTAATTGCATATAAGTTTTTCTTTCTACTTTTTTATAGATCGTATACTCAAATACAGCACGCTCTCTAATGTTAAGGCTAAGCAGAAATTCCTTGAATGTGTCTGACCCTAAAATAGATTGCTGCATTACGATCTGTTCTGTGTCGATCGGATCGTGAAAAGCCTCAACAATAAAATCATATGATTCTCTATTAAACTTCTCACGCTTTCGTATAAAATCTATCATACGAGAATAGAGTTTATACCATGCCCAAGTTCTAAAGAGCTTATCTGTTGCTGGATCATATGTAGTAATAGCCTCTAACAAAGCAACATAACCTTCTGACTCTAACTCAGACCGATCGTGATAATTAAATCTGCTAGCAACTAACTGAGGAAGATAACTAAACTCCTGAGCTAATTGGTTAGCTAATCCTGGTTCTGTTGTTATTGGATCATCAGTCGGCTCATCTATTAAACCGTCTTTAATTTTCTTATGGTAATAACAATATCTTTTACCACAGGAATTGCGATCACAATAACTGCCATCACTATGTTTCCATTTACATCCCATAAAATTACCCCCTCTATATATATTCCGTTTTTTTTTGCCTTTTTGTCCGCCTATACCTCTTTTACCTCCCCATAACTGGGTCCGATTGCGATCTCGCCAGTGAGATCTGCCTTCCAATCATACCCAAAATAGTTTTTGATATATTTCTTGAGATTGTTTCCAACTGATTCGCACAACTTGCGTAACTTCTTGAGTTCATTTTTCTTGACATCGAACACAATAGAATCATGCACTGTTAGAATCAACTTGGACTCTAGCCCATACTTGAGCATACCCCTGCGGATTATGACCACCAATAGAGGCAAGATGTCGCCACCAGCTAACCCCTGCACTGGATAGTTCTTAATCTGGCGTTCGTTATACGGCTTCTGGAACACGAACTTACGCCCAGTGAACAGCTGTAGGTAGCCCTGCTTCCATACCTTATTGATGTTGCTGTCCTGCCATGCCTTCAAGACTTTGTATTTCTTATAGAAATCTACACATATCTGTTTCCATTTAGTCTTGCTGAAGTTAGGCATCCTCGGGTCGAGATAGAATCCCATGTACGAACCACCATAGATCATCCTAAAGTTAAAGATCTTGGCGAAGGTTCTATTCTCCTTGGTCAACTCTAGCTTCATGATGTGGACGCAAGCCTCACTATGCTGATCAACTCCATGATTGATTTCATAGAGCATAACAGGATCTTGCGATAGCTCTGCTGCTGCACGCCACTCTATCTGGCTGAGATCATACTCCATAATATAATCATACGTGGGTACGATACACAGCTTGATAGGTGAGGTGCTCCCTCTTGGCATATTCTGGCTGTTAGGATCTGAGCTAGTCAGCCTGCCTGTAGCTGCAACAGTCTGATTAACATTGGAATGTATCTTACCATCAGACTGTAGCTTATTGAGCAAGCCAGACTTAGTCTTTTGATTCTTGCCAAGCAGGGTCTCGACAACCTTTTTAGCCTCGCTATACTCTAAGAGCAAGGCTTTAACCTGACGTTGGAGCTTACTACGGCACACCAACCTGCCTATAGTTTCCTTATCAGCCTTCATCTGTGGAGTACTGAACACCACGAATGGTGTAAAGCCCCATCCTTTGATCTCTTTAGACTCAGCATAGTTTTTCTCCCAGTACTTAGACTCAGGTTTAGACTTTAGCTCTTGGATAGTCCATTCCTTCCACTTAGTCTTGAGAGTACCACCATACAGCATAGCTACTAGCTGGCTGTTAGAGGCAGGATTAAAATGAGGCTCACCTGACAGCTCTATCAACTCTTGCTCTAATGCAGTGGCTTGATCACCATACTCTTTAATAAAGTCGTAGGCTTGAGCAGCGTCAAACCTAAATCCATTCATCTCAATATCAGATAGGGCAAATGTAAACTCATTGCTGAGCCTATACAGCTTCAGCATATTTTCTTTTTGAACACGCCTTATCTGACAGGTGGCGATAGCCAATGCCTTATCACAATCATCAAGGACATACTCCTCTAGCAACATGGCAGGAACATTATAAGTATCTATCCCTGTTTCCCACATTGCCTTGACTTTGTCTAGCTTGCCTTCAAGCCCATACCTTTTGGCGGTAGCATCTAAGGAATATGCGATCTCCTTTGACTGACCTTCGAGTAGGTAATCAGTTACCTGTGTACAATGTAACTCCTTACCCTCGAAGTTGATGCCAAAGCACCTCAGTATGGTCATGTCGTGCTTTAAGTTGTGAGCTACAATGACGTCAGCCTCATCAATGTATTGTTGTAATTCCTTTAGCTTGTCAACATATGGTTCATCTGGTTTTTCCGAATGACTAAACCATAATACCCTTTTCCTCCCGTCATCAAACACAAGCCCAACGCAACTGATATAGAACCCAGGATGATAAGGGCGAAAGGAATTATAACTATGCTCAATGTCAATACTAAGTACCTTGGGAACATGCATTAGTCCCTCCTTTTCCAATCATATTTAATTATCCTAACATTTACATCTTTAAATGGGCATATATATTTAGTATCTGGATTAGTTAAATACTGATAACCTACACAATGCCCACCCAATAATGTACCACCTCCTATCGAACACGCAGTATCACGACATTCTTTAGTCCAATGACGACATATATATATTGCATCATTATCCATCAATCCTCCTTTCTTTCTGGTTTATAATCCACTAGCAGGCATTTCTTGTGCTTAAAGGAACACCAAAATTTAAGTTGCTCTTTATAATACATAACTAACTGGCTATCCATATGACGAAGCAACACTGTTCCTTTACAGAATGAATTGCTCTGCGCTCGTTCTAGGCAAAGTTTATCCCATGAATCACAAATAAAATATTTATCTGCCATATTATACCTCCGTCCACATACATTTCTGATGGTCAAAGAACACTTGAAACTTCTGCAATTGACCATCAAGCATCTTATTCTTGCTAACGTGGATAAACCTAATGCCATCATACCTTGCGTCATCAGACAACCTGCCAATACCTATAGCATAATCCAACTCACCCTGTATGCCAACCCTACTGCCATAAATATCAGACAGGTTGAGGTACTTTTTATTCTCAGCCTCACCAACACCTTGAGCAAGACCTAAGATAGCGCACTGGTATTCTTTAGCTGCCTCTCTGTACCAGTTAAACAGCTCACGTTGCACCCCTACCTCATTCGTGTTACGATTAGCCTCAAGCCCAACCTTGGTAGCTTGGTCTATAACTAACACGTACGGATGCCATTCATCTAAGATCATACGCACATGATCTACGTGCGTCACAGCATCCAGTACCTTTACCCTGTTATAGCCTAGCTCCCTACGCCTACGCTCTGCTCCTTCTATGTCATCAGCAATTTCTAAGCGACTCTGTCCAAGGATAGCCTGCGTCAATCTGAATGATGTTCTTGAGGCGGATTCTTCGTTGCCTGCATAGACGATCGTATCACCTGTATCCATAAGTTGTTGGGCAAAAGATGCAACACATGATAGTCCGAAGCTAGTTTTACCACTATCAACAAAAGCATATACAAGTCCCAAGGTTCCACGGCGTACACCTCCAATCGTTTCGTTCAATGTATTTAAATTCCACCCTATTCCTGTGAAGTTCACCTCTTGATCAACCATCTGTGCCACACTGAGATCGCATGGTCGTAGCACCACCGACTCTCGTGGTGGATTACGCATCATACTGATGTACGTATCGACCTGCCCCCTCACATTATGTAGCACCCCACTTTTGTTACCTTCCATTACAGGCAAGAGTTCATTGATAATCGTAGTGGCATAATGTTTCTCTACCAATTGCTCAAGTAAATCTTTAAAAGATGGAAACATCCCAGAATATATAACTGCCATTATACCAAAAAGTCCAGTCAAGATAAGTGTAGTTTTTAAATTATCTTTAAAAGTTTGAATAGCGATTTTAAAACTAAAAATACTGTTCATAAGTTTCCCTCATAATAGTGAATGAAAATATCTTCAAGGCTAAAATCACTGATATCTAGATCCATAATAGTGTATTTTGAAAATTCTTTGATCCATTTATCAATTTTATCTGTTGTTACAAACTCAATCCATCCATTATGAATTTTCATATTTTTAGGTCCTTTGAATTTCTCAGGTTTTTCTTTTATTTTTAATTTAATTTTTTTACCACTTTTACTTTTGAGTGTTTCAACGTTTTCCAGTGCTACAAGCCTTCCATCTTTTAT
>Ga0180438_10001338_pt1 | contig 43928 bp, 61 predicted proteins | sample SS_ome_12_FD_132455 | JGI IMG/M metagenome (GOLD analysis project Ga0180438, IMG submission 132455) | Hypersaline lake sediment archaeal communities from the Salton Sea, California, USA - SS_3_D_2 metaG | ecosystem: Environmental > Aquatic > Non-marine Saline and Alkaline > Hypersaline >...
ACGGAGTAGTAGAGAAAAAACCAAAGGCAACCAAAAAGAGAGAGGACTTCATATATTTTTTTTGTCATTTTTTGAAAGTATATACTGTATTATAGATGAATTTAAATAGTAGTATATACTTTGGGTGTGTTATGGCAAAGATTCAAGGCATAAACCGCCAAGGTAGCGTTGTGTGCTTCGTTTACCTTCCAAAAGGAGAATTAGAAGCTGCAGATCTGCAAAAAGGGGATGAAGTTCTCATAGAAGCCAAAAGTAAAGGCCGACTCGAGGTGATCAAGCAATGAACAAGCTCAAAAAAGCTCAGATTCTCTGGTACTTGATCTTTGGCGCGTTCATAGGTATCATGGCCAGTTGGAGTTGGTGGTGGGCTTTGCTTATTCTTCCTGTGTGGGTTGTGTTCGAGTACCATTACCAAGACAGGGAGAGGCAGAAAGAAATAAATCGTTTGTTGAGAGGTGATATGCGTGGCAAGAGATAATAGTGTGATTGAGTTGTACCAGGATAAGAAGCGGGAGTGGCGGTGGCGGTTGAAGGCCAAGAATGGCAAGGTAATCGCTGACAGCGCTGAAGGGTACAAAGAAAGGCGACACGCTTTTCGCATGGCTAACAAGCTGGAAGACTATGCTTGTGAGGCTGACGTATACGAAGTGAAAAAATGAGAAAAGTTATTGAGCGACCAGAGCTCGTGCAAGAGCGAGCTTTGCTCACCCAACTCCTGAGCATGTACAGGGATAGGGTTCACCGCTTGGAGAAAGAGATCGAGCAAATCGATGAGGCAATACAAGATGGACATGATCGGCAAGGATGATTTGGACAAGGTTGAGTTGAAGGATGATGAGGGCTTGACTCCTGCGGAAAGTCCTATCATGCGGGAAGAAGAGCTTAAAGCTATTATTACGAAGTTGGAGCAGCCAGTAGAGATCCAAAAGGACTTGGCTGCCAGGCTCAAACTGTTCTTGGATCGTAGGATGAAGGAGGAAATGCAAAAAAAGGGTTTCCTCTCGGACTTTACTCGGAGGTGGGTGAGTGAGTACAATGACTTACTCGATAGGATTCATAAGAACTTGTATGGTGAGAAAAGCATAAACCTTCACATTGGAAAAGTGACCCACGCGCACATTGCTAGTTTGATGCGGGACTTTAAGGATGTTCCTGCAGATAAAGAAAAAGTTGTTGAAGCAGAAGAGGTGAGTGAAGTTGTGGAAAAGTGATCAGTGGCGGTTTTGGATGATAGCGTTGTTGGTGGCGGTTGCGCTGCCTGCGGCAGTTCTTGAACACAGGATTGTGCCTGACATCCCTGTTTATATCTGGTACTTGGGTGGCTTAACAGAGGTTTTGTGTTTTGGCATTGGCTTGTTTGTTGGGAAGTGGCTTGAGGTGTTGGATCAATGAAGAAGAAGCTTCAGCCTGTGATTGATAGTGTGAGTGAGGAGATGAGGGAGCACACTCAGGCTAAGTATGATGCGTGGGATGAGGTGATTGAGAGGGATTTCTTGTTGAAGGGGAGTGCTCATCAGAAGAGTTATGCTTTGAGTCTTCTTAAAGACCCGAGTGTTTATATGTATGCTTTCTTTCAGAACAAGGAGGGTACGAACATGAAGTTGTACCCTTATCAGGACTTGATCATTAATGATCAGTCGAAGAGGATTATTTTTTGTGCTGCGAACCAAATAGGCAAGAGCGTCACATTGTGTTGTAAGGCGGTGCATTTTGCTCTCACGAATCCTGGGAAGACAATACTGATGATATCAAAGACTTTGCCTCAGAGTAAGGACTTGTTGAGGGAGATCAAGCGGTTGCTTAACACGAGCAAGCTTGATTATAAGGCTCAGATCGGTGATAGTGAGAATAAGACAGAGGTTTATTTTAGGCACTATGAAACGTACCAGGACAGTAATGGTAAGGAGCATACGAGGGAGCTCAGTCAAAGCCGTATTATTTGTGTTCCTGCTACGGAAGCAGCGCTTGGTTATGCTGCCGATTTGCTCTTAATTGACGAGCTCGCGTTTTATGAGAACGGCAGGTGGATTTACTTTCAGATCTTACAGCCGAGAACCTACACGACCAAAGGCCAGATTATTTGTTTTGGAAACCCGAATGGTCAGCAGGGCGTGTATTGGGAGTTGTGGAATGATCCTGACTTCAGCAGGTATCAGTTTAATTTTTTGGATAAGCCAGGGAACACGCAGGAGGAGTATGATAAGCTGCGGGAGAAGCTCACTAAGGAGGAGTTTGATAGCACTGTGAATGCTGTGTTCACAAGCCCCGAAGGAGGGTTCTTTTCTTTGGAGGAGCGTAGGGGTATGCAGTCTGAGAAGCCGAATGTGCTCCCAGGATTATTGGTTCAGCCTTTGTTTGTTTTCTTTGATTGGGGAAAGGCGGGTGATAGGACTGTTCGGGCCTCAGGCTACCCAGTAGGGGATGGTGAGGATCTCGGGGTGAATATTGTTGAGTTGAAGGAGTATGATCAGGGAACTCCTTACGATGAAATTATCAGTGAGCTGCAGGGTTTGATCAAAACTTACGGTTTTAATAATGTGGCGATGGTTGGCTGGGATAATACTGGTGTTGGTAGGGGTATTGAGGATTTTATTAAGCGGGTTGAGGAGATTGGCGTGACTGCTATGCCAGTAGAGTTTAGTTTGCAGAATAAGAGCAGGATTTATACGATGTTCAAGCTGCTCGTTGAGAAGAATTTGCGAAAGAGAGGATTTCTTGAACTTCCTTTTATTCCTGAATGCGACAACCAACTCGCAAAGCTTAGATTCAAGCGTAGCACTAAAGGGTATTTGCAGGTTCATCATGAGGATGAGCGGGATAGGGATGATTTCCCTGACGCAATCGCAGGGCTTATCAGCTTGATTATTCAGCCTGAGAACCCACCTGTCAGCGCCACCATCATAGGGGAATCAGAGGATTCTCCTAAATTAGGTTTTGACGTTAATAATTCGGAGGGGTTAGGATTCATACCACGATAAAGCTGTCCGATGAGGATGAGCGTAGGATAGAAGAAGCAAAATCAGTTCATTCTTGTTTGGACTGGCACCATCATTGTAAGGCAGAGTGCTGCAAAGTTTTTTGTGTGAAGGATCATGGCCAAAAAGTTAAAGGCAAGGTTTTAACAGTGAGGTACATTCTCACACAAGACATGAAATGGTATTATTCTTTGAAAGGAGTGAAGTCTGCGCATGGTCTTATGTTCATCAAGGATGAAGGGAACTTTCAAAAGCATGATGGGTGGTTTTACATAGTGAAGCCTTGCAAGCTTTTGAAAGGTTTGATGTGTGAAGGCCACCCTCGTGATAAGCCACAGTTTTGCAAATCCCTAACCGAAGAAACTTACAAGAGCGGGGATTTCGTGCTCACTCCTAATTGTCTTTTCAAGTATAAAGATCCTATGCTGGCAAAGCTTGCTTGTATGAAGGAATCTAAAGAACTAAAGGACTTTTTTAAGAGTCTTAGGGAGGTGTAACAAGATGATTGAAACAAAGAAAGATGTTAAGGAAATAAAAGCTGTTCCTGAGAAGAAAGAAGAGCCTGTTAAGAAAGAAGCTCCGAAAGAAGACGAGTACACTAAAAAGCTCAAAGTCATCGGGTTGTATGATCAGTACGTCACTAACATGGTGAATGCCAGGTACTTTGCTGCTAGGTGTAACATGATTGTGAAGCAGCTCAACGGAGAAGAAGAGCTTATTGAGCGAGTGGATGACAAGCCAAAATCAAAAGAGTTTTTGGAAGCAGAATTTTTTTTGACGAAGTTCAGGGCTTATCGTGCTTACAGGGATGCTTATTTTAACTTGACTGATTTGAAAAAGCTTGGGATTACGGAAGCTGAGGTTGATAAGATGTTTAAGGATAGGCTTGAAGGGCCTATACGGAGGGAAACTTATGAGGAATCCTTTAAGCAGGCTGGCAAAGCTACTTTCGTCCCGCAAGACAAAAAAGAGTGAATCTGGTTTTGTCAAAACATCAAAAAAGGAAATATTTAAATATCCTAAACGCCATGAGTTAGGATTAGGTACGAAGCGCTCACTTAATACCGTCCTGCAGAGGATTCATGCGGAGTTGCAGAAGGTGATGTGGGCAGACCTCGCAAAGGCTTCATCGGTCTGGGTCATCGAGGCAGGGATCGAAGGTTTGACTGCGAATTGGATGTCACATTACCTTTTCGGTGTGCCATTGACTTGGCAGACCGTGTTGGCTCATGGGTTCTTGATTAAACAGGGCGTTAGCGTGTTTCACCGATTACGAAAAGCTGATGGTGATAAAATCATTGAAAAAGGAAGGTGAATTCTGATGGCACTTGATGAGGATAATAGGCACGATTGGGAATACCAAAAATTTAAGGAGAGCAGTGTTACTTCTGGAGAGGTCGCGATCAAGGTTATTAATCCTGATGGTTCTAACGTGGCTGCGGGGAGTGGAGGGACCGCTAGTGCTGATGATGCTGACTTCACACAGGGGACTACGCAAGGAACTCCAGCTATGGGTGTTTATGAGAGTGTTCCGACGAGTGTGACTGATAATGACATGGGTATCATGGGAATTGATGCTAATAGAAACTTGAAGGTTTCTATTGAGGTTGATAATGCGGGTATTGGTGGTGGAACTCAGTATGCTGTTGATGCTGCTCTTGGGGCAACACCAACAGGCACACTAGCTTTAACTAAGCGGGATGATGCTCTTAGTGCCTTGACACCTGCGGAGGGGGATGCAGTTGAATTAAGGGTTGATGCGAATGGGGCTTTGTGGGTTATTCCTTCTGGCACTGTCACTGTTGATGCAACTGACTTAGATATCCGAGATTTGACTTCTGCTTCTGATAGCGTTGAAGCAATCCAAGATACTGCTGAAGATTTAAACATGGCTCCTGCCACAAGCGTTGTTGATTCTGGGAACTCAACTACCACTCCTCTAGGAGGAGGAGCTACTTTTACTGGAACTGGCTTTGATTGCACAGGGTACTCAAATGTTACCATAACTTTGTATGCTGACGTTGATTCAGGCACTGACGGCATGCAATTTCAATTCTCAACAGACAATACTAACTGGGACGATGTTTATTCTTTCAACATGGATGTATCTGATTCTGATACTAGGAGATTCCAATTTCCTGTAACTGCAAGATATTTCAGAGTGGTGTATACTAATGGGGCTGGAGCTCAGAGTGCTTTCAGAGTTCAAACAATGGTTCATAGGTCTAATATTCTCACAAGTATTCATAGAGTTGATGGGACTGTAACTGGAGATAGAAGTGTTCAGTTAATGAAGAGCACAATCATTGGTGAGACAACTGCGGGAGGTGGTGGATTTGTTAATGTAAAAGTCAACCCGTCGGGTGCTTTGACTGTTGAGGCCACCAGTGATGATGCGGATAATCTTTTGGTTAATGCTAATTTACAAGTGGGGGATGCAGATGTTGACAATGCTAATCCAGTTCCTATTAGCGATGCAGGAGGGAGCATCACTGTTGATGGCGCCGTAACTGTTTCAGCAACTGATCTTGATATTAGGGATTTGGCTTTTGCTACTGACAGCGTGACTGTTCATCAGAGTGTTGCTGCGAGCCTTAATATGACTGAGGTGAATAGTGCTGCGATTCTCGCAGACACTGCTAATATTGATATAAACATGGCTACTGTGGCTGGGGCTGTTAGTGGGACAGAGATGCAGGTTGATGTTGTCACTATGCCTACAGTTACTGTGACAGCAACCGATCTTGACATTAGAGATCTTACTTCGGTATCTGATAGCGTGGCTGCGGTTCAGAGTGGAACATGGAACATTAATAATATTTCTGGCACTGTAAGTCTCCCGACTGGTGCTTCAACTTCTGCGAATCAGTCAACGATGATTACTCACCTGAGTGAGATTGAAGGGGCTGTGGAGACTATTGAAGGCGCAGTCAGTGGATCTGAAATGCAGGTTGATGTTGTTGGTGCTCTTCCTGCAGGAACAAACCTTCTTGGAAGGGTGAGTGGTTCTCATGAGACCAGCACTATTTACAATGGAACAACTGCTTTAACTCCTAAGTTCGCTGTGATTAGCGCAACAACCAACGGGGACAACACCATCGTTTCTGCAGTTGCAAGCAAAAAAATAAGGGTGATTGGAGGATTGTTAATGGCTGATGGGGATGATGTAGATGTGCGGTTTGAGAGTGGAGCAAGCGGAACAGCTCTCACAGGGAGAATCCCTCTTGTGACGAGCACAGGTTTCCAAATACCTTATGCTCCTTGTGGAAATTTTGAAACAGCAACCAACACTTTGCTTAATCTTGAAATCACAGGCACACCTAATGTGTATGGGTGGCTGATGTATGTAGAGGTGTAAGATGGCAGGACCAGGCCCAGAGATAACTAAAACTTTTTATCCTGACACGAGCAGGAGCGGGTACATTACAAGAACAGATACGTTCACGACAGTTTATTCTGCGACTGTCGGGGATGGTACGATAGGGATTGATACAAGTCCTCCAGCAGCACTTCTTAAGCGGTGGAGTATGATGATTGCTTTTCAAGTGTCTGGAATCCCTGCGAATGCAAGAATCACTTATGTTGGGATATGGTTTCAGTTAGACATTGCTCAACCAAGCTGTACACCTCCTGGAGCAACATGGAGCAACCAGGTGTGGATGGATGGAGGGGGTGGAATAATTGGGGGCACGCTTGATGGGACTGCCCAAGAATACGCAGGGAATAAGACTAACCAAATATATTCTGATTATTCGTGGACTGGGAGCCCGCCTTCTTCTCAAGAGATGATTCTTGGTTATGAAGGGAGTACAGCAGCAGGGGAGATCACGCCTGGAAGTAGTCAACAAGTTGATTTTGCCATGCCACACCAATCTTACCAGGCGGGTGATGATTGCACTAGGGTTTTTGATTTCAACGGGAAAGTCAAAAGTTATCTCATAATAAAATACAGGTTAGGGAGCAGACTTCCTCTCCTGGGAAGCGGATAAAAATGGGGGGTTGTGGGTTGTGTTGTCCAAGTGTTCCAGTGACTGATGTGGAAGTGAATAAGATTATCAAACATATGAAGTTTAAGGGAACGAGGTCGGAGTTTGTTAAGAAGTATATGGGTGTCAGACATTGCAAGAGAGGGCTTTACACAGGAACCCAAAAAAGAGAAAAAGGAGATTTTGATTATTATCGTTGTATATTCCTCACAAAAGACGACCTTTGCAGTATTTACCCTGTTAGGCCGAAGATCTGCAGAGATTATAAGTGCGAGGAATGTGAAAAAAAATTTAAGGAGGTTGGTTGACAATGGGATTTTTAAGAGCGCGGGTTACTAATCCGAATTGGGACAATGATGATGTAGGAACGATCATGTCTGCTTTGGTCACTTTGTTGAATGATAATGGGTTGGGAATTACTTCATTGTCGTTTGATAGTCCTACTATATTGGATGTGACAATGACAAAGACACCGTTCACATACGCTGATTTTAACACAGTTAAGGTAGATCTTGATGCGTTGATAACTGGTCAAACAGAGTACCTTTTGCTTGCGTTTGACGCAGAAGCATAATAGCAAAACCAGGTTTTTCTTTTCTGTTTTTTATCCAAAATCAAAAAATTTAAATACTACAACACCTAATGAAGTGTTGATAGCTATCAAAAAGGTTGGTGATCATGGTTCAAATAACACAATTCTTAAGACCCCAAGTGCAAATGCAATCTACTTCTACCCTACCACTTCTTAACCAATTATTCGGACAATACACAGGGCTATTCACACAATTCGGCCCAGAACACAACTTCAAAACTTTCATGCGTTGGGCGAGAAGAAGCCCCCACCTCATAGGATTCTTGAACATTATAGCAACGGACATGCTATCAGATAAAATCACGTTCTCAGCTATGAACGAAGGACAATCAGGGCGCAACAGAATAAAGAAAGCCCAAGAGTTTTGGAGTGTGAACAGAGGCATAGAAGTAGCAGAAGAAACACTCTACGACATGCTCATAACCGGAGTCGGATTCAACTGGATAGGACTGCAAGACCCAGTGAAAGTCAAAGAGATCTGTAACGAGCTAGCTCTCGAGTACAAAGAAAAAGGTATTGAGATCAAAGCAGAACAAATCTACGAGCAACTCTCAAACGGAGAGATATCAAGCCTCGCAAAAAAGCTCAGACACCTGCCTTCAACCACAGTTGACATCAAGACCAATAAATATGAGATTACAGGGTACACCCAAAAAGTAGGGCTTAACGAAAAACACTTCGACCTCAAAGAAGTTATAATGTTCAAGCTCATGCCTCTGGATGGCAAGCCGTATCCTTTCCCACCTATGGAAGCAATACTATCAGAAGTTTATCTCCTCTGGTTAATCACCCAAAACAACGTCAGCTTCTTCGAGAACGGAGGCCATCCAGACAAAGTGTTCATTCTTCCGAAAGAAATCGCTGGCAGCAAGAACCACCAATACCTCATTGATACGCTCACGAAATACAAGAAAATACAGAACAAGCACGGCAACTTAGTCTTCACTGGCGACATGAAAATAGAGGATCTCCAAAAAGTAGAAAGCCAAATGGAACACAAAGAGCTCGGATTGTACATCGTTGGAGTGCTTGCCATGATGTATGGAATACCATCAGGCAGAATCCCATTCCTAATCGGGAAAGCGGCCAGTAAAGGGGATGCTGGAGGTCTTGCTGACAGTGGTTACTGGAGAAAGATCAGCGTGTGGCAATCCAAGTTCGAGGACGCTTACAACTCAGCACTTTTCAACCCTTTCTTCGGGGTTAACATTAAATTTTCAAGAGGATACAAACAAGATGAAGTTCGCGAAACGCAGAACGATCTCAATAAAACTAGCGTCGCAGAACAGCGAATCAAACTCGGACTCTGGACTGCAGAAAGAGCAGGGGAGTATTTGGGGATTGATCCAGAAGACATTAAGAAAGCTCAAGCGGAAAAAGAGAAAAGGATGGATGAGTTTATGAAGTCTGGGATGCAGAACCAAATGGGAGACAACCAAGGGAACACCATGCATGAAGAGGACAAGCGTGTGGTTGACAAGCGAAGACAAGAAACCCAATTTGCTAATCAGCAAGGCGGAAAGCCGATTAACACATAAGGAGGAATCACGATGCCAAAGCCAAAAGAAGGAGAATCACGAAAAGATTTTGTAGGCCGATGTGTTCCAATCGTAATGGATGAAGGAACCGCAAAAGATAACAAGCAAGCAGTAGCAGTTTGCAATAGCATGTATGAAAAGAAAGAAAGTAAAAAAGAGCAGTCAGGCCACTTGAGTAAAGTAAGAGGGATTGAGATCAAAGAAGTGGAAGGTGAATTTTATGCCTCTGGTTTTATCGCAACAACCCATGTTGATGAGGTTAATGATAAGATCCCAAAAGTCACTCTTGAACAATGGGCGAAAGCAATTAATGGGGGAAGCCCAAAATCAAACAAGGCAAGCTACCATCACAATCGCGAACCTAAAGTTGTCGGAAAAGGAGAACCAACTGCGAGTGTGGTTCAACTACCAGATGGGGAGTGGGGGCTTGCAGTCACCACCCATCTCAACGCAACTTGGGAAGGAATTGACGATCTCGTATATGAGGTTGAAAACGGATTTGTAGACGGGTTTTCCGTCGAATATTATACTAACGATGGCTCAACCACCCACACAGAATACGTCGAGGGTGAAGCAGTCAGAGTTCTAGGTCCTGAAACAGAATTAGAGGGGTGGGGCTTCGCCAGCAGACCAGTGCAACCACAAGCCGTAATCACCGAGTTCGGTTTCAAGGAAGTTATGAAAACCAAAAATAAGGAGGAACCAACAATGCCTAAAACAACCGAAATCAAGGAAGAAGAGAAGGCTGAAGCAGCTCCTGAGGAAAAGGCTGGTGAAGTCGCCTCCGAGGAGAAGACGAAACCAGAAGAGGCTGCCCCTGCTGAAGAGAAGACCGATGAAGAGAAGGCAGAAGAAAAGGAGTTCAAGGAGTGGAAGAAATCCAAATCTGATGCCGAGTTCAAAGAAAGAGTCGCAAAAATCGTTGATGAAAAAATCAGCGTGAAGGAGAAGGTGATGAAAACCGAACAAAAAGACACAAGCGATAAGCCCGTAGAGGTCAAGGAGTTTGAGGAAGTGATGCTCAATAAGAAAAAGATTGACATCAAGGAACAGTTCAGACGAGCAGGAATGCTTGCTGAGAAGTACGGACTCCACGACAAGAAAACATCAGAAGCTGTAAGGCGAGAGTACAAGCAATTCCAAACCAACGGAAGAGATCTTGAGTACAAGGGCCTTGGTGTGACAACCAACCAGAACACAGACACTGACTACCTGCAGAGCACAGCAGAGCTCCAGGACGTTTATGATCCTGTGATCTACAACGCGATCAACCAAGCAACTGTCACTTGGAATGTGTTGCAGAAGGATAACTTCGCGAACAAAGGCAACAACTTGGTGCAGTTCGTGCTGAAAACAGCAGCCAACGCAACCGCAACATTCTACACTGGAAACAGCGTCACAACTGGCAACGTAACCAGGCTAAAATACCAGACTAAGTTCAAGAAACTACAAGTCGGTGTTTCTGTTGATGGTGACATGATTGCTGCAGCTCGTGGAGGCCCTGTTGGAGATGTGTTTGCTCAGGAAGTGCTAGATTCAACAATGGATATGCTTGCAGTCTTGAACGCAGCCCTTTACGCAGAAGCTGGAGCTGAGACCGCAGCAGCAGTTATTGGCTTTGAGTACATCACTGATAGCGCAGGTAACACAACCTTGTACAACTTGACGAGAAGCGCAGCCAATAAGCTATCCCCAGACAGCGCAACAGACACTTACATCAACCAATCATCTACGATGATTAGCATGACCAACCTTCGTGCTGCTATAAGGCAAGCAGTTGTTGAAGGAGCAAGCAAGAGAAATCTTGTGTTCTTCACCAACCCCACACAAGGTAACATGCTAAGGAACAAGTTTGATGACAGCCGAAGAATGTTAACCTCACAGGATACAGATTTCGGATTCGCAACAGACCTGTTCGTTGATGGAATCCCTGTGTTTGAGGATAAGGACTGTAACACTGATGACTGGTTCCTTGTGGACTTGGAAACTCACAGAGTTGCAATCTGGGTGCCACCAACCATTGAGCGCCTTGGCAAAGTTGGAGATGCAGAGGATGCGTTTGTGAAGATGTATCTTGCAACCTACAACAGAGCACCAAGGAGAATGGTGCAGATCTATGGAGCCGCAACAAGCTAAGGCTTGTTAATTATTTTTTTTCCCTCTTTTGTTTTATGAGGAGAAACAAAAAAAACTGAAACTGTCCGTCTTCGGATGGAGGAGGAAGTAAGATGGCAGCAGCCGCATTAACACCAACTGTAGTACAAAAGACGATTTTGCCAGCTACAAACAGTACTGGCACACCAATAAGGCTGGTGAAGTATTTTGTGAAAGTCACAAAAGTCACTCAGAATGACTGGATTGTGGTTGACACATACACACCAGGAACTCTTATCATGGTTGATGGTTTTACCATTGATACAGATGGAGTTCAAGAAGCGCCAACATACACTGCATCAGGTACCAAGATAATCTTGGCCTCTGCAACAACAGGCACTACCTATTTGGAAGTGACTTGTCAAGTGACATAAACGAGGTAATCTAAATGGCAGCAGCAACTGTAACAAACAGACTGGAAGTGAATGATCCAACAGTCGAAGTTGTGCAGCTTACTGTGTCTGATGGAGAAACCTACGTTAGCAAGAAGTTCGGTACGATTACTGGAGCAATTGCGACTGGTAACTCTGATGTTGATGCTGACTTGAACGTGACGTTCAGTGGAGGCACAGCAACCGTTAACTGGGCGGGTCAGACTGATAAGTTGCTCACTCTTGTGCTTTATGGGCGCAAGTGAACAATTTTTTTATTTTTTTTTTTAGATTAACAATCACTGGAGGTACAAACGATGGCTTACAAAGCAATAATTGCAATCGGGGACTACAAGATTGGAGATGTTGTTCTTGACGAACAGGCTGAAGAGTGGCTTTCCATGTACAAATACCCACCCGTCGAAAAGGCTGAAGACACAGAAGCCCCTAAAGCCGAGCCAAAAAAAAAAGACTCAAAAAGTCCAAGCGTTCCTAAAACGGATGTTTGGATGGATGATTATTTGGCGAGGAACGAATGGGTAGTTAAGAAAGCCCTTAAGAAAGACAAGCACACTCAAGGAACGCTCAGCAAGCTTTACGATCTTGAAAAAGAAAGTAAGAAAAGGAAAGGAGTGTTATCTGAGATCAAAAAGCTCATGGAGGCATAAAAGATGGCATTCAGCGTTGATGATGTAAAAAGCTCTGACCTCAAGTTTGATGGGTGGAGACAAGAAGAACAAGACGTCACTTTAGATGGTGCTGCAGGTTCTGGCGCTGTTGGTACTGTGAGTTTGTTCACTGTCACTGGGTCAGTAATTGCAAAAGTGTATGCGATTTGCTCAACAAACGTGGCAGGAGCTGGAGCGACACTCGAAGTAGGTGTCACTGGAAGCACAGCAGCAATCATTGCTCAAACAACTGGCACAGACATTGATGCAAATGAGATCTGGCATGACGCAACACCAGATGCAGGAATAGAAGCCAGCTCAGTAGCAACAGAGAACGTAATAGCAAACGGCCTTGACATATTCATGACTGTTGGCACAGCAAACGCAACAGGCGGGGTGCTCAAATTTATTTGCTTGTGGAAACCACTCAGCAAAAATGGAGACATAACCCCTGCATAAACACTTTGAGGGGTGAAAAAGGATGAATAAAATCCTAAAAACGCTTGTAATATTCTCTTTGATACTTATACCTGTCCTGGTATTGGCAGTAGACTTTTCACCACAGGGCAACATCAATCTCAAGAGCAGATATAACATAACAAATTATTGGGGGGGTGCATGCACGAATGGCACCGTCACAGACATCCTTGATAACGGGTCGTTTGTGTGTTCTCCTGAAGTTCCAGGTCTTGAGATGAATTGGACTGGTCTGAAGAATTATCCTGTTGCTTGTCCTGGGGGTAGCTATATCACTGCGTTGAACGATTCTGTCACATGCACTGCAGCCATGAAAACCACAGGGGATAGCGTAACAGGAAACTACACCATTGATGGCAACTTGAACGTCACTCAGAACGTCACTATTGGTGAGGCTGTCCTTTACTGGAATGGTACTGCTCTTGTGATAGAAGGGTGATTCAGTGAGAATGACAAAACTTGTAATTTTGCTTGTAATATTCTTTGCAACAGTAGATCTCGCTTTCGCTTCTATTTCATCCACCCCTTTTTTTATCGATGATGTGTTGTACTCAAATAGTTCGATTTATGCTGTTGGCAATGTTACTTCAAACGAGTCTGATTGGGAAGAAAACAGTAGCGGTTTTTATACGATAAACGGAACAAAAAGCACGACATATTCGTTCACTGAAGTAAGGACTTTGTGGTCAGGATATCAAGGCTACAATTCATCTGTTTGGTACGATAGTGGTAATCACGACGGCATACCCCCTCGCTTGAACTGCACTACAATCAAAGAGAACTGTGTTGTTGATTTTGGACACAACACCACCAAATACAACGGGGGGGTGGGCGGATGGAATGATTCGTTGTACTACATGGATTTTGTCGACTTGTATGGTGCAAGACAAAACCTTTCAGAATATGTGAACGTGACTGGTTCTTACATCACAATGTGGATATATGTTGAGAACATCACCACTCTCGAGTATTTGCAAAATGATAATGCTTATAACCCTTATATTTTGAGGTTTTATTTCACAGGAAGCAGCACCGATTGGCAAAGTGCATTTAAGTATGATATACAAAAAGGGGATCTTCAAGAAGGATGGAACTTGTACTACAGAGATCTCGGAGATGTCACTTCAACAACCTGCACTGGTGATCCACCGAACCAATGTAATACGAGCAGGATAAACTTCATGGCATTTCATTGGGGAAATGAATTTGGCAATCAGAACGAGATCAACGTAAGTCTTGGTGACTGGAAAATAGGAGATATAAAAATAGGAAAAGGGTATCCTTTCTTGAGGCAATATGAGGCAGACAGAGGGGACCCTGTTGGTTTCAATTACACTGTTTGCGGGCACCAATCCGGGTGTACATCAGAAACAACACTCACAGACAAAGTGCTCCAAGACTCCCCCCCAATACAGTATTTCGGAACAAAAATTGATGGGTCGATAAACGTGGATGGATTAGTTTATTGTCATCCCGGAACTTATTTTGATCACGATACTGATGCATTATCTACTATGTACGTCAAATTTTTCTTGAATGGTGGTTTGGTTTCTACTCAATCTTCTGTTTTGCTCAATTTAGCAGACGTAGCAGAAAGCGTAGGAGATGTGGTGTCTTGTAGCGTTACTTATGAAACTCAACTCCCTAACGGGACCAAAGTGAACAGTTCAGAGTATAGTAGCTCAAATGAGACGGTGCTAGGAGTCACCAGAATCAATGTTGATAGGTCGCTGGTAATCCACAATATAAGCGAATGGATTTATGGCCAAGGGAACAGCCTGCGTCCTCAAAGAAGCTCTGATACAGCATTCGACCCAACTACGAGAACCTTCATAGAAGAGCAGCTCAATGCGTCTATAACTGCTGGATTTACAAGCACGAGGTGGGGTGGGTGTGATGCTAACTGGTATGTGTGGTATAAATGCTACGTTGATGACACTGAAGGCTTCTGGGGAAAAGGGTGTGGAGGAACATGGGAGTATTATAATTGTTCTCAAGACGCATCAAATCCGTATGTTCTATTGAACGACATATATAATTATTCTGTCCAATTGGGTGTTGGAATGGTTGAGTTCACAACTCAAGTAAGCAACAACGGGACTAATACAACCCCGAGCACCCATGTGAATGGCTCATATTCTGCAGGGTTTGTCAATTACACAAACATCAACCAGTCATGGAATATTACGTTTTGGGAGATAGGTAATGAGGTTAGCTCAAGCACACAATATGGTGATGATACCAACGCCACACGATACGCAGAAGAATTCATTGATCATTGCACTTCAATGAAAGCAGTTGATCCTTCAGTGAAATGCGGGCTCGTCTTGACTTCTCTCAATGAAGAAGATGATGCTGGAAATAATTGGAACAGGGAAGTTATGCGGGTGGCTGGCAATTATTCAGATTACTTTGTTGACCATCCTTACGAAGGGAGCCAACTTCCTAATAGCTGGCACTGGTTTCAAACAGAAGATTACGAGATTGTTCTTATTGAAGATGGAAATTGGAGTTTTGGGGTTTATGCGATGAGTGAAGGTAGTTCAGTTCGGATAACTGTGCAGGATTATGAGAACGTCCTTGTTGATCAATACTTTGGTGACTTAACATACAGCGACAACGGACACGCTTATTCTCTTCAAGAAACAAACACCACATTCATGCGTAGAGGTTTAAAAACAGTCACAATAGCTAAGTCTGGAAGCTACAATACTTATGTTGCTGACCCGCGTTATGTTAAGTACGATGTTGAAGAAGCATTTGATTTCGACTCTGACACAAGAGCTCTGTTTTACTGTAATTACACTGTTGACTTGAATTGCACAAGCAGATATGGAACTGGAACTCCTGTGTGGGTGGAAAGAGACGTCCCAACTGGTGGTCCGATATGGATTCCTGAAGGAAAATTCGGCGGAGGATTCATAAACAACAATTCTGCGGATGAAATCTGGTATAATGTTACAGATAACATCAACTTCTCAAGTGGCACGATAGCATTTTGGGTCTATGACATACCTGGAGGAAATAATTATTGGAACTACCCAGAAGAACGCATGTTTTTTAATTATGGAACAACCTGGAGCACGAGCACATTTCAATTCCTCAAAGGAACAGGGCCGAACAATAATGTAGTGTTTAGGTCGTATAACTCATCTGGATATCCTGCAGGAATAAGTGTTTCGTTTCCCTCTAACAGAACTACTGATGGCGGGGCAAATTTGAGCGAAGGAGTGTGGTATCATTTAGCTGCAACTTGGGATTGTTCACAATTCAGGTTATACCTTGACGGGGTGTTGATGGATGATGAGGATCTTCCTGGGTGTTGGATAGAAGATTGGGGGCACGCAGATTTTTCTGTTGGAAGTTATCATGACGGATCAAACCCGGTAAGGATGAGGATGGACGATCTTGTGGTTTTTGATACTGCTTTGACTACGGAGGAAATCAAGGAGCTAATAGGGCAAAGAATTTATTATTTTAACATCACAAACTTCACTGCACAGATGGAAGCGGACCTTTCCCCTCACAAACAAATGGAGCACGACCTAGCAAATATTTCAGCAACCTCGGCTATTTACATGAATCACACTAACAAGATTCATGCGACAGAATGGTTATGTCACCCCACAACACTCTATTATCCTGGGTGGGGTGAGTGGGAAACAAGGTGGTGGGTTTGCGATGGCCTAAGTAACGCTCTTCACTTCCATGCTTTAATGGAAAATGATGATTATGAAGCAGCACACATGTGGATTCCGAGCAGTGGTGGTGTTGGTAGGAACCCAAGCACTTTTTATTGGACTGACCTTCAGAGAAGAACACCACAGTATTGGGTGATGAATATGTTCAGTCAGCACTCGGGGAATCAGCTTCTTAATGCAACCCAGGAAAACACCAGGTCATTCACTTATTCAGATCTTGGTGACATATTGGATGTTGAGTACATAAACTCTGTTGCTACAGTTGAGAGCGACGGATCCGCCCTGTATTTAAATGTCATCAATTCAGAAGAAAAGAATAGGACTGTTGAGATTAACATTTCTGGGTTCGGGTTTTCCTCAAATGTGACAATCTATACATTGAAAGGGGATTCTTATGACGACAAAAACCAGTATGATGAACACATCCAAAAAGAAACTACTTATCAAACAATCATAGTTCCAATATTTAATTATACTCTGGAACCGTTATCTATAGTGACTTTTGAATTTAGAAGCGGGTGTGTTGAACCTCAAGAAAACACTGATTGGATTGTTGTAGATAGTAATTGTTCTTGGAGCAGCCGAAACATTGATATAGGCACAGGTAAATTTATATGCACGAACTGCAGAATAGATTTTGAAGATATCAACATTACAGTCAATGACTGGAGTGTTGAAAATGGGAGGATAGGATTGACCCCCCCATTTAAATTTGCATCGAGGTGACTAAGATGGACAAAAAAAACGTACTCATGGCCGCAATCGCAGCAGCCTTACTTATAGCAGGGGTGGGCTTGGACAGAACCTTGCTCACAGAGAACGAGTTTGAGAACGCCTACATTTGCTCAGTCACAGAAGAAGTAAGGATCTTCTATGGCGGTATAAGCGGTACAGCTTATACAGGTTATCCAAACGAAGGCACAAGAGTAGGACAAAAGAGATGCATTGACGAAGGAGGAGCAAGAGGCACATGGATCTCACTCACTGAATACGCTGAACAGAACGGTCTCAACCCCTTGGATTTCATAGTCCAAGAAGAAGGAAAGGAGTTACCAGGAACAGATCAAACTGCCACTCGGTATAGTTGTGGAGTGGAGGAATGCATAGAAATTTGAGAGGTTGAATCATCATGGCATACACTAATTACACACCAAGAACGGAGAACATAACAGGCGCAAGCCTCACTGGTTCTGATGGCACGGCCAACCGAACCTACACGATGTCTTACTCCAACCCTTTAGCCGCAGGAGTAGATATCATAATAAACGGGGTGACGCTTCACCAGGGAGCTGGAAAAGATTACACTGTCTCAAGCAGCGTGATTACTTTTTTGAACATAGTTGACAACACAGACGTTATCACAATTCATTATTTCACGACGACAACAGGCACCACGAGCACAACGCTGAAATATGCAACCACGTTGCAATTGGCTGCGGTTCTTGGGATAAAAAGCGACATTCCCTCTTGGGATGTGGGGAACAGCCCAAGTAACGAGGAGGTGGGGACAGGTGACAATTCAACAACTGTCTTTTATCTTGATCATCGTAACATTCTGTCTGATAGTTATACTCTTTATTATGGAGCTACCGCCGCAACGACCACCACGCTTACTGAGACAACTCATTACACTCTTGACAAAGCTACTGGGAAGATTACGCTCACTGGTGCGGGAGTGACGTTGCTGGACACAAACAAGATCTATGCAGAGTATTCTTATCTGAACTTAGATATTACGGATGCTTATTTAATCGATGTTTTGCAAAGATGTGAAGCAGAGGTTGACAACGCAGTGAACACGACATTCACAGATGGAACAGCAGATAACCCTTCTTATCCTACGGCAACAGATGTTCAGCCAAGTAAAGGAAGGTATGATAGGACTTATTTCACAAGGAAACGACCTTTGATAGATGTCACCTCTAAGCTTGCATCAGACATCACAGATTCGGATCTTACGCTGGACGTAACGACTGGTGAAGGTGTGAACTTCCCAAGCGCAGGAACTATAGTGATAGGTTCAGAGATAATCACTTATACTGGAGTGAGCACAGACACTCTCACTGGACTTACCAGGGGGGTGGATGATAGCACAGCAGCAGCTCACTCAGAAGAAGACGAGATCCACACAACAGTGCTTGAGGTTAGCGGAACGGATGAAGGAACAACACCCTCATGGACGACGATGCAATGGAAGAGCGACTTCTATGCTGAAGAAAATGGAAAAATATATATATCTGACAATATCATATTGAATCAGGTATATGTAAACAACGTCCTGCTCGCCACGAGTGGCGTGTCAAACAGGACAAGAATCCGCTACCTTTACGGATGGTCAAGCATCCCTAAAGACATCACACGACTGACACTATTATTTGCAAAGCGAGCTTTGAGGAATGACACAATCGGGGCTTCCTTGGTGAAAGGAAGAAACGAGTTCAACCCTGAAACACTCGCTGTCGATGACCGAGAAATCCAATCAATCATTGACGCATACATCGAATTCCCTATGGGTAACACATAGGGCCTATCCGAGGATAGAACAATGGCAAGCGAAGTAACATATACCAATCTACTTTCTGAGAGTTGGCAAAATGTGTATGATCTCATTAATAATAAGAGCAACGTGGCAGATCCCACGACCTCTTCTTCTGAGTTTAGAAAGTGGATTTACACGAGAGAACCAGACATAAAAGCTGGTGATTTCAGCCAATTCCCTTACATCATTGTTCATCCTGCAGCAGTCAACTTCCCTGGAAGGAAAACATTGGATCGAAAGAAAAGCCTTATTGCTTGGAACATCCAAGTTGAGGTGGTGACTTGTGACAGAGCATTCAACGGGACTGACGGAAAAGGAGCAACTCACAACGATGCGATAAGCGATGACATTCTGCAAACATTTCTTAGTGTGACAAACAGGAACACCCTTTCAACTAATTCAATGAAGTTCTCAGACCCAAACGCTTCAATGGCCGTACCTGAAGTCCTCGCAAATACGTTGGTGTACAGGAGAACGATCTTTTTGCCTTTCATGACAATCAAGGAGGTTTCCGCATAATGCCTGTAATTATTAAAGTCACTGTGAAAAACAGGGAAATGAAACGCACTGTGAATGCGCTAAAGGGGGCTGGAAGGCTTCCTGCCATGTCTTCTGAAGCGATGATGGAATGGGGCACGACTCTTGAGCGAGACATGAAAACTGCTGCTCGGCAAGCAGGAATACAGAATTTCACAGGAACTTTGATGCATGGAAAAGGCATTGAGTGGAGACAAAGACCCAAAGGGTACATTGGCAGGTTGTTCATGCGAAAATACGGAATTTATTTGGATAGCATGAGAAACCATTGGGTCAACATGAAGAGAAGCAGACGAGTATTATTGAAATGGGCTCAACAAGCAGACGACCCGAAACTGAGAAGCGCAGCGAGAAAGATTAGCGCAGGGAAAGCAAGGAAGTATGCTTTTGGAGTCAGGAAGCATCCTTTTATACGGATGGGATTTGAAAGAGCAAGACCAAAACTTGCTCCGATCATCAAAACAAAAGCTAAACAAGCAATGATGGGAGGTTAGCACGATGAAAGTAAAGAATATCATGGACGGAACCCGTAAGTTCAGGTACAAAGGAAAATGGGTGTATGTTGAAGCGGGAGACTCAGTTGAAGTAGACAAGATCATTGACGACCCCTCCTTCGAGATGCAAGGAGAAGAAAAGCCGACAAAGAAAAAAACAAAGAAAACCAAGGAGGATGATTCACCATGACTGTAGCAGCAATAGATGATGCGTGGATGGAAACCTGTCTCATTGGTATCTCTGTTATCGGAGGGAGTGAGGTTCAGTTTGCAGCAATAACCGAAACTGTTGACTTCGATGTTGGAGATAAAGACATTGAGGGGATTCCAATCCTGAATGGCGGAAGGGTTACAAAGTTTAATCCTGAAGCGGATAGTACAATAACATTTGAGGCGTACCCAGTAGAAGCAGGTACTGACTCTGGAACAACAGGGCAAGGCTTCTTTGACCTGGTTCATTCGCAAGATGCAACAGAGCCAACCAGGATAGAAAACGACCATGTGAGAAACAAGTACAGGGTTGTTGTCACCTGGACGACAGATGTTATAACAACAGCAAGCCAAGACATCGATGTGAACGAACACGCCTTTAGGATCGCAATGGCTAATGGAAGGTTCACAAGCGTGAAACCGAGCTTTACTGATGGCATCCTGAAGTTCACTGTGACGTTTAAATGCCCTGCATTTGACAAGTCATCAGGGTCTAATGTGATGATGGAAAGCACCGATGGGACAATACTGATTGCGGCACTGAACGCATACACGACCAGTAACAACTGGTGATGGAGGTAAAAGAAAATGGCAGCAGATCCAGTTGATGATGCATGGATGGAAACTTGTCTTATCACCATATCAGCGATTAGCGCAGCAACAAATGTTGAGTTTGCTGGGCTAACCGAAACTGTCGACTTTGATATTGGTGACAAAGACATTGAAGGAATACCCATATTGAATGGGGGTAGAGTGACAAAGTTCAATCCCGAAGCAGATACCACAATAACATTTGAGGCATATCCTGTTGAAGCAGGAACGCACACAGGAACTACAGGAACTGGCTTTTATGATCTAATGCACAGCCAGGACGCTTCAGAACCCACAAGGATTGAGAATGATCATGTGAGAACGAAGTACAGGGTTTTGGTGCTTTGGACGAATGATACTGCTCTGACAAGCGCAACGCAAGCGACAAACTTAAACAAGTCAGGGTTAAGGGTTGGAATTGCAGAAGCAAGGTTTACGAGTGTGAAGCCTTCGTTCACTGATGGAATCCTGAAGTTTACTGTGACAGCGAAGTGTGCAGCATTTGATAAGAGCGCAGACTCAAATGTGATGATGGAAAGCACTGATGGAACAGCTTTGCTTCCTGCAATAAACGATTACACCACTTCATATAAGTGGTAATTTTTTTTTCCTTTTTTTGGAGGAACAGATCATGGCGGAAAAGATAGAAAAGCTCGTGTCGAAGATCAAAGAGAATAGGAATGGGTTATTCATAGCAAGAATACCTGCCAAAACACGAGAAGAATTTATCGCCCTTGCGAATGAAGAATTCTGCGATGATTATGGCATGACGCTCAAATGGCTTATGGATGGCATCCTCACAAAAGACGCTACCATTTTGCTTGAGAGAATTGAACGGCTTGAAGGGATGATTAATGAAATGCAAACCAAAGAGCCAGAAAAGAAGACCAGGCGAATGCTGTCTGGTCGAGAAATACAGGTGAAAAAATGAACAGGATGGAACAACTATACGCAAAACCGAAGAAAAGAATGATTGGCGGGATGGAGTTTGAGCTGCACCCGTTAACAATGGATGACATGGGAGCTTTAGACATTGATGAGAAAGCACCTGTTGAAGAGCAGACAAAGAAGATGAAGGAGCTCATCTCAAAGGTGTTCAGGTGCTCTATGGAAGAGGCTAGCCAGATCTCTATGGAGTACATGATGGAAATGATGAAGAACATCATGGAACTGCACAACATCCAAGGAGACAAGGCTACTAATCTGTTGAAGAAGCGTATAGAAGAAGCAAGAACTAAGAAAGATGTCAAACCCACTGGACAGGCTTAAAGCCAAAGTAACTGGTGGTGGGAGGCAAAGCGAAATTGCCCCCTTGTTCGAGCTCATGCGTGAGGCGTCCCTTGCAGAGCTAATCGTTGGGGTCACATACGATGTGTATGACCCTGATGGTGAACTGGTGTTTAAGGTTAAGAAGAGAGCGCTTAACCCTCAACAAATCCAAGTGCTTATTAAGGAGATGGAGGATGCGTGGGCGAGAGACAGTAAGAAGTATGGTAAGATGATGCCAAAAGGCAAGAGAGGAAAAAGATAATGTCTGTGCTTGAAGATATCATATTGAGCATGCATGTCAAAGGAGCAAAGAAGTTCGTTAAGGACGTTAAGGATGCTCAGAATGCAGTTGCTGGAATGGGGAATCAGATAAGAAGAGGTCTTTCTCCTGCGAAGAAAGCTATGGAAGAGAATAGGCAGCGGCTTGAGATGATGTCACAGTCTGGTATGGGTTTTGGGCGAGTAATGGCTATGAGCCTTGATGACATGAAAGGAATGAAGAAGTATGGGTTTGACCAGAATATTAAAGGATCTGGTAAGCTGGCATGGAATATAAGGAAGCTTACGCATGGTATGCGGGGTTTTCGTATGGAGATGCTGGGGGTTATGTTCTTTGGAATGATGCTTCAGCAGACGTTTCTTGGGCTCCTACGGCCTGTTATGGAGGTCTTTGGTGTCTTTGACTTGTTCAGGGTCATGCTTATAGTGTTGTTTCTTCCAGTCATGCAATTGCTATTCCCTGTTTTGTTGGACATTATGACTTGGTTTATGGATCTTCCTGAAGGAGTTAAGATGGCAATAGGAATACTCCTTCTCATAGGGATTGTGATCGGAACTCTTCTTTTCCTTCTTGGGTCATTCGCACTTGGAATAGGATCTGTGATACTTGCTCTCGGCCCTCTTGGTCTTGGCCTTATTGGGGCAGGGTCAGCAGGAACATTTTTCACTGGTATTCTTGGCGGGATTCAAGCAGCGTTCGCACCATTATCTGCTGCTGTTGGTGGCTTTGGAGCTGCAGTCGCAATAGTGTTCGCAATCATCATCGCAATAGTTATCGGATTGTGGTTTGCTATCAAAGAGAACTTTGCAAACATCAGAGATTGGATAGATGTGATGTGGAGTGGTATAGTAGACATATTCAATGGCGCATTAGATGTTATCATGGGCATAGTTGACCTGTTCGTTTCGATAATAAAAGGGGATTTTGATGGAGTCAAAGCAGCAATCACCAGGATATTCAAAGGGCTTCTCAAGATAATCTGGGGAGCAATTAAATTTGTGCTTGGACTCCTTGTGACTCTTGGCATAGCGGTGTTCAGAGTTGTATGGGGGGTCATCAAGACAGTTTGGGGGTTCTGGAAGTGGCTTTGGGAAAAAATGAAGTGGCTCTGGGATCTCATCAAAAAGAAAGTTATTGAATGGGGAGGAGACATGCTCAAAGGACTTGTTGATAAAATAAAGTCCTGGGCGACCAAAGTAAAAGATGCTATCCTTGGTTTGTTCCCTCAATGGGCGAGGGATGCTATTTGGAAGTTTGGACAATTCACCATAAAGATATTTAAATTTTTCACTGGGGGAGATGATGAAGACAACGGAGGAGGTGGAGGCGGCTCAGCTAATGATTTTGTCTGGAGACCAGGAACAAAACCAATGAGGTTTAGTAGTGCAGACACCCTTGTTGGGTTCAAAGGAGGAAGAAATCCTTTTGGTGGCTCAGTCAACGTCACCAACTACAACGACATTAAAGTTGTTGATGCAAGAGAACTCCAAAGAATCCTCGACGAAAGAGATAGGCGCATGGTTGATCAGATAAGGAGGTTAATCGCACAATGAACAACGTAGTCCTCGGTGGAATCACCATTTACACGAAAAGAGTAGAGTTGAACCAGGGAAATCAGATGGTGACAATCACACCACCACAGACAACCCAGAACCAAGATCAAGGAAAGAAAGACACTTTGATTGTTGACTTGTTCAGAATAGAAGAACGATTCACAGTTGATGGGTTCATAGAAAGCGATGATTTCGCTGCGTTCAAAGCATTAATCACAACTAAAGGCACAAAGACCATGACGTATCGTGGAACTGATTATGATGTCGGGATCGAAAAGACAAGTTGTGTTGAAGATCCTGAAGACAAGGATGACCAAACAAATAGCCCCGCACACTTTGATGTCAAGGTCACTCTTGTGGTAGGTAAATCATTTGGTAGCTAAACAAGAATTCACACTGGGCTTGCTGCTCATCGCAATACTCGTTTCTGGAGTAGTTTATGTTACGCTTGGCGATGTGGCGAAGTTCAGAATAGATGAAGACAAAGCGACAATTTATGTTCAACCAGATAACAGGTGGGTTGTTGGAGGAAGAGAGTACAGCAGGCTCTTTGACGGAAGCAGCATAATGAACAGGGACAAGAGCTCTATTCGTATAGATACGTTCTTTGATCAATCAACTAAGAAGTTCACAGCAATAAGACAAACAAGTTACCAGAGAGGTCCTGTCATTCGTGAGACTTGGACTTTCAGTGGGACTATTGAAGATGTAGAGTTCTTTCCGATTAGTCACAAAGTTGAGATATTCAACGGGATGGGCTACTTTTATCGGTACACTGTCGATGAACTAACTGGGACACCCCCCAAGCAAAAGTTGGAAGGTAATCTTTCGCTTTCTTTCGGCAGGAAGATAAATGTAGATCTCCATCCTGGATATAGGTGGGCTTGGATTGGTTGGCCTTATGGGAGTGATAGCCTGTCTGCTCAGTACAGCATACCTTCTGATTATGAGGTGTTTAATTTCAGGATGTATGACCCTGAATGGCAACCAGATGAGTCAACAAGCCCGCGCAGCTTCATTGAAGATTGGGAAGGAGACCCTCCAGGAGACATAAACACTACGTTTTGGGATTACTGGAGATCCGACGGAACATACGGGAGGTATCAAGTTACAGGAACAGGAACCCCTCACGCAGGCTCATACCACCTTTTGCTTGACGTTTCTGACAGTATTAATGAGAACAGGAACAAGATGAAAACCCAAACTGGGATGTTCACAGATGCGACAGATGTTTATTTGAAGTTCTGGGTCAAAGAAATCGGTGAGGAGGATGATCAGTGTCCTACTTCTTGGACTGGGGAAGACCCGGGAGCCAACGCTGGCGACTGTGTTGCGTTTACTTGTGATGGGAATACTTGGCACAGGATACTTGATCTCACCGCATCAACTTACGGGAGTTATACAGAAATAGAGATAAATATCACAGCAGATGGTGATTGGTGTGGGACTGCAAATTCTTCATTCCAAATAAGCTTTGGGCAAGATGACAATTATCCTCATTCAAGCGATGGTGTCATGTATGATGACATTAACATCACCGCAACATTTTATGAAGCACCAGAGCCGACATTTGGGTGTGGGGCTGATCCAGGGATATACATTGATGGGAACAACGTGGATGTTGACATAGAATATGAGAGTAATGTGACTGTGTGTGCTTTGGCAAGTGACCCTGCAGAGACAGTTTGTGTCACTGCAGATCATGGGGAAATCAGGGAGAATTATAGTTGTGGGGTGAATAGCACAGAGTTCACTTGGCTGGCAACTCACAACATCATGCGGTTTAATGACACAGACACCACCAAAATAGTTAATTTCACCCAAGATGCGGGAGGAGTGATCAATTATACCTTGCGTGATGACGTAAGGAATGATAGCACAATTGAGTATTTCAGGTTTGATCTTTCTGGGGTTCCTTCAACCTCCGAGGTTTTATGGAGTTACCCTGATGAAAGCGGAACAAACTCTGATGGGTCATGGGATGCGGGACAGCCAGCAGCAAATGCGTGGGATGAAGATTATGCCACTTATGCTTTAGTGGATTCTGGTGTTGCACATCTTTTTATGAATTATACTTGTACTGATTGCACTGGGAGTATTGATTCTTCACAATCAGTGGTGGAGTTTAGGGGTGCTTGTGATGTTGGGCCGAGTGAACCCACTAATTATACTCCTGGAGATTATGATTGTAACATGGATCCTCTTGAGATAAGGATCACACAAGACAGTAGTGGAATAGGAAAGGGAAATTATACTTGTAAAAACAGTTCTGATGAGTGGGGTCTTATTTGTAGTTGGAGCGCAAACAACGCATTCTATGAGAGCAGTGTGTGGATGTATGATCTTGGACTTGCAAATTATAGTAAGAATGTGAAGCTTGATTTGCTTATTGATGGGACTTATGAGTGGGTGAGCTGGGGTGATTTTAAGGAGACAGAGATTGATTCTTACGAGTATAATAATAGTGAGTCGAACCAGTCAACATCTTTTAATGGAAGTGGGACTTCTGCAAATTATTTGAAACTTCCAACACACACTAACACCACAAGTGCCACTCTTGATTTGTATGGTACAACTAATGATTATTTTGCCTCAGAAACAAAGGAGTTATGGGTGTGGAAAAATTCAGATGGTAAAAGGTACACCTCTTTTCATCCAGGGATAGCTAATTATGATGATGACGATGATTACTTTTACCTCTTTGGATATGCTGTAAGAACAGGGGTTGCTGGGATACAATACAATTACACCCTTAAAATAGCCCATGCAGGCGGGGTTGGGTCTGTAACTGAAAAGAAAGAGATCCCTGTAGAAATTGGTTCTGCGGGGTGTGTTGTTTACAAGACGGGTTCTGATTCTGGTTTCTATGTTTTAGGGGGGCTTAACTCATCTAGTGATGCTGTTGATGATGCATATCATTATAATCCTTCAACAGATACTTGGACTTCAAAAACAAACCTACCAGGAAACTGGGCTTATGGGGATTGTGTTCTTAAAGATGATGATGTGTACCTTGTTGGCGGGTATAATGAAACAGGAGAAATGGATGTTACTTGGATTTACAACATATCAGACAATACTTGGACTGAGGGGAATACAGTAAATGATACTATTTGGTGGAATGCGGTTGAAATCCTTAATGATACTCATTTAATAACTTGGTGCGGGTGTTCAGGCGCAGCTTGTCTTGTTGGATCAACCAAAGACACATATACTTACGATATTGCTCTTGACACATGGACAGAACTTGATTCTGGAGCTCACATGCCAAATAATATGTGGTTGTGTAGACCAGGAAAAGTAGGGGATGAGATATATTCTTATGGTGGGGAGTGGGGTACTGCTCTTGATAAGGATTATTTTTATGATGTTTATCGTTGGAACACTACTGTTGAAGAATGGGATATTATGCAGACAAACACTTCTTATTATCATTCTTATGATTCTTGTGATGAGAGGGATAACCATGTATTTTGTTGGGGGCCTCAATCTTTTGGGGTGAGTGCGGAATATGAAGAAATATTCCATTACCCAAGTGCAGTCACTATGTCTGTTGGAAGTTTTGTGAATGCATCATATACGTCTGGGGGAGATCTTACTGAAACAGTGGCCAGCGTATCTAATTTTTCCAATGCGATTAATGAAGAGTTAGGTATTTGCACTCCAGATTCTGAGGGTTACTGTCATATCCCTCTTACGTTTACTAATCGTGGTGCAGGAATAATATTTTCCGAGAACTTAGAGATTCTAACCCCCATCCCAAGAATTGACTTGGGGGAGAAGTATATGAGCTGTGATACGGAGAACTGCACAGTTAATTTCAGCGTGACCAGTGATGCTAATGGGGTTTTGAATCTTACAAACATGAGTGTTCAAATTCTTGGAACAGGACATATTAACTTCAGCAGTCTTGATAGTGCTGCTGACTTCCATAATCATACTGCAACCATTTATTATAGTAATTGGAATTATTCATTCCCTGGAACAATAGAATACATTGAGTTTATTCCGTCAAAGCCGAATAGCTCTGATGTTGAACCTTATGGGCAGTTTAATAACAGCCCGATCCTGAACATCACAGCCCTCAATACTGGTGGGAAGAATATGAACTGGTCTGCTTATCTTAATGAGACTGATTCTTGTGTTGATCTCTTTTTCAATACTGAATGGAATGTGAGTACTGCAACCAAGATGAATGATGCTGGGTGGATTGAGTTCGCAACGAATAAGGCTCCAGGGGATTATTGGAACATTTATATGTGGGCTAATTATAGTTGCTCTGATGATACTTGGCGGGTGTGGTACCCTGAGTTTTTCTTCAGGGGTTGTTGTGTGACTTGTATATGTGATAATTCAACAGGATGAAATAAGATGGCGGTTAGAAGCTTAAGAGGAATAAAACCAGTAGTATGGATCCCTCCTGTAGCTACTGCTGGGTACAGGCTTACTGTTGGGCCTTCAGGGACTAGGTATGGGGTAAAGCTCGCAAATGCTTCTGGTACTCTCACAAAGTCTGCTGATAACAATGCGTCCACTGAGATTGAGGGTGATGTTTGGCTGAAAAACACTGCTTTAGCAAGTGTGAATTGTTATTTTGACATAAGGGATTCTGCTTCAATAAAAGTCCAGGTTGCGCTCAGGGCAGGTGTCGGGGCGACTTGGTTTGAGAACGGAACAGGTGAGGTCGCTGTTGTTGCGCCAGCGAGTTTGTCTGCGAACAGGTGGTACAGGTTCCATATAACTTATAATCCTTCAACCAACCTGGGCGACCTTGAAGTTTTTGATGAATCTGGAACTTCTCTTGGTTCACAAACAGGCATGACTGGTGCTGCTGCTGGGACTGGTTTCACATTGGATGATGTGAGGTGTAATTGTGGTGTAAGTGGGACTGGAACGGGGTATTATGATAATATTGCATTCACAATAACATCAAGCGGGCTTTCTTTTCTCACTGATAACTTTGATGATGGAGACATATCTGACTGGACTGATAGCGGAGCAGGGTTTGTGTGCACAACTGATGCTGCTATGAACAGTGAGCTCGACATCACTGACCTCGTTACAAGCTTTAGGATAGAGAACGGGGTGACTGAAGGAACCGGGGTCTTTGAGTTTGAGATCCCAAATCCTGATGAGACATATACTTCTTTGTGGACTGGCTTAGAAATATTCAGGTTTTATGCAGATTATAATGCTGTACCAAGCACGCCAAGGTTTGGAGGCAGAATAGAAAAACCAAGCAACTCAAATCACACGCTGAGAGTAACTGGAAGAAGCGATGCTTTGTTCGTCATGGATAGGACAGTTTCAAAATCATACGACAGCACAGATGCGGGAGCAATACTCAAGGACTTCTTTGATACCTTCAGCGATGGAAGATATGACACTTCCAGCATATCCACAAGCACAGGGGTAACATTGTCATTGAAGTTTGTTGAAACCCCTTTTTGGGAAGCCGTCACTGCTGTGTGTGATGCTTCTGGTTATGATTGTTATATTGATGCGCTTTTGGTTGTTCAGTTCTTCTTATCTGGGTCAATCAATAACACGACTGACGGGGTTGTGCATGATTACAATCTTTTGGAGACTGGTGATTTTGCTCCTGACCTTCAGTTCGTAAAAAATAAGATCAGGGTGTATGGTGGAACAGTTGATGGTGTGCAGATAATGTACACTGCGAATGATACGGCAAGCCAGACAGCTTATGGGGTTCGTAAGCACACCGAGAGTGATGACACCATAACGACTTATGCTCAGGCAAAAGAGGTTGGGGATTATCTTCTTGAAAAGTTCAAAGACCCACCAATAGTGAGTGATTTGAAAGCAATTATGATCCCAACTATCAGTCCTGGTGAGAACTTGTGGTGTAGTAGTCCTGCAGAGAACATTTCTCCTGCGAGGTACAGGGTGGTGAAGTATGTTCATGAGCTTGGTGATAGCGGGTTAACTACTGAAGTCACTTTGAACAAAGAGCCAAGAAGAGTCAGTCATGTCATAAGGGATAGGATTCAGAGAGAGCACAAGAAACAAGACACATCCAGCAATCCTAATGACTTGGATTTCAGTGTGATAGATTCTTTTGAGACAGACACGGGGACTCACTCTAATACAGAAATAACTGAGGGTGTTCTTAAGCTGTCTCCTGGTCAAACCACTGGTACTTGGACAAGCGCAGTCACTAATAGCGCAGATAATAATAATGTTAACCAAGTTTCTGTGAGTATTTATGGCGACAATCTTCCTGGTGTGACAATTGAAGTTTCTGCGAATAACGGGCTTACTTACACAACTGTTTCAAGAAACGAGCTTAAAACGATCACTGCCACTGGGAAAGCTTTGAAGATCAGATTGTCTTTAAGCACTTCCAGCGAAGGGTCTTCACAGATAGATGCTTACCAACTTAATTATAGCACAACAACATGACAATGGCTAAAAATAATGACACACTAAGGTACAGAGTTGAACAGCTCGAAAAGAGGTATGAGAAGCTTGACACCAAATTAGATGAAATAATGACAAATCATTTACCGCACATTCACAAAGAAATCATTAAGATGAGAACTGAGCAAAGACTGGTCGGAGCGCTTATTATCGGATCTGGAATAATTGCTTTTGTAATTCAAAGGGTGCTTGGATGAATCACAAAACAACACATAAGATTGCGAATTACTTGTTTGGAGGGGCGATAATCATAGCGTTGATAGTTGTCGGTCTGCTTGTTTGGCCTTACAAAATTATCAGCATGGAACAACCCCACAAAGGATTAACCCCTGTTGTCAAGGCAGGTGAGGATGTGCGTTATGAAGTCACGTTTTGTAAACACTCAGACATCATAGGGGATATTGATATCCAACTAGTGGATGATGTCATCTATAATATTGTGCCAAGCAAAGCATCAAACCTGATGGGGTGCAAAGACACAGTAGGGTATAAGACCATCCCAAAAAGCATTCCTGATGGGACATATTATTTGCGATTCACAATCACATACAAAGTGAATCCATTAAGAACAATCACCGAGACTTACGAAACAGAGAAGTTTCAGGTGATAAGTTAAGACGGAGGTGTTACTAATGGCAAAAACGTATAGTGCTCCTATGAGCATAAGAGGATGGAATTTTTGGGAGTGGTTCAAAGGCAACGGCCAAACAGTTAAGGAGTTGTTGAAGGTTGGCATTCCCCTCGTGGTTGGTTGGTTCACAGTGAATCACCCAGCATGGGTTGCAGTAATCACTGTTGCTGGAAAGCTCATCCTTGACACTGTAGAGTTTTATTTGACCAAGGTCGAACTTAAATAAAACCTTAAGGGATATGGATGAAGCAGAGCTCTATGTAATCTTGAACGCTTGGTGTCAGTACATAGATATATGCTCTGAAAGTGATTATGGAGGTCGATGGGAGTGCCAGCATGACAAGCTGGCTTGCCCCCACTACTTTGTTAATGCAAAAACCGAACTCAGGCTTTTGGAAGAGTTTGGTCTTCTTGAAAAGAAGATCGTTGTTTATTTAAAGCCCGAAGGGGAGGTGATAGATGAAGATCCATGAATGGGATCTCACAGACACAACAAGAATCAGATTGTATGGGGATCAGAAGCTTATCAAGATTACCGCTTAAGGGTTGCCTTCCAGTCAGGAAAACATCCACCCTCCCCCACCGAAATCAATCCCTTCTTTATTCCTGGCTGGGAGGCATTTTAAACCCATAGACGACGACACCTTTTTCTTTTTTGTCTTTTAGTTCTATGAGTCCTTTGATCTTCAGCCGAAGAATGGTGTTGTACAATGATGTCTTCAGGGAGTTGAGAGCTGTTGCTGCTTCGTCAAGTGTTCTGTCTCCTTCCATGAACAAAAGGATTATTTCTATTTCTCTTTTTGTGAGCTCGTGCTGAGCTGCGAATTCGAGTCCTGGTTTAATATCCATTTTTATTTACCTCGTTGCTTGTTAAGCTGCTCTATGGCTTGGTCATACCCTTCTTGGGTTAATAAGCCTTGTTCTTTGAGTTCTCTGAGCTGCTTGATTTTTTTTTCAATGACTGAGTTATCAAAGACGTCTTCTTCTTCGATCTCCTCGTGTTTGATTGTCTTTTCAACTTTGATTGGTTTCTCAGCTTCTATTTGCTGAGGTGATTTAGGAGTAGGAACGGGGGATTCCTCCCCCTCCAATGGCTCTACCTTTTCAATAGCAGATGCTTTGTAGGTTTCTGTCTGTCCTTTATCATTCTGCCATTGAGCATCGTAATCGCTTACGAGGATCTCTGCTTGAGCCCCGATGTACTTTTCTGTCTTGCATGTTTCTTCTGCTTGTGGGCCAGGCCATCCGAGAGCCTTAAACACTGCAGTGATTCTGCTGTTTGGGGTCAAGGCTGTTCTCTCGTTGCCATCCTTGTCCTTGTATGTGCTGTTGAGCACCATTGCGAGTTGCAAGTCTTTGGTCAGGTTGCCTTCAGTGAGGGTCACTGGCTTCTTGGTCTCTTTGTTGTAGACGTTGAAGACCAGGATTATTTGCTTCCCGAACTTGCCTTCTATTGGTGTGCCATCTTCTTTTTGGCGTGGCTTTACTTCTGCCAGTTGCCCGATGTAGTACCCTTTGGGTATGCGGGGCTTCTTTTCAAAGGTTGCACTTTTGTTGCTTGCAGGTAATTCCATTTTGTTCTGCCTCCGTCCATTGTAGGACTGTGGTTGTGGTGATTCCGCTTGGTTTGCCTGAGGTCTCCCAACACCCCCTTTGAGGCTGGGGTCGGGGATTGCGGTGCGACCCTCTATCACCACAAACCCAGTATATACTCTCGAGTATTTAAATCTTGCGATTACACTTTTCACCGACTTGTGAATACCCTAAAGTCTTTAAGAACTCATGCACATAATCACAACCCAAAGTATATACTTTGTTCATCTTCACCCTGTACTGAATCTCCTGATCCCTCACAGGAGCACCCATACGCTGATTCCACTCAAGAACAGCCTGTAACACCTCACCAGGGTCCATCTCAGCCTTCAACTCATTAATAAGAATAAACATCGCCCTCTGATATCCATCACCAACAGCCCTAAAATCATCACCCAAAATGAAATTCACACAATCCTGCACTCCTGGCTTCTTCGGATTAATCCACTTCATCAAACTTGATTCTCTGCGCTTAACCTTACCCCTCTTCCGTTCAGCATCCCTCTTCGCAAAGTAATCAAGCACCAAGCCCTCAGGATCATTCGGCTCGCTCATCCTCAACCCTCCAATGCGAGGATAAATCCTGTTCTCTTCGTTGCAGATGTAAGGAACGAAGCTCACATCCTTCCAAGTATAACCAAGAAAGGTTTTATACCCGAGCTTGTTCCTGCTCATCTCACTCCTTATCAGGTGCTTTGGGTTTGCCATGTCAGTATCAAACTTCCTGAGCCCGAGATCCCAGCAGGTTATCATTTTCATCCTGAGATATGCCATGAATTGCTTGACAAACGTGCTTTTATACCTGTGTTCATTGATTATCCTTTCCTGCAAAGCCATGTTAATGTTTAGAAGGCACTTGAAACTGAAATAAACATGAATATGGACACTTTTATTCCCAGAATAGTAATAGAGGGGTTGGAAGCCTTCCTTCTCTAATATCGCACCTATGAGCTTCACAGCATCATAATTCTCTTCGTATGTAGGGTAGTCAGATTCAATAACGATCTCACAAGGCAACACACTACGATGAACATCATAAGCATTCCTGAGCTCCTCAAAACTGAACCCACCATACCAAGTCTTCCACTGAGTCCACTTATCCCTATCATCCTTGTCCTTCACCGCAAGCTTCATGCTATTCTCAGACAAGTGATTAAGCTCCATCAAATGATAGTACCTCTGAGTGGCTATGCTCATATCCAAGTTTCCCTGAAGGTAATCCCACCCAGTCCAATCAAAATAAGGGTTTGCATACATCATTCTGCAAGCTCCAAGTTTGCATTCTCCATCCAATGAGGCCGAACAGTACCATCATCTTCAATTATAAGCCCCATATCCCTCAGAATCACATAGCTCATCCTGTACTCGTTCTTGCTCATCTCCTTCTCAGCAAACTCTTCAGTCTCAAAACGATTCACAGGCCGCTTCTTCTCACAAATCTTACGATACAAATACTGTGCGTTCTCAGGAAGATAGTATTGTCTGCGCTCTAAAGGAAGCCTCTTAATCTTCTCAGCATCAACCCAAGACCTGATGATAGAACTCCACACCTCCCTGCACAAGTTATAATCCTGCTCCTGCGCACTAAAAGCCATATCATGCGAGAAAAGACACCTCGCCTTCACAAGCCCATCCAACAAGCACTTCAAATGATGCTTATGCCTGGTCTTATAATGGCTCAACAAGTCCTCAGAAAGCAAAGGCAAAGGCTCTGCATGGATCTCCCTGAGCTTTGCATCATCCATGTCAACCTGAAAAGTATGCAAGTAATCCAGTATGCTCACCCAATCCTTATCATCCATGTCATAATCATGCTCCCTCAAATCAAGCTCGTCAGCATTCCTGATCATGTTAACGTGCTGGCTCGTCTGATAATAAATCAGCCACCTTGAAAGAAAACTCATGTCAAACGCCTTTAACAAGTCCTCAACTGCATGAACTTCCTTCACAGGATTACTTGTTGCGAAAGCTCGAGCTGTCATGTTCACCTTGATACTGCTGATTCCAGACCCTGCTTCCCTCTTCTGATGCTCCAACAAGTCATTCATCATAGCAACACTCTCCTCCCTATCACTCCCTTCCTTCGTTGTCTTTGTCCTGACAATGCAGCGCAGGAACTCATCCAAGAAAGCAAACCTGTTGCTCTCAGCAAGATATCCAAGCTTTGCAGGGCTGTGCCTAAAGCTCGGAATGAGATTCTTTAACGTGCTACTGCTTCCTGAGAACAGGAATCGAGCTTCCTTCGACCTAGCCCATAGCCTGTTCAGAAGCGTCGACTTCCCACTCCCAGGATCTCCAATCATAAGAATGTGCATTGGGTACTCGTTCTCCAAGCCATACTTTGCGTGAAGAAGCCACCCCCAGACAAGCCATTTAAACCAGACAGGATGCTTTTGGATGACCATCTTGCCTGTTTTCTTGTGCTTGATAGTGAAAGGCAACTCAAAAAGGTTACGCTTATTAATATTGAGAAATGCAAGTCTGGCCTTGAACTCTCCATGATCCTTGTACTTAATAATCCTGTTCTTCACACTCTGAGCGAAGATGTAAGGTAGCTTTGTCGGAAGCCTGCTGCTCTCAGTGAGGATCTTATAATCATCAACCTGAGTCACCACCCCAGTAACTATGTAATCCCCGATAGTCAAGTCATCCTTTGTCAACAAGATGAAGTCCTGGTTGTGCTCACTGATGAACCTGTACACCCTGAACGGAACTTCAATCTCCTTTATCTTCACATACTCCTTCAGGCTGACCTTCTCACCGAACAAAGCTATTTTTTTGATGAACGGATCTCCTGTTTCTTTGTCAACCTTCTTGCTTTCAACAAGTGTCGCAACAGGAATTTTTTGTGGATGCTCGAACACTTCCGCAACAATCTTCCCGTAAAGAGTTTTCTCCCTGCTGATATAGAACTTAATAAGCCCTGTTTTTTCATAGACACCGTTGGTGAGGCGCTTGAGCTGTTCGTAGTTGAATCCAAGATGGATTCCAACGATGCCTTCGGTATTATAACCGACCCTGCTGTACTTGGCAATCCATTCTTGTTCAACTTGATCTTCCGCTTCTTGATAAAGACTGATTTGCTTTGTTTCCTTGTGCCTCTCGATTTCTTCATCGAGGAATCTGAGATCCTCATTTTCCACCCCCTCACTCATCAAATAAGTCTTGATACGAGTGAGAATATCCAAGAATTCTTGTTTGTTCTTCGCATTAATGTCTTCAGGAATACTACTGCACATGAGAGCAAGCTCTGATTCTATCCTCCTCCACATAGCATAGCCCCCAAAGCTGTTCTTCAGGAGTTCCATGATGATAGCCTTTTGGCTGGAGGATTTAATTTCCATCTTCGAGAACCTCTATCTCGCAGTTGCTTCCATGAAACCGCTTGATCTTCCTTGTCTTTTTATCTCTGAACACCACGAATCCGTCTTCTAATTCGTAGCCGTCAACAGTGAAGGTTAGAATTTGGCCTTGAAGCGCCTTTACACTGATTTTGCATCTCGTTCTCACTCTCATTTTTCGTAATTTTCCACAAAATTTTTTTTTTGCGGAAATCTTATTGTATATACTTTGTTATTTAATTATTTCGGTGATTGAACATCCATTTCGCAACATCCCACACCCATACGAGTGGCAGGATTAAAAAGCAGATGGCTGTTAATATTATGATACTAAGTGCCCATCCCCAAGTTCGCTCTCGCAATACACACCTCCGCATTCAGGGCATTCAAACTCAACAACACTATCATTGATGACTTCTATGAGCAAGCACCCGCAGCCAGGACAAAAAAAATCATCTATCATCAGCAGCAAAAGCAGCCAAGCCGCTTCCATCGTATTTTTTCTCCTCTGTGTAATCCCAGTCAAACCTCAGTCGCTCATCCTCAGAGATCTTAAAGTACGCATTAACCCTGAACTTGATGTTGTTCTCATTGCAGAAAGCAAGAAGAGCCTCCATCCTCTTATTTAATTCTTCTTTCATGTTCATAAAAATGTGCTGAGGATACCCATAACTTTAGTTATGGGAGGAATCAGCACTCACCTCTTGAATCTTAGTTTTGAATACTCTAATAAAATCACGATTTCTTAGAGATTTCTCTTCCCTTGTGTTGTCAGTATCTTCCCCATCAAAAAGAAATGTTTCCATCTCTTTCAATGCTTTTTCCATTATATTAAAAGCAGATTTAAAACCAGTCCATACGCAACCAGCTTCAAGTTTATATTTACTAGTTCCTACTCCTTGCATCTCTAAATAATCAGTTTCTTCCTTATGGTGTTTTCTAAAAAGTTCTTTTAGTTGTTCTTTATCCATCTTCTTTTCCTCCTTTAAAAGCCCCCATCTTTAGATGGTGGGATTGTGTTACTTCACCTCTTGTTTGCAATAAGGACAATACTGTGTCCAATGCGCTTTCTTAAGCCCCTTTAATATAAGGACTTCAAAGCCGCAGCTTGGACACAGCCTCTTGTACTCATCCTGCAACAGTAATGCAGTACCCGCTTGGGTAACAGTAGCCTCCTTCAATTTCAACCCTCTTTTGTGTTCTTTCCGCTTTTATAATCGCTGCTCCTTTAGGATCTCCTCCTGCTTCAATCAAGTCCATACGCTCATGTGCAGCTTCCAACTCTGCCTTTGTAGCAAAGATTGCCATGAGGTACTCCATGAAATGATCGTAATAGTCAAATAAGAATTCTGTGCCGATAAGCCACTTGCTGATTTTTTCATCAGTGTAAGTGCTTCCTCCCCCTCCTGAGCTGACGTCAATTACTGGTGGGTCAACTGGGGGTGGTGGGATAGGACACCTTCCTCCGTTAATTGGCTCGGGTGCTTGTTCGTATTCGCTTCTCGCTTCAACCGAGATGGCAAAGCTCAAAACCATGCAGAGAACCCCGATGATCACTGCAATCAGCCATACTTTCTGTTGATATGTCATTCAAATTACCTCCAATTACTGTTTGAGAGTGGGCCCGACAAGCCTTTAACGACGATCTAGCAGAGGTAAAGCCCTCAACAGGGAACCACCCCTGAAAAGGTGAAACCTCAGTGCCTACTTCATCGTCGGGTTTATGGCTGAAACCCTGTCTTCCGCCAAGATAGAACAGGGGAAAGCTGAGGTGGGCTTGTCGATTTGCCCCTCAACCTAATCCCTGCGCATCTAACTATAAAAAGTTTGTTATACAACAAGCTGTGCCTGAGCATACGCTCTAACTGCCTTTGCATTGTCAATCTTGGCTTGGAACTCTTTTGGCTTTGAGTAGTCCCCATAGATCTTCACAGCTCCTCCCTTGCTTGGAGTGCCTATCTCCAAAGAATCAGGGTTGTCATTGTGATGAAGATGGGTGTGCTTTTGTTCTTCCATGCTTAATCACCTCCTGAGTTGACTATGCGAGAGATCCTTTCTCGAATGTTGATCTGGCTCTTGGCTCTGACTCCGAGCTTCTTCCAGGCATAGATCTCTTTCAAAACCCCTTCGATCAGGGCTTTTTCCGCCTTTAATCTTTCCTTAAAGGCGACGAGTTCCTGTGCCTTTTGTTCCTTTGCCTCTTTCCTCTGCCTTCTGGCTTCATCTCTCATGCGCTGAAGTTCAGCTTCTTTTTCCTTTTTCTCATCTGGTGTTACCATCGTTTATTCCCTCCTCAGATTTTTTCATTCCAGAGAGTCATCCCTCTGCGTTTCCTTTTTTCGTATTGCTCGAGGTCTTTGCGGTCAAGTTCTGTTTGTTCAAACAGGGTGATTCCTCGAGCCATTCCTATGAATGAGAGTTGGAGCAGTCTGAATTGTCGGATTGCTTGGTTTCTGCTTTGATCGAGGAATTTGCAATCTTCTTGCAGTTGTAGGATTTTTTCGTTCCTCTCTTTGTTCACATCAATTGTTGATGGTTCTTTAACTTCTTTTTTTTCAGTCATTATGTTCTCCCTCCAATTCTTGTTGAATAACTAAGTGGTTGTGCCAATGATCTTTGTTCACGCTGAGTTTTCCTTTAGGAAGATGATATTTGAGCCTTAACAATTCGATGACTTCTTCCATCGGAATACTTATTATTTCTTTTCTGATTAAAGGCACGATTACACCTCTGTATGCGGACAGTAACTCGTTAAGCGAGTGTGCTGTTCAAACTTGTCCTTCAGCTTTGACAACTCTTTTTCCATGCTTCGGACATCCAATATGAGCTGATTCAACATTTGCTCATTACTAACCACACGCTTAATAAGCTCATCGATCCTGCGATTAGTAGCTACGAAAGCAACCTCAAGATTGCTTTCTGGCTTGTGCGATTTTTTTGAACTCATCGGCAACCTCCCCCCTCAATACTTCTCTAATTTTTCCGAGCTTCTGTTTGAGATCTGCCTCGTTCTCGTACTCAATCGGCTCATCCACGATTCCAACAGTGACTTTATCGTAGTTTTGGCTCAGTGCGATTTCAACATTGAATTTGCTCGTTTTCATAAGATTAGAAAAGAGGGCTTCCTTTATATACCTTCAGCCAAAGGTATTCACAAAAACATGAATCAGAAAAAGAATAAGGGGTGTGACCCCCCAAACCCCACCGATTCCATCAGGGGGTGTCCTTCAGAAATATCGATGGGTAAACAGAGATCACACCTTTCCTTCATTTAGAGCTTCAAGTTCATTAATCTTTCGTTCCAAGACTTTGAGCTTCATGTCAAACTCTATGTGCTTGTTCCAATGATACCTCATCCTCTCTTTGTACTGCAACCTCTTGCGAAGCAGAGCCACAATCTCTTTCTTTCTACTTCCATACTTGTGTTTGACATAAACCATCATTCATCAAAATCATGGCACTCCAAAAAATTATTGTACTGTTCTTCAACGAACTCCTCAAAGTTGTCATAATCATCTTCGTACTCATCATTCTCCCATGCTTCTTTGAGTTCATCCTCAACAGTTTGGTCGCCATAATTCCCTCTGCTCTCAAGCCATTGTTCCATGCTTGGCTTAACCTCAATTCGGTACAGGTCAACCTCATGTTTATCAAGCCAACTGTACTTATTGCACAGAGCATTAAGCTCTCTTTGAATCCTCGTAGCAACAAGATTAAACTCCTTCTTCTTCAAAGTGAGAAGCTTTCGAGCTTCAGCTCTGAAATCACCATGCTGATAGTACCGACTTGGGCTTCCATCAACTTGGTACTTCAACAAAGCAAGTTGTTCCAAGAGCCGAACATACCTCTCACCAGCTCTTTCTTCTTCAGGAGTTGCTCTACGCTGAAGCTCAATGCGATTGAATATTTCCATTCTGATGTCACGAACACCAAGATTTTCTTTGATGTACTTCTCCGCTTCGCTTCCGATCTCCACCTTCAAGTCCTCAAAGAACACATTGACCTTCCGAAAACTTAGAAGGTCTATGCGATTCGCCCTTAACCGAAGTCCATGTGTTGCATGAAATTGTGGTTTGCTACACCAATCTTGAAGCTCATCCAAGAAACTGAACAAGCTCTTTCCCCCCACATCAGAATAATTGTAACCCCAATAATTATATTTGCTGAAAGGAAGGTTGGTGTCAACCTCTAATTTCTTTTCTTCTGATTCGAGGTCTTTACTCACCCTCAATCTCATCCTGACAAAATAAAAAGTTTCTCTGTGCTTGAACCCATAACTGACTAAGTTCTTTCCTCTCTGTTCTTCGTCAATTCGTGTACCATGCACAGGGTCAAACCTTGCTTTCTCATCCAATCTATCAGTTGAATCCATCTTCAACAACCTCCAACAGCTCTACTTTGTGCAGAGCTGTCTTTTTGTGTCCGAACTCAGTAAAAAAAAGGTATTCAGCATGACAGAGATCATCCTCGTCAATGCTTGTTTGGTCAATCAGCTCGTCACCCATGAACAAGCCGAATATGAATCCTTCCATCATTCACACCATTTCGATTTTGACCCCGAACCTACTCTCAAGAGCATTGAGGTTATCATCCTTCTTGAGCATGGCTTCTGCTTCAGCCATCTCCTTCTTGGTCATCTTCGGTTGCTTCTCAACAAAGTAGTTGCCGAACTTTTCCCTGAAGATTTGCTCATTCTCCTCAACAGAGAGAGATCGGTCATATTCATGCTCAACATCCAAAAGGTCGAGGTTGTCCTTAAAGTGAGCCTTCGCCCAACCAACAAACTTCTTCGGTATCTTCTTGTTTTGCTTTGTCATTCTTAATCACCTTTGCCCAAGCTACTGATAACAATCACAGAGTTCTCTGTTTGTAAGAACATTTCAGGACTTTCTCCTTCTTTGCCTTTGCTAATGATGAGCTGTCCTTCTTTGCAAATCTCCTTTAAAACCTCGAAGATGTGCTTTGTATTGAAGGTTGCGTGACTTTCACCCTCATATCTGCTATTGGTCACAATCATCTTCACTAATCCCTGATCTCCGATGCTCACACTCTCATCAGTGCACTTTATACCCCATTTCTCTGCTAATTTGTTGTCAGCCATGAGGTTGTCGGCTGAATACTTCTTCACCCACTTCAGTAGTGGGAGATTGTTGAGTAAGCCCTTCAGCCAACTCATATCTTTCCCGTTTCCATTCGCTTTTGTTTTTTCCATTCTATTCTACCTCGCATACTACATTTTTTGTACACTTACAACATACACATTTATGTTGTGCTTTGAACCAATCAAAGCATGAAGTCGCCTGTGACATTCATTACACAGCACGACTAAATTCTCAGGATGATTATCTTCCCGATTCTTATTCTTGTGATGAACAACTAAACTCAAATCAGTATTGCAAAAATAACATTTGCTACGCCTATCAATGACTTTTCTGTATATTTGGTCGCTGTGGTTTAATGGAAGCCCTCTCTCAATGTTTTTTTTCCACCTAAAATATGTTCTTCTGCTCTGCTTGAACTCCTTACAGAATAACGCCACAGCGTGTTCTACGGGAACACAATCAGTAGTTTTTAAAAAATCCACAAACTCCACCCGTAAAGTGTCATAATTATTTTTCATGCACACCACCCGTGCCTTTTTTTCTTGTCACCCTGACACTCATCTCTTTCTTCACCCGAAAATAAGTCCTTCGGCTCATTCCCGTATGAAGCATGAAGTATCTGCATTGTTCCGCAACACCACCATCCTGTTGTAAGCTCTGCAAGAACACTTTTTTAAGCTCATCTTCCTCAACAGTAGCACAGAACAAACTCTCTGCTTTGTCCTTATCATACCGAACATAAGCAATCGCCTTCTTGAGAGTTCTGAAATTAAAGTCCTTCGTGGCTTCTGAAGTGTTCTCTCGCAACACCTTCATCACCCCATCCTTCTCAACCCGTGACAAGTCAGGGTTATTATTGATGAAGGATTCGCAAATCCTCATCTTTTCAGGATAAGTGAACGTCATCTCATAAGGAATAGTTCGGCTTATCATGGCTCTCGTTCCACTATCCTGACTATTAGGTATCTTATTGCACAAAATAATAAGCTTCGCTTCCATGATAAAAGCAGAAGGCAAATCCTTCGCCTTATTGCTTGTGCTATTATACTGAACTATCCTTTTACCATCACTATCCCACAAAGCTCCTTTGAGTATGCTCATAGAAAGGTTGTTACTGAAGATACCCTCAACATCATCCAATATAATAAGCTTCTTGTTCCTGTGCTCATGCAAGAAAGCATACAATGAGAGAGGAGTTGTGTAACCATTACTATACTCCCAATCATCACTCTCAAGCTCACCCTTCGCCTGATTAATAGTGAGCACAGTCTTACCAATACCACCCTCACCATAAAAAATAAGACCATAATGCTCTTGAGTGGACAACAACACCTTAATGAGCTGTTTCGGAATGTCAAAAGCTTTGAGGTTGCTCTGCTTCGTCTTGCCTTCCTTCCACTCCTGAATCTTCTGCTCTGCTTCCTCTTGCTCTGCACTCTTCTTCTCTGTCACAATCTCGCCCTTAATACTGATGTGACTACTCGCTTCTATGAGTTGTTTCTTCAGAGCTTCCAAATCCTCACTCGCTTTTGATTGTGTTCCCATTTTTCAACTCCAAGAGTAAACCATCACAGTAGTAACTCCAATGCTTCTCACACAAACCCACCCCTTTAAGGGAGAGAGCAGAAATTTGTCGGCATCGTTTAGCGTCGCACATAACGATACCCCCTCGTTCCCTTAAGACCTTTAGTAAAACCCACCTTCTCCAAAGCCCTCTCTTTTGTGCATGACTTACAAGCCCGAAGATACAGAATCTTCTCACTCTCGAATATGTCGGCTCTGCCCTGTGGGAGCAAAACGCACAGTTTACCACTCCAAAAAGGCTTTGCACTCGTATTCTCTCCGCAATAATCACATGGATGCGTCGCCATTATTCTCACCTCGTATTAATTTCATAAAATAATCAGTAAAGGCTTTATCCCGCTTAAGATACACTTCGAGAGGAATCTCGCCCTTTAACACCCCGTCAATCATCCCGATGTTGTCCTTTATCGGGTCAACATAACCCTTCAAGACAGTATCGAGCTGTGACCTACGCCACACACAGAAGCTAAAAGCTCCTGTGCCTTAGCAACCACTTCAGCGTGTGGGATTCTTTGCGTTTTGTCAGGCTGAAGCTCGTTTAATAACTTGCCTGTGGTCATGCTCCAATCATTAACCGAAACGTACCCATTCACAGCAACAAGAGTTTTATAAGAAAAATAAAGGTTTACCTCTTGCCATCCCGTTGATATGGTCACACAGTTTTTATTTACTGTTCCCATGTTCCACAAAGAGATTTTAACCTTCTCTTGTGGCTTTTGTTGTTCCGTTTGCTTTTGCTCGGTTTCTTCCATTTTATAGACCTCCATCATTTATAAATGACCATGAAAGCGGTTTAAAGTTGTCACCCGCCGATGGTGTGATACGAAAAGGGGAAAAGATGAACCAAAACACCCAAACCCCAAAAACACACACACCACCGACGAGAAACAACCGACACCACCAACAAGTGAATAAGACAAAAATAAACGGCAATATACACTTATGATATGTTTATCTTTTGAATCTATGATGTATGATTGTGTTCTGATTCCGTTGATTTTTGCGGTTGTCATTGTGTTGTGACAATAAAAAAAATAAGGGGTCTTATCTGACCCCTACCTCTGCTTGTAATCTTATGAGCTTTGGAAGGTCTACTCCCTCTGCTATCCTGTTTTTAGCGTGTTGCACTACTTCGAGCATCCATTTAAGCTCGTGTTCTATGCTCTGCATCCTGTGCTCTATGCTCATGGTTGTTTCTGAAGATTTGACATAACCCCATAAGGGAAAAGTCACATCCTCGTATTTTGCTATTACCCATAACCATGACGTGTCTTTGACGAAATGGTTATACTCCTCTTGTG